>Ga0255179_1000265_pt1 | contig 13894 bp, 15 predicted proteins | sample Atl_Colum_RepA_8_FD_183631 | JGI IMG/M metagenome (GOLD analysis project Ga0255179, IMG submission 183631) | Freshwater microbial communities from Altamaha River, Georgia, United States - Atl_Colum_RepA_8d | ecosystem: Environmental > Aquatic > Freshwater > River | place: USA: Georgia... | reverse complement strand
GATGATATCAGAGTATGTACACATCCTGATTTTTTTGGAATGGGAGTTGGTAAGTTTATGATAAAATCTGCTATGGCTATATGGCCAACTGCATACGCTAAAGTAAAGCATGGTAATATTGCTAGTGATAAGTTATTCCTTAGCTGTGGATTCGAAGTGAGTGGTAGAGATGATAACTTTACATACTATAAATTCAAAAACAAAATGGTTAGCTTAAAAAGTTCAATAACCGCAAAAGGAAAATATGTTTCTAAAATTCTACACTTTGTTGGTGGAGAAAAGAGAACATTCAATGGAGTAGATACCGATTCAATTAAGCAAGGTCAGTTTACAAAATTTGAAACAAAAGATGGTAGACTTGTTATGGTGAATGATAAGAATATCCTTTGTATAGAAATTATAAAAGAACAAAATTAAACGTTATGATAAAATTACACAACCCATACAAAATCGTAAAGATGTTTGAGGAAGAAATAGCAGAGTACACAGGCGCTCCTTACGCTATTTCAATTGATAGTTGTACAAATGCACTATTCTTAATTTGTAAGTACAACGAAGTTAAAGAGGTAACTATTCCATCTAAAACTTATTTATCAGTACCACAATCAATTATCCATGCCGGTGGTGAGGTTATCTTTGATAAAAGACCTGAAACAAATCATTGGGTGGGTGCATATCAATTGAAACCATATCCAATTTGGGATGCGGCTAAGAGATTCACACAAAATATGTATATGCCCGGAACATTTATGGGATTATCATTCCATATTAAAAAATTACTTCCAATTTGGAAAGGTGGTATGATTTTATGTGATGACCCTAAAGCAGCTGATTGGTTTAAGAAAGCAAGGTATGAAGGTAGAAGTGAGAAGTATTACAAAGATGATGATATTACATTCTTAGGATGGAATATGTATATGACTCCACAACAAGCAGCACATGGATTGGCAATGATGCAAAACTTACCTTTACATAATTCAGACCAAGGTGAATTAAATGGTTATAGAGATTTAACTGAATTCACTGTATTCAAAAATAATAAAGTTATAGAATAATGAAGATAGCTTTATGTTTACATGGGATGTTTGATTCTCCAATGGATAAAACATCAAATGGTATGGATGGCAGAGAATATATTCAGAAACACATTTTGGATAAGGGTGATGTTGATGTATTCATTCATAGTTGGGATTTAGAAAAGCAAGGATTAATTGAAGCAATATACCAACCAAAGAAAGCAATATTTGAACCACAAAAAGATTTTAGTCCATTAATTAATGAAAGAGGATTGGATAAATTAGAAGGTTGCCCAAGACCACCACAATCGGTATTATCGCATTTATATAGTGTTAATGAAGTTATGAAAATGCCACATCAACAAACTGGTGTGAAATATGATATAATTGTTAAGGCTAGATTTGACTTAGGTAGAATAAATCGTAATACATCAGGACCTGGTTTGGGAAATCCATATGCAGTTCAATGTATTAATTTTCAAACTGATATTGAAAATGATAAAATTTATATGGCTAATTGGAATCATTTTCATATGGGACCTGCTGATATGTGGTTTTATGGTTCACCAAATGTAATGGTTGAGTTCAATACATTATATAATGATTTGGAAAATCAAATGTTTATAGATTCTGAATTTCACAAATTTGCAAAAGAGATAGAAGGTAATGAAGGTGACCTTTCAAACGCTATTGCATTTTATAAATGGTGGATGATTAGAAATGAACTTTGGGAAAATAGAATAAATTTAGATACAATATGGGAGTAAATTTACCAATAGTAGTTTATACACATACGGATATGAAAGATATTTGGCCAATGTTTTTTGGTCAATTTAAAAAATATATAGATGGTATTAAAGTTTATGTTGCTGTAAATAAAAATGATAGTAGCATACCATCGGATTATATACAATTAGTATATGATGACACAAAAGTTTATACAGATAGATGGAAAGAAATACTTCCTAAAATAGAAGAAGAAATTATTCTATTTTTACATGAAGATATGATTTTATTTGATAAACCTAAATTTCAGTTTATTGAAAAATATTACAACTATATTTTAAATAATCAATCTAATAGTATAAAATTAATATTAGCAGGAGAACAATTTTCAGAAAGTGATTTTGATAAAAGTTTATTATATAACGAATATTCTAAGTTTTCAATACAGCCAACAATAGTTAAGAAAGAAGTATTTCTATCAACCATTGAATCAACAGGTCCACTTAATATTTGGAACTTTGAACAAGCGGTTGTTGGTACTGGTAGAGATTATATGGTAAAGATTGGTGGTGAGAAAAAAAGAGGATTGTATCACTATGATAGTTTAGTATTTCCATATATAGCAACAGCTATTAATAAAGGTAAGTGGAATTACAATGAATATCAAAAAGAATTGGATGAGTTGTTTACTCAATATGAAATAAACCCATTTGAAAGAGGAATATCATGATAAAATTTATAGTATTTGATTTAGATGGTGTATTGGTTGAAGCAAAAGAAATACACTATAATACACTTAACCAAGCTCTTAAAGAAATTGGTGAGCAATATATTATTACCGAAGCAGAACATCTTTCAACTTACGATGGTTTAAAAACAAATCAGAAGTTGGATATGTTGACTAAAGCTAAAGGATTACCAAAAGATGTGCATGAGCAAGTTTGGAATAGAAAGCAACAATTAACAATTGATGCCATTTCACAATTAAAAACCGATGAGAGATTGGTTGATATATTTAAGGAATTAAGAAATAGAGGATATCAGTTAGCATGCTGCTCAAACTCAATCCGAAGGTCTGTATTGGTTATGTTATCAAAAATAGGTCTTATTGAGTATATGGACTTAATCATCTCTAATGAGGATGTAAAGAACTCTAAACCGCATCCTGAAATGTATTGGAAGGCTATATCTATGATGGGTTATTTGCCTGAACAAACTTTGATTGTAGAAGATTCTCCACACGGATTGTTGGCAGCAAGTAGAAGTAGAGCAAATGTAGTTAGAGTCGATAATCCGCATGATTTGACAATAGAAAAATTAGAAACAAAATTAAAAGAAAAGAAAGTTATGAGTAAACCAAAATGGCAAGGTGGTAAGTTGAATGTTCTTATCCCAATGGCAGGAGCAGGTAGTAGATTTCAGCAAGCTGGTTATACATTCCCAAAACCACTAATTGATGTGGAAGGTAAACCAATGATTCAGGTTGTAGTTGAGAATCTTAATATTGATGCAACATTTATTTATGTAGTTCAAAAATCACATAGAGCACAATATAACTTAGATACACTTCTTAATCTTATAACACCTAATTGTAAAATTGTAGAAGTAGATGGTTTGACGGAAGGAGCTGCTTGTACAACGCTATTAGCAAAAGAATACATTAACAATGATGATGGATTACTTATGGCAAACTCTGACCAATTCTTAGAATGGGATAGTAATGAGTTTATGTATAAAATGATTGAACAAAAAGTAGATGGTGGTATTTTAACATTTCATGCAACACATCCTAAATGGTCATTTGCTAAGATTGATGAATATGGTTATGTGACTGAAGTGCAAGAGAAGAATCCAATTTCAGATATTGCAACTGTTGGTGTTTACTATTGGGCTAAAGGTTCTGATTATGTAAAGTATGCAGAGCAAATGATAAGTAAGAATATCAGAACTAATAATGAATTCTATGTATGTCCTGTTTATAATGAAGGTATATTGGATGATAAAAAGTTCAAAACATTTAATATAGAAAAGATGTGGGGGCTGGGAACGCCTGAAGATTTAAAATACTATTTAGAAAATTATGGTAAATAAAGATAATCAATATACACATATGCAAAAACGTGTATATGCAGGTGGTACAACAAATCACGAAGAACATAATACAAATCCAAACTATTGGGATATATTATTGGGTGATTTAAAAGATAAAGAAAAATGGGATGGTAAAGTTGGTTTAGATTTTGCTTGTGGTAAAGGTAGAAATGTAACAAATATGCTAAATTTATGTGATTGGGCTAGAGTTGATGGTATTGATATATCAGAAGGAAATATATCTCATAACAAAAAAGAATACGCTTCACAAAATAGTAATTGGTATTGTAATAATGGAACGGATGTATCTGAATTAAAAGATAACGAATACGATTTTATAATGTCAACTATTGCATTACAACACATTCCTGTTTATGATATTAGAAAATCATTAATAACCGATTTGTTAAGAACATTAAAACCTGGTGGTATATTTTCATTTCAAATGGGATATGGTCAAGGATTAGAATCACCATTAGGACCTAGAGTATCTTATTTTGAAAATCATTATACTGCAAATGGAACTAATTCAGCTTGTGATGTTAGAATTCAAAGCGAAGATGAAATTATTAAAGATTTGGAAAGTATAGGATTTACAAATATAAAAACTGAAATAAGAGAATCCTATTCAGATAATGGACATCCACAATGGATTTACATAAAAGCTTATAAACCAAAATAATGACAAATTATCAAAGAATTACATTTATTATTCCTTGCCGAAATAATTTAAAATATTTAAAGCAAGCAGTTGAAAGTATAGAAAGATGTTATAACGATGGACATGATATTGTTATATTAGATGATGCTTCAAACGATGGTACTTGGGAATGGGTTAATTCATTAAGTAAACCATATATCAAAACTTATAGAAACGAAGGGCCTGAGCGAGTTGGACATACTGTATTGTATGATATAGGTATTAATATAGCAACAACGCCAATTGTTACAATATTACATTCGGATATGATTGTAACACAAAACTATGTTGCTAATATGTTGAAGCATATGAAACCATTAACAGTAGTTTCGGCAACAAGAGTAGAACCACCATTACATCCACCTGGGCCTGAAAAATATGTAAGAGATTTTGGTATGGAGCCAGAATCATTCGATTTGAGTGCATTTGAAAAGTTTGTATATGAAACTGAATATGTAAAGCAAGATGAAACTACAAATGGTATCTTTGCACCTTGGATGATTTACAAAGAAGATTTTGTATCAATTGGTGGGCATGATAAATTGTTCGCACCAATGGAATTAGAAGATTCAGACCTTTTTAATAGATTCCATCTTCAAGAATATAAGTTAATACAAAGCAGAGATGCATTTGTATATCATATGACATGTAGAGGTTCTCGTTTCAAAGATGGATTAAAGATTGAAAGAATTATAGATTTACCCGATGGAACTAAATGGTACAAACCAGAAGATTCAGTAGAGTACACTTTGTTAAGACAAAATAAATTCAAAGAGTGGTGGAGAAAATGGCATACTGATGTATTACATGATGAATTGATGATGCCTATTGTTGGTAATCGTTATGATACAACGTTTGTAGTACATAATTGCAACGAACATATTTTAAAAGCATTGGAACCTTGGTGTGATAGAATTTATGTAGATTGTGATTATAAGCAATTTGCACAACAAGAACAAACCGAATCCATGTTTGATTTAACCAATAAATTTTATTCTATTGGTGATGAAATGAGAGGTGATGTACAAATTCTTTTTGATGGTTCTCAATTAACAAGCAATCATTTTCAAACCTTTATAAAAAATATTCCATTTATAATTCAACAAACTGACCAATTGGGAAGTTTTCAATGGGATATATTTCAAATACATATATTTAGTTTACAAACGGCTGATATGGTCCCGCCATTTTTTAAAAACATATTTTAATGACAAAAAAAAGAACACTTATTTGCATACATGTTATGCCATCTGAAATTGAAATGTTTGAAAGATTGATGTTTCAAATGAAAAAAGCATTATCGTATTTAGATGAAAAAGATGATGTTACTTTAAAGGTAACATTAAACTTAAATCCAGAATTAACTGATTGGCAAAATAGCGAATTAAAACAAGGTTATTTCGTAAGCCGTTTTGGTATTCTCTTTAATGATATTAAAAATGTAAACCAAATTATTTTAGATACATCTTGTTGGGGGACTACTCAGCAAAAAAGAGAATCAATAAAATTGGATTATGACCAATTTATATTTTGTGATACTGATATTCTTTTCCATGAACATATGTTAAAATACCAACTTAATGTTTCATATCAATTAGAAGGTATGTATGTAATATCCCCATCACTTCCAAAATGGTGGGACGATAGTTGGGATTATTTGTGTCATTCTGAATTCAAAGATAAACCATATGGAACGGCTATGGATGATAAAGATGTTATGTTTGGCGCCCTAACACAGCAAATTAAACAAATAAACGCTAGACAAATTCCTACTATTAAGTTTGGGTGTGGGATGCATACTTTGTACTCTAAATCATTTTGGGAATTGGTTGGTATACCTGAATCATTTGGCGGATATGGGCCAGAAGATACTTATGGAATGGAAGCTGGAAAGGTTGCTTTAAAATTAGGATATGATATTAAACAATTTGTATTGGATGGGTTATATATAACGGAAGATTATGTGAATAGAACACCATCATTTATAGATAAAATCAAACCAATAGATAAAAAGAAAGAGTTTTATGATGCAGCTAATGCATTAGGTAGACAAGAAGTAACCGCATTTGCAACTAAATTAATACAAAAAAATAACCCTAATCCACAAATCTAATATTTATAGGGGTAAAATTAGATAAATGGAAAAAATCAAAGAACAAATCCGCTCCGTAATAAGAGAAAATTTCATAAAAGAAATGGGTGTAAATGATACTCACCTTAAAGCTATTATGAAATATTATGATAAAGGAACTCCTTCTACTAAAAAGCAAGTAGCAATTGTAGTTTGTGGTAGTAAAACAGCAAACAGAGGCCAGATTTTTAATGAATTGAGAGATATGGATTACCATGAAATACTTGATGTAGAAAAGAAATTAAAGTATGTAAAAGAATACTTTGATAAGAAGGGAAATGAAAGAGTTGCAGCAGCGTTACCTCAAACGGAAGAAGAACCACAAAAAGAAATATAATATGGAAAATTTGGATTATGGTTACACCGAAATCCAAAATACATATTCCGGTTCAGCATCCGATTTGATGTTTTTTCCAACTGGAAGTACACAATGGGTTTTGAATTGGTTTGAAATGAAGAAAAATAATGGAACAAATGGATAACATATATTCGGTATTAATAACTGCTTGTACGGTATTAGGTAGTGCAGCAGCTTTCCGTTTTTATGAGAAGAAATCAATGAGAAAGGAAAGAGATGAAGAATTTATTAGACACGATTGCAGAGACCGTATAGCTAAATTAGAAGCTCTTTTAGTTCAATCTTCAAAAGAGAAAGATGAAATGCGTAAGATGATTATAGAGATGACTGCAAAAGTTGCTGAATTGACTGTGAAAGTTGAGTATTTAACTAGAGAAAACGATAAATTGGAAAAATCACTTCCAAAAGCTAAAAGACAACTTAACGGATAATGCCAATATCAAGAGCCCTATTTACCGAAGATAAGAAATTGAGAGTATTTGATTTTGATGATACAATTGTTAAAACAACCTCTTTTATATACGTTAAACATAAAGACGGAAAGGAATCAAAACTAACACCTGGTCAATATGCGGTTTACAAAGAGAAACCTGGCGATGTATTTGATTATAGAGATTTCCAACAAGTAAGTAATCCTGTTCTTATAAAGGGATATGTTGAATTACTTAAAAGAATGGTTAATAGTGGTGGAAGTAGAGAAGTATTTATACTAACCGCTCGTTCAGCACAAAGACCGGTAGAGCAATTTATTAAGGATTTGGGAATTAGAGGGGTAACTGTGATAGCATTGGGTGATGCAAATCCTGAGAAAAAAGCAGATTGGATTGAAGATAAGGTAAAAGAGGGGTATGATGATATTTTCTTTGTTGATGACTCACCTAAGAATGTAGAAGCAGTTAGAAAAAGATTAAAAAATTATCCAAATATAAAACAAAAAATACAACAAGTAAAGCACGCATAATATGGGAGTATCAATCGTTATAGTGGACTGTACAAAGCAGGACATAAATAAAGCTTTAAAAGAATTTAAAAGAAAGGTTATCAAATCCGGCCATATTATGGAATTGAGAAACCGAAAAGAGTACACCAAACCAACTACGGAAAAAAGAGAGCAAATTCAAAAAGCTATCCGTAGAAACCAAAGGGAAGTAATTTTAGACAAAATAGCTGCCGGAATACTACCACAATCAGCACTTTCCAACAAAAAGAGAAAATCCTTTGGGGATTAGTTTTATTATATTTTTCAATATTTATAAGAGTTAAATACCAACTTTTAGAAAAATCGTATTGAAAAATGGCAGATAAAAAGATATCCCAACTCCCTTTACTGAATAGTGTATCGGGTTCATCATTAATAGTTCCGATAGTCCATGATGGGACTACAGTTAAATTGGATTTGAACCAATTAGGTCACTTTTCTTCACAATGGAGTGCACAAACAGGTTCTGCTAATACATTCTCTGGAACACAAACCTTTAGTGGAAATGTAAATATAAATGGCAGACTTACTGTACATGAAATTTACGCTAATTACGAAACATCTTCAATACTATACACATCAGGCTCTAGCCAATTTGGTGACCAAGCTTCTGATATTCATACATTTGTTGGTACTATTAATTTAAATGGATTAGCATTAGGAACTAACGAACTAATGGCACAAACGGCATCTCAAGCAGCTGTAAACCTAAGAATTAGTTCTACAACCGGTTCAATTAATACAACAACTTCTTCATTTAATTCGGTATTTTCTGCAATAGGACAACAAACCGCATCACAAGATTTAGTAAATAGAGGTATAAGTTCTGTAACTGGTTCAATTAACACAACTACTTCATCATTTGATAATGTGTTTAGACGAATCAGTTCAACAACCGGTTCAATTAATACAACCACTTCATCATTTGATAACGTATTTTTAGGAATAAGTTCAGTAACGGGAGCATTGAATACAACTACTTCATCATTTGATTCTGTGTTCCAAAGAATCAGTTCAACAACTGGGTCTATAAACACAACTACATCTTCATTTGATTTAGTATTCAGAGGAATAAGTTCTGTTACAGGAGCTATGAACACTCAAAGTAGTTCTCAAGATTTAGTAAATAGACAAATTTCATTAGTTACTGGTTCTATTCATTTTACAACTGGAGCATTAAACGCATTTACTGGTTCTGTAATTGGACAAACAAATACAATATCAACATTTACATCTTCAGTAAATTTTGCAACACAATCGTTAAACACACAAACTGGTTCACAAGATTCGGTAAATTTAAGAATTAGTTCAACTACTGGTTCAATCAATACAACCACATCTTCTTTTGATTCGGTATTTTTAAGAATCAGTTCAACAACCGGTTCTATTAACACTACTACATCATCTTTTGATAGTGTTTTCCAAAGAATCAGTTCAACAACCGGTTCTATTAACACTACTACATCATCTTTTGATTTGGTGTTTAGAGGTATAAGTTCAGTAACAGGAGCAATTAATACAACTACATCTTCATTTAATACTGAATTTGGTAAGATTGGTTCAACCACTGCATCTATTCACCTTACTACCGCTTCATTAAACACATATACTGGTTCAAATGAAACTTGGAAGACTGGTGTTAGAGGTGAAGTTTCTGCTTTGGAAGCATGGACAGCATCTTTAGATAATACATACGCAACTGATGCACAACTTTATCAATTGTATCAAGCAACTGCATCTATTCATTTTACAACTTCATCTTTAAATACTCAAACCGGTTCGCAAGATTTAGTTAATAGAGGTATAAGTTCTGTAACTGGTTCAATCAACACAACTACATCTTCATTTAATACTGAATTTAGTAAGATTGGTTCAACTACATCTTCTATTCATTTTGCAACATCTTCGTTAAATACGCAAACCGGTTCTCAGGCAAATCTTAATGCACAAATAGCAATAGCAACTTCTTCATTAAACTTTGCAACATCCTCATTAAATACATTTACTGGTTCATTGAGAAGTGAGGTAAACTTAATTGAAGCATATACGGCATCTTTAAAAGGAGCAGCAATTGTATCATCTTCACAACAAATAACAAATTATTATAAATTTGCTGAAACGGCATCTGCAAATACATTCTATGGTAACCAAACATTTGCATCAAGTGGTGGAAATGGATTGAGAATATATGGTGCTTCTGGTACTCACCAATGGGATATGTATTTAAATGGACAAAATGTAAGATTATCAGATAATACTGCCGGTGATGGTGCATTGGTTGTAGATACAAGAGCATCTTTTGGTGGACATGTAACAGCTAGTGGAAATTTTGTAGTTGCAACTGCGGGAAATGGTATAGACTTCTCAGCAACATCTAATGGTAGTGGTACAACAACTTCTGAATTATTAAATGATTATGAAGAAGGAACTTGGACGCCTACTGTTTCATTTGTAGGAACGCCTGGTACTGTTAATTATGTAGATAGAAGTGGAAGATATACAAAAGTTGGTAGATTGGTTCAAATAGAGATGAGTATTGTTGGTTTAAATATAACTGGTTCTTCGGGATATATGAGAATAAGTGGATTACCTTTCACAGTAGGTAGTTTGGGAACATATGCAGCATTTGCTCCATATGGTCCTGGTTGGTTAAATTTCCCAAGCTCTAGTCAGTTCTTTTTACAATTGGGAACTGGAGCAACAACTATTGACCCACAAATAATAAATAATAGTGGATTTTACCAAGACTTTACTGCAAATAATATTATTGGTACTAACCATAAAGTTACATTTGCGGCTCAAGCAACATATACTGTATAAAATTAATATAAAATGGCATTAATAGAAAAACAAATAGTAGATTTTATTGAAGTAACTAATTTTAATACTATTCAAGTTCGTACTGCAAACATTATTGAAAGAGATGGCGTTGAAGTAACTCGTACATTTCACAGACATGTATTAGCACCTGGTGATAGTGTTGTAAATGAAGACCCAAAAGTTCAAGCTATCGCAAATGCAGTTTGGACTGCAGAAGTAATAGCGGCATACCAAGCTTCTTTGGTTAGATAATCAAAACAATATATACTTATAGGTGTTGAAGAAATCCAATAAGTAATGGCGTATTCGCATAGTGTAAAATATTTTAATACTTTCGATAGTACATTTTGTGCAACGGATTATGCAGAAAATCAAACTGTATATTCTGATTGTGCAACTTTAGGTATTAGTTGTAAAGTATATTACAACGCTTTACTTACACAACCAGTAACTGGATATAATTTCATAAAATTTGGTGGAGTTGTTCACGAAATGAACTTTGATACGGGAGAAATAAATCTTCCTACTGAAGTACAATGTACAATACCAAATGTAAGGATATATAGAATTTCTGTACCGGCAAGTCAAACTTCATATGTAGATTGGACTGAATGTGAAGGTTGGCCTGGTCCAAAGCAATTAATATATAGTAGAATGCGTTCTGTTGATGTATCTGCTGTTGAAAATTCGGTATCCGCATCATCTGTAGCAACAATAACCGAAGTTGGTACTTGTGACCCATATCCATCTTGTCAATGTGTATATTATGGTGAAACTACAACTACATCAACAACAATTGCACCTGTAAATTTTGTATTAGCTCCATATTGTACTGGAAGTTTTTTAGATGGTACTGGAACTATTGATGTTAAAACTTTTAGTGGTGGAAATGGTACATATCAAAGTGTAGCAATTGGAACTACATCCGGTAATGCTTTTGCGGCAACACCAATAAATTTAGGTGGAGCAACTTCATATACATTTACTGGATTATATAATGGAGTATATTGGGTAGTGTTGAGAGATAGTTCTGGAAATTATGGAATTAAAAGTGCAGCTGTGAATTGTTTAGCAACAACAACTACTACATCTACAACTTCTACCACATCAACATCAACGTCCACTACATCAACAACAACGGCAGCTCCTATATGTACTTATAATGGCGGTAGTGTTGTTATTGCATATGGTACATCAACTACAAGTACTTCAACAACTACTTCAACAACAAGTACTACAACTGCTGGACCAACATCAACAACAACAAGTACAACATCAACAAGTACTTCAACATCAACAAGTACGTCAACATCAACTTCTACTACAACCGCATCTCCTTACAACTATTATACGGCAAGAAGATACGATTGTACAGATTGTTCATTAACACCGGGTATATTCAAAATCAGATTTGCATCTTCATTCTATGCAAATGTGAATAGATGGTATAGACCTACAACTCCGGATGGATATGTATATAAACCACTTTCATTAACTACACCTGATACTGCAATACCTATGGATGAAACATCATATGTTACTTGTTTATCGGCGTGTTCATTATCAACTACTACTACAACTACAACTACGGCAGCTCCATTATTAATAACTGTTCAATTGGATGAATATGATGGCGGAAATCCACCTTACTTAGATATGGATATGGTAGTGGCGGGTTCAACATATTATTATGATGGTGGTTCTTATAATCAATATGTTACTCCAAATGTTTCATCTAATGTTACATTAAAAACAAAAGATGGAATTGCTTCTCATTTATGGGGTAGTTTTACAACTGCAAGTGCTAGATTAAAAGTATTTGAAGATGGTATATTGGTTGTAGACCAAACTAACTATTATAGAAAGAATGAAGGGGCTGTGGATTTCACATCTGGTATAACATTTAATTCAGGAAAAACTTATATAGTAAGTGGTTCTAACTGGACATTTAGTGGAGCAATTGGTACAACAACTACAACCACATCAACAAGTACTTCAACAACAACCACAGCAGCACCATCGTACTCACATTTAATATCAATTGGTACTGAAACAGCTGATTGTATGTCTGGTTCGGATTATACTGTATATGGTGATAATGCGGATTTCTTATCTGTTACAAGATTCTTTACTGATAGTAATTTGACAACTCCTTTTAATGGTGCTGGGCTTTGGTACGGAGATTCTTATTTCAGTGGTGGTACTGTTATACAAATTGATGTTGATGGATACCCTGTTGATGCATATGCTTGTTAAAATAAAAACAAAGAATATATATAAAAGATGTATGTAACTATAACACTTAATTCACCTTTAGGAGCAGATTTGGGACCTAATTTCAACCTAACAGCAAATGTTGGGACTGTTACACCCAGCACTGCAACTAAAGCTGAATTATTAGCTGGTAAAGTTGTTGATGTAAATGCATCAGCAACTCAAGTTACGGTCACATCAACGGGTGCATGTACAACATCAATTAATATCAATATATCGGGTCAAACAACCACTACAACAACTGCAGCACCTGCACAATTTACGGTTGGTTATGCGTTGGGTACTCCATTCCAATCTTGTGTGAATAGAACAATAGACCCTAGAATAGTTTATGCAGCAAATGGTGCTACATTAGGAAATGGTGTTGCATTGTATTATGACCAACAATTAACAGCTCCGGTTGATACGGGATTCTATTCAGATGGTACAAATTGGTATAGAGTTACTGGTGCATTAGGTGTTATATCTTCAAATGGTTCTTGTGCAACAACTACAACAACTACAACAACAGGCGCACCAACTACAACTACATCAACTTCTACATCAACATCAACCACTACTTATGGACCAACATCAACAACTACAACAACACAGGCGCCGGCTACATTTAGTTTAAGATATAGTACAATTAGTGGTGGACATGCTTGTTATCAATCTGCAACAACTTATTATGCAGAAAATGGTTCTTTATTGCAAAATGGTACAATTATATACACAAATGGTACATTAACTACGTTGGCACCTGCTGGATGGTATTCGGATGGTACTAATTATTGGTATGTATCACCAACTTGTTTTG
>Ga0255179_1000242_pt1 | contig 14665 bp, 11 predicted proteins | sample Atl_Colum_RepA_8_FD_183631 | JGI IMG/M metagenome (GOLD analysis project Ga0255179, IMG submission 183631) | Freshwater microbial communities from Altamaha River, Georgia, United States - Atl_Colum_RepA_8d | ecosystem: Environmental > Aquatic > Freshwater > River | place: USA: Georgia... | reverse complement strand
TCATCAAGACTATGCGATTTTAGAAATCGGTATTGGTAGTCGATCCAAATATAACCTGTCTCGTTCGTCTCTAATGACTAATCCAGAAAAGTTAGTAGTAAGGACGAAGTCCGAGATTAAAGGTTAAACTCGTTTTTACAACGGCTCGTCCGTACGCAAACGCTCTGCAAACAACGAATGAGATGAACGGCTCGTCCGTACGCAATACATTCTTTCGAAAAATTAAAATTTTATTTTTCCGAAAGAAATTCAACTTCCATCGCGGACCTCGAAACAACGAATGCGACAACAACATCCTATAGTCGCGCTAAAGAGGCATCGGTGAAATCATGGGTATATTCAACTTTTATAATTGGTTCAAGAAAAACCACGGCTCTCACATCCGACGCGTCCATTTTCTGCGCCCCTTCAGTGCGCCGATAGACACGCTGATAATCGACATGAACGGCATTTTTCACACGAGCGCCCAACGCGTCCATGGATACGGGCGCCACAAGACGAAGCAAACCGCCGCCTCGGTCGCCGAGGACATTGTCGCGAGTATTCACAACATCGTCAAGATGACCAAACCCAAGAAGAACCTGCTGCTCTTCGTGGACGGCGTCGCGCCAGCCTGTAAGATGGAGCAGCAGCGGCAGCGCCGCTTTCGGAACGCCAACGAGCAGACGGCGGGCGCCTTTGACCCCAACTGCCTCTCGGCAGGCACCGAGGTCATGCGCGAGCTGTGCGCCGCCGTTCGCCGCGCCATTCCCACCTTCAAGCTCAACGTGCACCTGAGCGACGACTTGGAGGCGGGCGAAGGCGAACACAAGGCGATGGCGTACATCCGCGAGCACAAAGGGCTCGGCGGCGTCTGCATCTACGGCTCGGACGCGGACTTGATCATCTTGGGGCTGCTGACCAACCGCTTCAACTTCTTCGTCCTCCGGGAGGACAACGAGGGCAAGCACGAGATCATCAACGTGTCGGGCGTCGCGGGCGTGCTCAAGACGCTCATGGACTGGCGCATGCTCCACCCCAGCACGCGGGACTACGACCCTCGCCAAGCCATCACCGACTTTTGCTTCCTGACGTTCTTGGTCGGCAACGATTTCCTGCCGCACGTGCCCTCCGTGGAGATCCTCGAAAACGGCATAGAGACGCTGATCGGATTGTACTACGCCGCGAGCGCCGAGCACGGACACCTGACGTCCACGAGTCGCGGCAAGACGCACATCAACCACCTCGCTCTGCGCGCGCTCTTCTTCAAGATCGGGCAGCTGGAGAAGCAGCTGCTGGAGGCGAAAATAGCGCGCGCCCGCCTCTACTTCCCCGACGAACTGCTCATCCAGAGCACCAGCGCCGCCGGCGAGCTCAACCTCGCCGATTACAGGGACAGGTACAACAGCGAGCACTTCGGCGGTTCGGCGAACGTCGCCCGCGTGTGCTGTAAGTACGTCGACGGACTCCAGTTCGTGCTGCACTACTACACGAGCGGCGCCACCGACTGGACGTGGAAGTTCGGACACCTCTACGCGCCCTTCGCGTCCGACCTCGCGCACGGCAACCACGTTCCGTTAAAGTTCTCCAAGAAGCCGCCCCTGTCCGTCGAGGCGCAGTTGGTGCACATCCTGCCCCCGCAGAGCTTCTACCTGCTACCGCGCGAACTCCGGGACATTCACACGGACAAGCGGCTTCGCGTCTTCTTTCCTTCCGCCGTGGACGTCGACCTCTCTGGCAAGCGCCGCGAGTATCAGGGCATCATCCAGCTCGTGGCGATGGACACAGACCTGCTCAGGAAGGTGGTGGGCGAGCGCATGGGCGTCCGCGCGTAGGAATCATTTTGGTATAATAAATGATTTCAAAGTCAATGTTTAGAACGCACGCCAAGGCGACGCTGCCGAGCGCCGACGCGTGGTACACGAGTCACACCATCATCAAAGACCCCCCGAAGTCCGTCCACACGCGGCGCATCAACCGGGTCGGCGAGACGTCCCTCATCACGCAGGAGATCGACGACTCCGGGGACAGGATCGCGGAGTGCATCCTCCAGTATCCGCGCGGTCAGAACGTCATGGTCGGCACCAACTACAACAACTTTGCGCCGATCGGCAGAAACCAGAACAGGCTCGGCGGGAGGCAGGCGTTCCTGCCCTACAGAGTCGCGGTACAGGGCGCCTTCCGTCCGCCGGTCCAGACGCCCACCGACCTCCTGCCCCTGAGCCGCATGCCGCGGAACTGGACGCAGGCGATCACCAACCCGCAGTCCGCCGATTTCACGCGCCGGCTGATCGACCAGTGCCCCACGAAGGACATGCGCCAAATCAAGCAGAACATGATCTACCCCGACGTGCACGCGACCGCGGTGTACTCCATCGCGCGACCCGCGGAGAACGTGGACGTGCTAGGCAAGGTTCACACGGCGACGGCGAGCAAGGGCTCGGCGGACGCGCGCGTCTTCAAGCTCACGGAGCTCGACAACGTGTACCTGGACACCTCAAAGTTCATCAGCGACACGCTGGACAAGGGCGCCGCGGAGTCCAAGGTCTGCTTGCGCGTCGAGAGCGAGGCGCCGGCGCCGCCCATGCGGCTCAGGGATCCGCTCAAGGTCGACGCGCAGAGCAACCGCTCGGGCGTCGCGGGGTCGCGGGACATCATCCTCGACGGCAACGTGCGCCTGCCGGAGCGCCGAAGCCGCGGCGGGTTCGAAAACAGCGGCGTGCGACCGACCTTCGACTTCAACGAGATCGCCTACACGCTGGGCGACGGCAAGATGAACATCCAGCGCGCGGCGCAGAACTTGCAGTTTGAGGCTGGGGTATAAAACAGACTTGATCACCACGTGTAGTCGTGCACAACAACTTATGATTTATAAAAAATCATAATCTCTTGAGAAGGACTACATGACCCACGAAATCCCGGGCGACAGCTTCTGCACGTTGTAGTCGGGGTTGATGTAGACCGCGCCGGATGCCTCGGAGCCGGTGCGCAGAGCGGGGTTGTTGTTCTCGCAAGTCATGTCAACGGGCGAGCCGTCCTTGTCGACGAAAATCAGCTGGGTGAGCGACGGCGTGTTTTGTCTGCTCATCGAAGCGGAGTTGTTTTGTGCGTAGGAATAACGAGATCGCATTTATTAATGCCGAATAATAAATGTCTTTTGCTATTCAGAATCTGACAATCAACGAAGCCATCGACGCGACATTGGTTTACCTGGAAAACAACGGGACGCCGAACGCCGTCAGCCCCTTCATCGTGGGACCCTTCTGCACGTACAGCACCATCCAATCGGCGATCAACGCCGCCCACGCGCGCGCTGCGCCCGCCGACGTCTTCGTCCTGCCCGGGACGTACACCGAGAACCTGGTCCTGTACGACGGCATCACCCTCGCGGGCTTCGCGCAGAGCGAGCGCGACATCAACAACGCGCCGCAAGCGAACAACGTCAGCATCGTGGGCGCAATCACGCTCGCCGCCGATGTCTCGGTCTGCGCCATACAAAACGTGTCGCTGTCAACGAGCGGAAGCACGCTCATTGACGTCCTGGGAGAGAACGCCACCCTCAACCTGAACTCGGTGAACATAGACTGCGTTGGCGTCGTCTCCATCTTGACGTCCTCGACACCGATCACCTACGCTTTCAGCTTCAACATGACCAACTGCGCGATTTACACCAGCGGCGAGTTATACGACTTTTCGTCTCCAACGCTGAACGTGGTGATCCGAAACAGCAGCATAAACACCGCCCTAAAGAGCGTGTCGGATGGTCTTGCGATGATGGTTTATGAAAGCAAGATCGTCGCGACGATAGAAACCACAGGATCGTTCAATAATGTTGAGGTTTATAACTCAACCTTGAACAAATCGTCGGGCGAAACAAACGTCATTCATTTCAATAGAAGTTCATTCATAGGTTTATCTACGTTTAAATTCTATTCTTGTGTCATCTCTGGTGTCGTGCAAACGTCAAACACGTCAGGTAGCAGCAGACCCAGCTTCTCTTTCTACAACTGCATGTCCATGCCAACTTTCAATTACGCCGACAGCACGAGAGTCTCGGTGATTATGAACGAGTGCTTTGATGCCACCAATAACCGAGTAATGTCCAAGTTGTACAGCAACTTCAATACTGGAATTTTGTACACCGACGGACAAAGTTTATCTGTAACTAACGCGTCAACTGTAGATTTCTTTTCTATAGACTTCACAGCGGGCGTGAGTTCTTCTATGTACTTCACGGCAGACATTCAAGGCGTTAATTCTACCGACACTGATGCGACGTATTGTAATATAACGGCGTTCTACCGCTACAACGGAACCACAATTGTACAGGTCGGTTCTACAGATAAGGTCTTAATGAGTTCTGGAACTGGAGATGTCAGTTTATCAACAAGTGGAAATCAAGTGTTCGTAAGTGTCGTCTCGCCCGCGAATTACTCCTGGACTGCCTTTTACCAATACAAATTCTTGTAATTCGGAAAGTTATGTTTCAACATAACTTCAATATCGCCTATGGGCTGTTCTCAAAGTACTTTTGGATCTTCTCCATCAGATTATTAGTGCCCTCGTCGCTCCGCGGCGGTGTCAGGCTCACCGCAACGTTGCCGCGGTTCTCGGGCGTCGCAACCTTGGGCGTGAGCGCTTGCGGCGTCATGGGGAGTTGGAGCGAGGACGAGAACACGGGCGGATTCGCCCCGGGCGGCTTCTTGTTGAAGAACATGAACCACACGACGCCGCCGAGCACCGCGATCAGCACGAGGATGAGAGCCCAGTTGATGCCGCTCGCGGTTCTGGGCGGTCGCGTGCTGGTCGGCGGCGCCTGCACTTGGAGGGGCTGCACGTCCAACGACACCTCGACCTCAATCTCTTTGGCGGCGAGCAGCACCAAGAAGAACATCTGGGGCGTGTTGTTGTTTTGCGTGATGTTGTAGTCAATGTACCCATCGGCGGCGGCCTGGTACTCTATCGCGCCCTTCTCTTCGAGCCGCGTCTGCGACACGATTGCCGCCTTGAAGGGCTCGCCGTTGGACTTGACGGCGATCGCCGCCCTGAACTGCGCGAAGTTTTCGTTGATTGGGATGATCTTTTTCAAGTTTGGAACGAGCAGTACGTTTTTCATAACCCATCTCCGCAATGTCTTTAAGCTATAATCTCGGGGTCGGATTTGTCATAATAAAGTATGGAGAGAAAAACTGTTATCCTGATAGTATTGGGATTTATCCTTCTGGTAGTGGTCGGCGTCGTTCTCTGGCTCGTGCTTCGCCCACAGGCGACGACGACCACGACCACCGGAACAACGACCACGAAAGTCGGAACGACGACTACGGCGCCGACCGCAACAACAACTAAATCGCCGACCACGACTCTGACCACGCTGGCGCCGACCACGACAATCTCACCGGATCAGCCGTACGTTCTGTTACCGATCGTGGGTTTTGCCCCTGAACTAAAAGAAGGATTATACAAAGACAACGCCCAGATTTTTTGGACCGATGGGCCGACTTTTTGGAAGAGAATTGATGAAACAAATGGCGGCTTCAAACTATACCTGGTTGATAATCAAGGTTCGTTCGTGTTTGACGGAGCAGATAAATTAGGTTTGGCGGTAAAGAATCAAGATCCAAAATCGGATCAACCGCTTATCTTGAGCAAAGGTCCCAGCACCTTTACGTTTGTAACCGGAAGAATCATTTTCCAAGACAACTATTTTGTTGGAATTAATAAAATTGGACAAATTCTAACTATCAAACATCTGGACACAATCAAAGACCAGCCGACCTATGGTCAATTTTACGTGACTCCAAACAACTACGTCATACCTAAGATTAACGTTGGTTACAACCCGACAAACGGCGCGATAATCTACACTCACGTCCAATGTTTCTGGAAAAAGGTGCCGCAAACAGGAGGATTCCAGATTGTGCTGTGCGACAAGGACGGAAAGACCATGCCAGTGAACACCTCAACGTCGGCTTGCATAACGACAAGAGGCGGCGAAGACGTCAACGCGCTGTTGATTGATCCGCTCGACACTCGGTTCAATAATGTATTTTACTTTGAGGCGGACTACTTGCACCCCGTTAAGTACACCAACAGCATCTACTGCTTGGACATAGACAAGGATATTATGTTTACTGACGCCGACCCCCCCGTAAGAAGCGTCATTAAGAACTCGAACAGCCTTCGCTTCACCTTCGTGCCCGTATAATGCGTACTCAAAATCTTTGAGTACAAACGTTTATGATTCTCGGCTGTAAATAAATGATTAAAGTGAATGATTTTACCTTGGATCTGGTGCGGGGCGAGACGCGCGAGGACTTGGCGACGCGCGTTGCAGCGCGCCTGGGCTCCGTGCCGCGCTTCGTCAAGATGGACGCCGTCGGGGAGAACGAGTACCGCGCGACCGATCTGCTGGCTGTGTTCAGGCAGGGCAAACGCATGCGTGAGGTGCTCGCGCTGTTGCCCTCGGGCAGCGGCCTCTCAAACAGGGATATATTGAGCCTGTATATCGCCTTCAGCGCCGATTTCGAAAAGTACAGCGACTACGCGACCGAGATCATCGAGAGCGAGCTGGCGCTCTTGAGCCAGTTTGACGCCTACGAGGTGTCCTCTCTGCTATCCATGAACGAGGAGCTGCGGCGGATGTTCGTCGCGGAGATCGCGGAGACCAAGCGCCGCGCCGAAACGATGACGACGGCGCTCGCCGATACGGGCGAGATCCCCCTGCTGACCATGACCAACGAGAAGATAACGCGCGCCCTGTACCGCGGAGTGCTGCTTGACGTGTCCGCGGACGTTGAGATCCCCGGCAGACCCCACTTTGTGCTGCTCGAGCTGTTTGACCAGTGCCAGATATCGGCGTCCGTGCCCTTCGCCGCCTGCGACGGGTTCTACAAGGTTCTGCTCGCCGAAAACCCGCGTCCCGAGTGGGCGCAGGTGGATCCACAGACCCTCACGCTCAAGGTCGCCTCCAACAACCAGTACTTCACCATTTCCTTCATCGTACAGGGCACCAAGCTCTACGTGGAATACGAACAGAGCGACGACGCCGACACGGACTTCGTCGTGGGAGTGGCGCTACGGGCGGTCGGATACGAGAACATCCGCCCGAGCGAGGGCACGCTCTCCCAAATCCGAAAGCTCTTCTTTGTACCCAACTTTTCCTTCAACGGATACATCCTCGCCGACATGTTCATGAACGACGCCGCGCTCTACCAGCGCGCCAGCGTCAACGAACTCCAGCTAAAGGTCCCCTACAGGAGCGTCTATTTCCGCCTCAAGAACGTCCCGGACGCCACCGCCTTCTGCTCGGTGCTGAAACGAACCGCCTACACGTCCGTGCGCGTCAGCGTATCGGCGCGCAACGAGAGCGACCTTGCGACGGTCTCGGCCTTCGTGCTTGAGGCGCTCGGCCTATACGAGGTCAGAAAAGCCGCCCTCGAGGCAACCTACCGCCGCTTCGTGGGCGACAGCTACGAGTACGAGGTGTTCGTGCGTGGAGAGGTGGACGCGGCGGCGCTGCCGAGCGCCATTTTTCCGCGCAGCTTCGGCACCCTGTGTCCGCGCAAACCGACCCTGATGCCCTCCGAGGAAGAGGCGCGAAAGTACAGCCACATCAAGTTTCCGAAGACGGCGGAGGAGGGCGAGCAGCGCTTCTACGCGTGCACCGACCCGCTGCATCCGTTCATGGGACTGCGCCCCAACACTCTCGCCAACAAAGACAAGTTCAAGGTTCTCCCCTGCTGCTACAAGAAAGACCAGCAGTTTTCTCACACTTACAAGTCCTACGTGAGCGGCACGCGCGGCGTCCAGCTGGGGAGCGACTACACGATAAAGTCGGACAAGGTGGCGGGGCCCGACCAGCAAGCGCTGCTGCCCGAGCTCCTCGCGGCGTTCTTCACGGCGGCGGCGCCGTCCTCGTCCTTTCTGCGCATCGGCGTCAGCAATCGCAACAACTCCTTCTTCGAGAGCGTGCTCAAGTGCGTGCCTCCGGCGCACAGGCAGGGCATAAAGAGCGCGAGGGAGCTGCGCGAGGCGGTGGCGGCGGACAAGGGAATCCTCGCGGCGTGTCGCCAGTCCAACTTTGATCTGTCGGTGGACGAGATCCGCGAGCTGCTCTTGACGATAGAGAACTACGTTGAGCCCGCGCGCTTTGTGCGTGCGCTCGAGATCCTGTTTGGGTGTCGCATCGTGCTCTTTCGCCGCGACGCCGCCAACCCGCAGGGTGGAATGGTCTTGCCGCGCCACGCCAAGGCTTACTTGCACGCCTGCGACCCCTTCAAGTTCATCGTGGCGGTCTACGAGCACCCCGACATCAACGGCGAGATGCATTGCGAGTTCATCACCGAGAGGTTCGAGGAAAACCTCATTTTCGCGACCTCGTGGGCGCCCGACGAGGAGGTCGGCAAGCTGCTCTTGTCTGCTGAGCGGAAGTTGCAGCGCGTCTTCATAGGAAACGAGAAAGCCGACAATCTGTGTCTGCGCCCCCCGCGCGGTCTGGCGCCCATAGCCCAAGTCATCGACCGCTTCGGCAAGACCAGCATGCTGCTCTTTGAAATCAACGAAAACTCGGTAGTCGTCCACACCACGCCGATTTGCCCGCTCGCTGTTCCGGAGATCGGGCTGCAAGTTGTGCTTCAGACCAGCGTTAAAGTGGCGGAGATTGACGCGGAGGCACTCTTGGAGGGTCTAGGTGCCGTTGACATCAGGCTCGTGGGAACGGTCATGACAGGGCGAAAAGACGCCGTGCGGTTGGCTGTTCACCTGAGCCCGTGCAACGATGACGAACTGAATACCTTTTACTTCAACGAGCGCGTCGCGCGGTGCTACCTACAAGCCTACCTACACTTCGGCAGGATACGGGTGAACGAGGGCATGAAGCTCGAGGTGCCGAGCGCCAAGTTCGCCAAGAACAGCGCCATAACAAGCGACGGAGAAGTGATTGTCCAAAACGAGGATGTGCGCAGCCGCCTAACGTACCTTGGCGCCCTGATCGAGACGCAGCGCCCGCTTTACGTGGACGCCATCAGGCGCCGTAAATTCATGGACGAGTACTACGTGAACACGTCGGACTTCGCGCCCCAGCAGAACGTCGCTGTAATCAGGGGCGTCCAGGACTACGGGACGCTCGCGCAACTGGGCGCCGTGCTGGACGCCGAGTACATGCTCTTCAAAGTGCCGCTGGACGACGCGCGCCCCTTCTTTTTCCAGAACGACGCCGCGGGGGACTTTCCTTGGATGCTGAAGAGAGGCGCGAGCCTGGACGACGCACTGGACATCGCCGTCAAGCACCACGACGAGTTCGCGGACGTGGACGTCTCCACGCTCGCCTTCCGCCTCTTCGTGTACAGGAGCGCGGCGGACGTTGAGCGCGTGGACGTGGAGGGCGCGCCCGCGGCGGTCCCCCTCGCCGTCCTCGCGACCTCGCCGTCCGACTACTACGCCATGCTCCAGATATAGCCGGCTTTACAATAAATGAGATATAATGGTTCCAGTCCTGAAGTGTTTGGTCCGCCCCTGTGGTTCGTCTTCCACAACGCCGCGGCGCACTACCCCGAAGCCGCCGCGCCCATTGAGCGGGAGCGCATGAAGAACATCCTGATCGGCATGCCCTCGCTCCTGCCCTGCGCCGAGTGCAAAGAGCACGCGACGATGCACATTGAACGCAACCGCGCCAACCTCGACACGATTACAGCGGGACGCCGTAATTTAGTCCGCTTCTTTGTCGACTTCCACAACTACGTCAACAAGCGCAAAGGGAAGCCGCTTTTCACCTACGAGGAGGCGGAGCGGCTGTACGGATAAAGGCGTAGCACGAAAAAACGACCATACCGACGATTGTATGGTCATTCAATGCAGGAACAAGTTAGAGTATTGGTTCATATCAGCAACGTTTATCCATGTCCGGTCCATTACACAATTGAAAAGAAGAGCAAGAGTAACAGCCCCAAGCGCAAATCTGTATGGCAACGCATATTCAAAAAATAAATGTTTTATTCGTGTTAACTGCGATTTCACTATTTCTATTTAACATCACAATGTCTAGACGAAAGCACCGATTCCATCATTGATACGATGACTCAATACGCAAACGGTCGCGCAATTTCTCCTAGAAAATAAAAAATTAAATTTCCAGGAGAAATTGAATTCCATCGCGGACCTTTGATATCAACGACTTTCACAAACGCACCTGTAAATAAATGAATTCTGTGATTAAAAAGCTAGTCAAGACAATCGGGCTTTCGCCGCTGATACGCGCCGAGCTGGAGATGCGCCTGGGGTGCCCCGTGCTGGAGCTGCGCCCGTTGACGCCGTCCGAGGCGCAAAGCCTGCGTCCGCTAGACGTCCGCGGCACCTCCGACGCCTTCGTCTTTGAAACTCTGCTTGATAAGGTCGGTGACGTCAGGAACACCAAGTACACGGGATTCTTCGCCGTGCTGTTCGTGAACTTTTTATGCGGATTCGTGTACGTGAATCTGCTGGAGGCGGACAGCGGGAAGTTTGAACTGAGCACCTACATCAAGCCAGAGTGCCGCGGTCTGGGTCTCTCGGCGCTGGCTAAGGTCGTGTACGTAGAAAACTACTTTGTGCGACTCCAGTACGAAACGTCGCAGGGCGCGGAGTTTGAGAGCGCCGACGGCGACAAGTTGCGCTTCAGTTCCGTAATGCTGGTTTCAAAGATCGGCGCCGCGAACAGATCCTCATTGCGCGCCATCCGCCCCTTGCTCGTTCCGAACGAAAGCAACGTGCGCTTCATCATCTACGGCATCGAGAACAGCGCCGTGGTATTTGCGCTCGGTGTCGCCGAGAGCCTGCTGGCGGACGACGACCAGGTGCGCATCTTCAAGTCCACCGAGGACGGCACCACCTACGACGTGTTGTTTCAAATCAAGGAACGCCAGCGCGAGGAGGACTTTGACATTGCCGACCTGCTGGGCGCCTTCGTCCGCCGGTGAGGTCTACTTAAAAGCAACGCATAACCGCAATGTTATACGACGATCTTTTGGCTTTCTATAAACGAATCAAGGACCCGCTGAGAGACCTTGAGTTTGAGCGAACGGGAATGAAGCACGGACAGCAGGGGGTGGTGGGCGTGATGTCGCCGCGCGACGACACCGTCGGCGGCAAGTACATATTCAAGCTCTCCCTCGAGAACAACTACCTGATTTACCACGAGTACCTGACGATGAAGGCGCTGCACGCCGTCGTCAGCTTCTGCCCCTACTTCGTTCGCGCCTACGGCATAATTAAAGTCAACGTGGAGCCCAAGTTCAACCAGCGCGGCACCCACAACCCCTTTCACATAAGCAGCAAGTATCCCGTACGCACCGACGTCCTGCTCATGGAGAAGATTGACAACAGCAAAAAGTTCTTCAACTACATCCGCACCCCGCACATCACGGAGACGCAGCTTGTCGGAGTTTGCTGCCAAGTGCTGATGGCGCTACAGATTGCCCAGACGCACGCGCGCTTCACGCACTACGACCTACACACCGACAACGTCATCGTGCGCTGCTGCGACCCGAGTCTCTGTGTCCTCTACGTTCTGAACGACCAGCACCAATTCTTGGTTCCCACCTACGGAATCATGCCCTGTATCATCGACTACGGCTTCTCCTACACCCACCTCACGAACCAAAACCCGATGTACTGCACGCTCTTCTACACCGACCAGGGGTACACGAGCGACCGCTTCGACCACATCGCGGACACCAAACACTTCTTGCTCTCCGTCTCCGACGACATCCGCAGGACGCGCCCGCGAAACAGAACGGCGCGCAAGTTCAGGAGCGTCGTGCGCAACCTGTTCTCGCCCCTGCGTGTCGACAAAAAGAACGGCTGGGACGTTATCACCAAGATAAGCGCGCTGGAGTTCGTCCTCAAGATGCTCGTTGACGTGGACTGCGGCGATTCGCGCATCTTCAACAAGTGCCCGGAGGACGGCTTGGGGCTCATCCAGTCCCTCATCGTCCTGCCCTTGGAGCACAACAACTACGACAACCTGGAGAAGTCTTACGGCGCGTTCATCTCCGAGTGGACTAAGATAGAGTGCGCGATCGGAAACGTCCAGTACGCCTTCTACGTCCTCAAGGAGCTCATTGACGCGGCGCGCGACCAGCGACACCTGTATATGGACGCGAGCACGCGCAAGGTCGCCGTGCGCAACGTGCGGTCCTACCTGTTTTCGGTCATTGACAGCATCGCCGAGCACTGCTCGGTGGAGAACTTGAGCGTCGACAAGATGCTGTGTTCGCTGTTTGTCTTCACGCGGTGTATGGAGGGCGTCTTGTACGAAGCGATGGAGACGTACATGGACGAGAAGATGAAGGACTACGAGAGCCTGACGTACAACCAGGTAGAGCAGATCGCCGCCGTCATCATGAAGAAGATCGAGCTGAGCGCCGAGTTCTCCGAGGGGCAGACGATAACCATCATCAACAGCATTTCGCGGCGCTCCTTCAACCACAGCCTGACGGCGGCGCAGGCGCGCGTCCTCAACGAACGACCGGCGGTGGAGCGCGGAGCGGCGCTGTTCGGCATGCTTTAGTACTCATAAACCGATTATGAGTATTTACGCTCGGCGTTAGAGAAACTGGTATGTGTAAGTTGCCGTCCAGTTGTAGTTAGCGGTTGGTGAATAGACGCCGATTGTGACAACATTACCACTGATCAACAATTGCGCCGAACCTCCGCCCGCGCCAGTAGTTAAGAGATCCTCATAGACCGAACCAACCAGCGATGCCGTTGTTCCGTCAAATGCGAAGTATTGTAGGACAGCATAGAAAGTTCCGTTTCCGGCGCCATTGTTTCCGTGCACCTCGGCTTTGACGTACAAAGTAGTGTTTGCTGTCGCGAACGAGATCGTCCCTATGTCAGCTGAACCTTGCGCTTGGTTCGTCAACGCCGATTGCCGTGTGATGGTGCCGCTGCTGTTCAGACCGGCGTACATTTTGCTAATCGCGAAGCGGTCCGTCGTACCATAACTATTGCTGCAGTTGAATATGTAGTTGTCAACCTTGGATGGCGAGGCAAAATTGAACGTCGGCATGCCAGTGCAATTAGCAAAGTAGAGTTTGAGAGTTGCGCCTGTAGTGTTCATCGTCTGAAATTCCCCCGTGATTCTGCAGTTGTTGAAGCGAAATGTATTTGCTATACCTCCACTCGTATTATTGTATTTGAAGAGGTTTGTGATGCCGTCGTTCGCAATTTTTAGAACGTCCGAATTTTGTATCAGGACATTGTTGGCTGTTCCGGTCGTTTCCATGCCTATATTGAATTTGGTATTGCTGGCGTCGCAAAGAATGCCTCGCGCGGCGCTGACAACGTAGGTGTATATGTCGCAGTCTTTTATGGAGATGTAGAAGGTTGTTGTCGGCGAATTAAATAAGTACCCAAGAGTGTTTATGGAACAATTACTCATAGACACTTGTGTGTTGGAACTGCTGTCAATTACATTTAACGCGAAATTCGCGTAAATGTTCACGAAAGAGAGAGCGAAAAACGTATTGGTGCTTGCCGCCGAGGCTGACGTGATTAGAGTGCTGCCCGCGGCTGCTGTCAGGGCGACGGACTGAATGCTCCCTTTCACAAAACTCGCGGGAAGCGTGATGGTCCCGTTGATCAAAACATCGTTGCTCAGTGCGCTGTTGTCAATGGTTCTAAAGCTCAACATCAAACCGATGACGTTAATTTTGTCATAGATCGTCAGGTCCTCGTTGTATGTCCCGGGCGTCACGTATATGTTGGCGTTTTGCCCTGTTGCGTGCGCCGCGTCGATCGCCGACTGGATGGTGGAGTAGTACCGGGAGGGATTTACGACGTAATTCTGCCTCATCTCCGCCAGCAAAGATTCACTAACACTCTCATCCACTAAAACGTTGCGTATGTAAAAGCTCATTTATTAATTATACAGGGAAGAATATGAACCGCATGCCCAATAGAGTGCTGACGTTTACAGGCACACTGGTGAATGTTCCGTCTGTATTTTTATCAACCTTAAGCATTTTATCATTAGTAGTATATAAAACTATTTGTAGTGTAGCTGCTTGCGTCCACAAAGAAGGAGTGCCGCTTATTATCGCCTGCGAGTTGGTAGAGTTTGTCGGTGGTATAGAAAGACCGAGAACATTGTCCTTCAAGATTAACTGAAACGAGCCTGATGAGATAGTCTTGCGATTCCATAAACTCGGTTCTTTCTCCAAACTTACATTCGCATTTTCAGTGTTTGCGTTCGCTTTAAGACCCAACATGGGAACTATTATGTTAGAATTAAGCAAAAATTCCGAAATAAATTTGGTTTTGTCGACAGTTTTAAACGCTGTCACGATTGGTGTAATTGGCATGTTTGGCGTGATTGACCCAACTGCTCCAAAACACAATATAAGTCCATTAGCATCCATAAATATTTTGCCACCGTTTGTAGAGGAAGTGATTGTCCATTTTGTAGGTTCAAAAGAGGCAAATGCTTCTGCTGATGATTTTGTAGCAGTCTCGCCTATGGATATACCAATATCTTTCTTAGCGGTGGCACTTACCATTTTAACAGCTTTTCCATCTGACCCAAGGTCTGCAAACCATATTTGGTACGTTTCTTCACCCACGACTTTCTCAACAATTAAATAGTTTGGTCCATCACTACAAAATACTTTAGTACCAGGTTCTCGCACTTGATTTTCTAAAGCAAATCCAA
>Ga0255179_1000220_pt1 | contig 15487 bp, 13 predicted proteins | sample Atl_Colum_RepA_8_FD_183631 | JGI IMG/M metagenome (GOLD analysis project Ga0255179, IMG submission 183631) | Freshwater microbial communities from Altamaha River, Georgia, United States - Atl_Colum_RepA_8d | ecosystem: Environmental > Aquatic > Freshwater > River | place: USA: Georgia... | reverse complement strand
ACCTCTGTAAAGCCCACGGCGGCGGTCGGCGCTGCGTCCACGATGGCTGCGACAAGTCCGCGGCAGACACAAGCGACCTCTGTGTAGCCCACGGCGGCGGTCGGCGCTGCGTCCACGATGGCTGCGACAAGTCCGCCCGAGGCACAACCGACCTCTGTAAAGCCCACGGCGGCGGTCGGCGCTGTCCGAATTGTCGCGACTGGATTGATTCTCGGTGTGGCTGCAAGAAGTACGATTGGTATTGCGCGACTTGTTTCAAGCATGTTTTTCCGAACGACCCTCGTTCCAAGAAGCTTCGCGTAAAGTCAGCGGAGAACGCCGTGCGCAACTACCTGAACACGAACATTCCGGGCTTTGTTCACGACAAGCCGTTGTTCACCTGTCATCGCGAGTGCCCATCGCGGCGCCGCATAGACCACAGGCTCATTTTGGGCAACACCATCATTGCAGTAGAGACTGATGAACGCCAGCACAAAGGCTACGACCCCAAGGACGAGGCAGACCGCTACGAGGACCTGTACATGGCGTTCAGCGGTAAGTGGGTCTTCATCCGCTTCAACCCCGACGCTTTCACGGAGAAGGGGCGCCGCAGGAATCCTAAGTTGGCGACGCGGATGCCGACGCTGCACCAGGAGATTGAAAGGCAAATACATCGCGTCAAGAACGGCGAGAACCGCGACCTTATTGAGATTGTAAAGTTGTTCTTTGATGATTATTCTGTAAGCGATAAATGAGGTTATTAACAAATTTAAAATGATTACTCAGTATTATACCAAAAAAACGATACTGGTATTTTTTTTATATTTAGTGTATAATAAATGGCTAATATCTCTCTCGAAAAGAATATTCGGACCTGTAAGGTCGACCCCGGCTGGGCAAGCAGGATGCAGAGCGACCGCTTCCTGAACCCCACCCAGATGGTCTGCCCTTTGTGGAACGGAGTCGACAGCACCGGTCGCGAGGTCTCTCCCGACAGTTACTACACCAAGAACGCGGGCTGCAACTCCGCCGAGGACCGCATCATGGTGGAGAACGCCGTGTCGCGCCCGCAGTACATGGAGTACATCAACCTCTCGGCGAACGGCATCTCGGGGTCGATCTACGGCGACACCATGCCCTGGCAGGACGTGGGTCAGACCGAGGACCAGCTGCGCGCGCTGAACAACGTGACCGGCAACTTCGGGCTGCAGTTCGGCGCCATGGTGAACCCCGGGTGCAACATCTACCCCTACGAGCAGGCGCAGAAGCAGATGAAGCAGGCGCAGAGCGCCATGCAGGGGCTGAGCTACGAGGGCTTCAGAAACATGGGCGGCTCCGCGCACCGCGCCCAGTCCGAAGCCTACGCCGCATACAACCAGCAGCTGCGCAACCAGGGCTCGCTGAACAACCTGGCGGTCGGAAACGACTTTAGACGCTATTCTGGAATGTAAGTTCGTCTCGCGATGTCGTCTTATACAAAACGACATAATAAATGGAGGATTACCCAAACTTGATTCAAGAGCAGAGCGTGCTGCCGATGCGCGTGCAGCGCCGCATACTGGAGTTCGCGCGCCCCCGCCACCCCGCGACCGAACCGCAGACCATACGAAGGCAGGCGCTCATCAAGAACATCAACTTGTACGTGAAGCGCGCCGCCATTCAGCTCATGGACGAGGAAATCGATTCGTTGAGAGAACAATTAGCGATGCTCGAGGGCGATGTGACCGAAATATCGGTCGAGATGAACGAGGAGGAGGACGCCTTGGCTTTTACGTTACTTTTTGGAGAAGAGGACAACCTGTACCTGGAGATCAACAGGGTGAGTTTCTACATGATCCAGGACGCCCTCGGTTCGCTGCAGGGCTTCCTGGAGGACGGATACGCGGTGTCGTTGCGCGCTGACTTGCTGCCCGACATCATCGTCAACGAGGCGTGGACGCGCTACGACTTTTCGCCCCGGCGATTCGCGGAGCTCAGCGACGTTCTGAAGCAGCAGTACTCGGTGGAATGCGAAGATCGCATCGCCAGCATCTTGCGCAAAATTTCGTTCATCGAGAACAACCCTCTCTTGAAGGTGGAAATCCAGTTTCGCGCCGCGGGTCTCCTGATCGCGACGCTGAGGTTTAGAGAGGGATCGGTCAAGGTTCAGCTGGACTCTGACGAGTTCCAGCAGCGGTTTCCGAACATCGCCGCCGCGCTGCTCTTGGGGTTGCCTTTCTCTACCGACGATGATGTGACCGATTTCCAAGACGGCGCCGTCGACGATGAGGACGCATGTGTCATCTGCTGACGCGCCGCTTATGTATAATAAATGGCTTCGAACCAATACATTGAGATCAACAGCACTTACAGAAACCGCAACCTGTGGCAAAAGTCCGCCGAGTTCGAAATTCCAATGGAACAGTCGGGGCTGCTGTCCAAGGACACCGCCTACGACCCGGTCTGCGACGCGGCGCCCCTCTTTGCCTGGACGTCGAACAGACTTGACGTCGCCACCGCCTCCAGCGCCACCATCAGCGTGACGCCCATCACTGGTACAACCGCGTCCGTCGGCGGGCTCACCTCCAACACCAACGTCGTCTTCGGCTGCAGCGTGTCCATCCAGCAGCTCGCCAACTACTACGCGGGACTCGTTATCAACTGCAGCGTACCTCCTGCCACTTACTTGCGTCGCATAGACGCCGACCAGTACCTGGGGCAGAGCTCAACGCCCAGCGACCTCATGATCGTTTCGATGATCAACCCAATGACCGACGCCGCGCTGACCTCCCTCTCGTTCGCCGACATCATCGACCCCTCCGACTTCGGCGACCTCGCGCACCCCTTTCTCTTTGTGCCGAACGGACGCAACATTGCCAATACCTATAACCAATATATTCTCTACAACGAAACGCTAAACCAGTACCGCCCCATTCTGCGCTACAGCGACACCACGCACATTTTGGAGCTCGACACGTCCGGGAGCGCCACCGCGACCTACACCAGCGGTCCCATAGACGGCAACTGGTCCGTCGGCGACAACTACAGCATCCGCAAGCAACCGCCGCTCGTTCCTCCGCTCGGCGCCACCCTCGGTGCCGGCACTACTCCCTTCATCGTCGAGACAATCACCGACACCGACGGCGACACGTACACGACCTCAACTTCGCTCATCGTCGTGCGCGACGTCGGCAACGACATGTCCGCGACCGCCGACGCGTACAAGAACGACTTCCTGCGCATCCTGCCCTTCGGCTCGGACTACTCCGCCGTCGACAGAGCCTACCTCTACACCGCAGAGCCGAGCAACAATCAGGCGCGCCGCATCACCTCCTACAGGCACGTCGAGAGCGCCACGACGCCGGGCGACTTCTACGCCGTCTTTCAAGTTGAAACGCCCTTCGACACCACCCTCGCCAACCTCTTCGATACCGGCTCAGGCGAAGGCGCCGTCATCGAAGTCCTCCTCTTCTCCTACGACAATTTCAGCCCCTTCAGCTACACCGGCTCCCTCGTCTCGGCGCAGGAGTGCGTGTGCTACGAAATCCAGCTGCACAGCATCATTCTGCCCAACGCCCAGCTGTCCGTCTCTAACGGCGGCAGACTCGTCAACTACCCCTTCATTTACGTCGAGCTCTCCAACGTCTCGAGCACCACCGGCGCATCACAGCCCCTGTACAGCAACAACCCCAACGCGTGGTCGGCGCTATTCAGGTGCACCATCTACGACATCAACGTCCCGCTCATAACACCCTTCGTGCGCATCGATGGCTCAGGCGCCGTCGTCAACGTCAAGTTCAAACCCAACGACTGCCTCTACTTCAGAGTGTGGCTGCCCGACGGAACGACCTTCGAAACCATCACCGCGGAGAAGTTCATGCCCTACGAGCCCAACTACTTCAACCAAATTTCGGCGCTCTTTCGCATCAGGCGCACATAAATCTTCATTTGACAAATGAAGACGGAATCTATACGACAGGCAACGGCGGCAAGGGGACGCTCGCCCGAGCCATCGTGTTCTTCACCTTTGACAGCCCAGCGCCCAGATTCTGGGCGAACGCCGACGAACCGACCTTGTCACGCACAGACGCAATTCTGGCGTTCGTGCTCTCCACGTACGGCGTGAACCTTTGCACAAGCTGCGCCTTCGTCTCCATGTTCAAAGAGAGACCGAAGAAGAACGCGCCGATGGAGGTGTAGACGTACGCCAGCGTCTCAAACACGTCAATCTTTTGCGTGTTCGTGATATCTTTGATCGCGTCGTAATAGACCAAATGCGTTATACCAGCCGCCAAAAGCGCCACCGCGATAAACAGGATCGTGATGAAGCTGCTGTTGGACATTGGCATATATCTGTTAAAGACCTTGAAAAGCACAACGCCGATCAATGTGAGACCGCCGATTATCGTTGCTGCGAGCCCTATCACGAATCCGATGTAGTGCACGCGATCCGCTTCGGACAAGTTCGTCATCGAGCGCACGGCGAAAACGCTTATACCGATTGCAAGTAACACCAGAGAAATAAGTAAAATAGGAATGTTCATTTATTATATACTATACTGACAATTCTTGTTCCAGCCGAATGAGCTTGTTCAGCACGAAGGCGCTCTTCGCGTTCACGATTTCGCGCACCTTTGCCACGGAAATCTTGTTCCGCTCCCTGTCCTCCTGGTGCCACTTGTGGCAGTCGATCATGATGAAGTACTGATCCTGCGGCACCTTAATAGCCTCGTGTCGGATGAAGCGCCGCACGTAGTCGCCGTACACGCGGTGCACAAAGTTTTCTATCAGGCGCTCGTACTCGTGAAACGCGTGCTTGCTATCCGGGTAAAGCTGCAAGAAGTCGCGGCGCCGCTTGTCGTCCTTCCGGATCTGTAAGTACCTGTACTTCACGTTTGATACGTTGCCGCGCAAACTGCTCAGATCCCTGTACTGCGTGATGAGAACCTTGATGTGGTGCGTCGGCGTGAACACGATCGCCCCTTGGTACTTCCCCACGTCCATCTTTTCCACCGCTGCGCAGACTTCGCTTATCGTAGAGCACTCCAGAGCCTCGGCACGGGGAACGTGCTTGAGAACCTCGGCGTCGTCCTGTACAAACGCGCGCTGGGCGTCAAAGTAGCCCACGAAGAAGACGCGACTCTCCGCCGCGAAGCAGTTGACGATTCGGTTCTCCGCGTTCGACGTCAGCAGAAACACGTACTGGTTCGCCTTGGACAACTTGCAGTTGATGAAAACGTCCAAGCACACCTCCTCCGTAATGTTGTCGCCGACCTCAAAGTACTCCTTGCTCTCTTCCGATTGCAGAACACACCGATGCAGCGCCTCGCGAAACAGCTCGCCGAACGACCTGTTGGAGCCCCAGCGGCTTTTGAAAGCGTTGAGCTTGCGGTTGGTCGCGATGTACCAGCGCCCCTCGTAGCAAAAAATGCGAATCAGCGTGCCCTCAAGCGCCTTATAGACCAGCGTGCCCGGCGCCAACTGGTCGCCGCCGTTCAGATCCTGAATGTCCGCGCACTCGTCGCTCCCGAATTCGTGCGTGTAGGGCAGAGACTGCGCCACCAGTTCGGCGCCGCAAAAGACCGTCCCACGCACCTTCTTCAGCTCATCCGCCGTGGAGTTCGTACAGTTCGCGTAGTTGAAGAGCTCCAGATCGCCCTCGGTGTCAAATTTTGCCACCTCTGAGCACGACAAAATAAATTCTTTAGAAATCGTCATAGCCGTTGTTGCCGTCTCTTTAAACATCATTCATTTACGATGGAGAGCTCAAAAGTCGTTTTTGTGCACTTTTGGGCGCAAACGCCCTCTATCATCGTTCAGTGCAGAATGTTTGAGTGTGCGTGCCCATAATGACATAGCACAAAAAAACAACATCGGCCCTTTTATGGACTCAAACTACAATGTGCGACGACAGCTTTTTTTCAACTCACGACGACGAGGACGACATTGAAATTTACAACCCGTTCAAGAATAAAAAGCATTATGATGACGATGTAATCATAAATCCGTTCAAAGTCAATCGCTACTTGCTGATAATCTACAACTATTTCGTTAACCACAACTCATTTTCTAAATGGTCGGTTCTCTATGACTATGTAAGGGCGCGAATCGGTCCAAAATGGAATATTTGTTTGATTACCAAACGAGAACTTACGAAAGAACAGTTTGAGGGACGGATTAGAAGCATCGTGGAAGAACATTCAAGTGACAGTCGCCAGCACTACTTCAAGAACGGAGTGCTCCAACCGCAAGGCTGGCGGCTCAATCTCTTCTCGAATGAAAGCTTGAGAAAGCAGAACCAGGACGTCCAATGGATGCCATACAACAAAGTACGCGGAAATAAATGGAAGCTCGGCGGCGGAAAGTATGTAAGTCGCCAAGTGCTCGAGAACGCCGCCAAAGCTTACAGGGTAAAAAATCGCCGTCGCGGCAAAGCATACTACGACGATAACTTTTTCGCCGCCAAAGCTTACAGGGTAAAAAATCGCCGTCGCGGCAAAGCATACTACGACGATAACTTTTTGTATTTCAACACTTATGCATAAATATATATCTCAATTAATCATATAATAAATGGCTTACGTCGGGGGTAAATCTCGCGGCTTTGAACACATCACTTCTATTTTGAACGCGCCTTGCTTCGACAACATGGACTACGTAGAACCCTTTGTCGGATACGCCCACATTCTGCGTCGCATCAAGAACAAACGAAGCGTTGCGGCCTCGGACAGCAATCGCCTGCTCATCACTTTATTGTCCAACGTCAAGAACGGCGGCGAGCATCCTGTCATTGATGCCGATGAATATGCGAAACTGAGAAAACGGTATCGCGAGAACGGACGAACCGATGATGTTCGCATGGCTTATGCGGCGTTCTGCTATTCATACAACGGAAAAGAGTTCGGAGGCTACACGGGAGAAAAGCACGGACGGAATTACCCACGCGAACGCATGACTTACTACGACACAAAACTTCGCACCTCGCCCGCCTTCAACGCATGTTCGCTCGAATGCAAAGACTACAAGCTACTCGAGCCATCTGGCTGTGTCGTCTATTGCGACCCGCCCTATGCGAACACCACAGACTACAAGAGCGACTTTGACCACGGCGAATTCTGGGACACCATGCGCTCATGGTCGCGCAAAAACGCCGTCTTTATCAGTGAATACACGGCGCCCGACGACTTTGTCCTCCTGACCCAGTGCGTGAAGCTATCGTCGCTTGCCGGTAAAGGCGCAAGCGATGCGAGAATTGAAAAACTTTTTGTCCACAAATCTTTCCTGAACACTCATTTCTACAGGGAGCTCAGAAGTCAAAAATATATATAATAAATGAAGAGTTCATATAGTTTAATTTCCAATTTCGGTCGCGACGTAGCATACGAGGACGAAAACCCGCTCTCCTACTGCCTCTTTGACACGATGGACGTCGGGTTTCAGCACGGCGGCAACGCCTACTCGCTCGCCGGCACTGCCTCCAGCTCCTGCCAAGCCTTCCTCTCGGACTACTGCGCGCAAGGCTGGGACAACGCCTGCGAGGTCGCCAGCACCAATCACAACCGAAGCTTCCCCAACCAGCTCACCAACGCCGCTCTCGACGGATACACCTACAACATTATGGGCTCGCTGACACAGGGCGACATGCTTGTCAGGAACACCGCCGCCAAGAAGTACGTCGTCGCCCTCGGCAACTGCAAGGTCAAGTACGAGATATTCGACCCTACTGTTGCCAACAGCCCCATGGTCTCGCGATGGGTCGGGGACGAGCACAACCGCAACGAATGCACGCCCATATACGCCATCGCCGACGTCAAGAACATCGACAGCGACCCAGTGATGAACAAGATACTCAAGAAGCCGCAGATCGCGCTCGACATCCTCATCAACATATTTAACAACCAGGCGCGCCTCGGACCTGAGTACTCGCTCGAGGGCACCAAGCTCGGGCTCTACTTCAAGACCAACCCCGACATCTTTCGCCATTAGTTGCAAAAACGAACTTTAAAACTACTTTTATTAAAGTTCATGATTTCCCACAGACTCATTCTGAAGCACGAGCACCTCGGGCCGAACATCATGCAGAACATCCTGACCACCGCCCGTGAGCTCCTTGAGGGCAAGTGCAACGAGACCGACGGCTACGTCCTGGAGGTGCTCAAGATCCACCGCGTGCTCGACAATTTCATATCAAACGTGAACGGCGACTGCGTGTTCCACGCCGAGTTCTGCGCGCGGACCTTTTTGCCGCGGGTCGGAATGACGTGCGACGCCGCCGTGTACCTGATTGTGCCGAGCGGCGTGGTCGTGTTGCTCGAAAACATCCAAAAGATGCTCATTATGCCGACGGCGCTCAACGGATACGCCATAGAGCACGACAGGCTGGTGCGCGGCGCCGAGCTCCTAAAAAAGGGCGACCGCGTCCAGGTCCAGATCGACGGCGTCAAGTTCAACAAGAACAGCTTTAGTGTATTTGGTAAAATGATATAAACAAGTATCTACGTCTTATATAAAAACAACTATTGAGAGAATCATGAACGATATTATGACAAAAAAGAGCATAGGGCAGTATTTCACCACGTCGGTCTTTTTGCAAGAGCTTGTCCATTCCTTGGTGAAGAACAAGAGAGACGCGATATTAGAGCCGAGCGTCGGCGCGGGGCATCTGCTCTCGCCGTTCTTGCGCGAGAACCCCACGCGGCGCATAGTGGCCTACGACATTGACACGACCATCCAGATGTTGCACGATGTCGCCCTCCACAACGAAGACTTCTTGAGTGCGAACTTGACCGAAAAGTTTGGCGTCATTGTCGCGAATCCGCCGTTCGTTCGCGTCGCAAAAGGTAGCAATCTATATTTGAGTTTCATCGAAAAGTGCTACAACTCGCTTTCCGCGAACGGCGAGATGGTCTTTATCGTTCCCTCGAGCTTTGGGCGTTCAACCTCGTCTTGTAAGCTAATCCTGCGGATGGTGAGCGACGGCTGCTTCACGCACCTAATATACCCAAACGACGAGCACTTATTCGACGACGCGGCCGTCGATGTAATGGTCTTCAGATACGAACGAAGCAGCCCCTCTTCTCGCGTGTTAGTTGGCGACGTTTTTAGACACCTGGATCTGTCTCAAGGATTCCTACTGCCGATCGCACTGGGTAAAACAACTAAAATTGGCGATTTGTTCGATGTTTTCGTCGGCATCGTGTCTGGGTGCGACAAGGTCTTCAAACATCCATGCGGAAACGTCAAAGTCATCAACTCCAACGGCGCGGAGTCTTACATTCTGACCGATCACTTTCCAACAGAGTCTGCGACTATAAACGCGCACCTGCTGGCACACCGCGCCACGCTGGAGAAGCGCAAAATATGCAAAATAACAGACGCCAACTGGTTCAAGTGGGGCGCGCTCCGCAACATAGAGCGGGTGCGGTGTTTGAAGGGGCGCGCTTGTATTTATGTGAGATGCCTGACACGCAGCCCAGAGGTGGCGTTTGGTGGCAGCGTTGATTTGTTTGGCGGTAGCTTGTTGTGCTTAGTGCCCAAATGCGGCGATGATATGATTGCCGAGGCGCTATCGGTTCTGAATAGCGCCGAATTCAAGAAAGAACACACATTGGCGGGACGTTTCACAATAACGCACAAAATGATATGTAATGTATTTATCAGATAAAGAGATTAGATAAGTCTGCATCCGTAAATGTAGCAGAGTTTAACAGCGAAAGCCGGAGTGCGAACTGCACTTTCTGCAAAAGTTCGGTTTTGCTGTTTGCGCGAATAAGTTTCTTGCACGACGACTCCGTATTCCAATTCACCTGTAAAATGTTTGTAGGATTGACACACAGACATTGTATGTCTAAAATGCTCTTGAACATCACTCGGCCCGAATTTTTGAACAAAACCAAAAAATGGTACTCTAAATTTCTCGTCCGTTCTCTGACGATCCCGTGCTCCAAAATCTTCTGAAACCAATCGTTGTAGTTCAGTGCGTATTCGTTGTAAATCGTTCCGCACAACGTATAAAACACTCCCTTTTTACAGAAGATATTGTCGCTGGCGCGTCCGGACGTTATCTTAATGTTGATTGGTATATCTCCAATCATTATGTCATACCAACATCGAGACTTGGCAGAAGTGAGCCTGATTTGCGAGGGCTTGAATAAAGTCTTGATTGCATCGACAACCCTGTTCTCGTCAATCGCCGAATCGATTCGCCCATCATTTTTTGTCGCTTTAAACTTCACAAGCTTGTTCAGCTTTTGTAGAGTGGTACAAATTCTAACGTATTTACCGATCGGACTCTTGCGAACTCTATACCCGCGAAACACTCTTTGGATACATAATGCGTATTCGGAATAAGATTGCATCAAAGTTAAATGATTGAATAGTAAAACGCGTTTTTTTGTGTTAAGTCATACATACTCCCGAACGGGCGCTCTTAGCTCATGTTCAGTTTGTGGATTATGCGCGAGACATCGCACGCCACCAGCTTGTCGTTCTTCCGCAGCGCCATCGTCGGGTCGAGGTTGTTGTAGTCGTAGGCGCTCTGGACCACGTCGCCCGCGCTGTTCCGCACTGTTCCGTCGTACTGAACCTTCAGGTCCTCGCAAAGCTTCACTATGCGCCGCTCCAGGTAGCCGCTGTTCGCGGTGTTGAGCGCGGTGTCCGCGCAGTTCTCGCGCGCCGACGCGGCGTGGAAGAAGAACTCGCGCGGATTGAGCCCCTTTATGAAGCTCGATGAGATGAAGCCCTTGCTCTCGTAGTCTTCTTCCATCGTCAGCTGCCCGAAGGGATAGTGCGGCAGCGTCCGCGAGTTGTCGTTCAGGCTCGGCGCGATGCGCTTGCCCATCAGGTTCTGCTGCCCCAGGAGACCCGTTATCTGGGCGATGTTGAAGAAGTCGCCCTTGCTGCCAGAATACACCGTCTTCAGAAAGTTGTTGCTGGGCTTGATCGCGTCTTTGGCGATGCGCATGCCGACGTCGCGCGCCTTGCTCAGCACGGCAGTGATGCGCGCCTCCTGCCGCTCCTTGTTCGACACCTGGATCTTCATCGCCTCGGCTTCCATATAGCACCGCTGCACGACGTTCTTGATCTCCTGTTCTTGCTCCTTGCCGGACACGATGCAGTCCTCTATGCCTACGCTGAAGCCATTGATCGCCATCCACGCGTTGCCGAGAAACTGGATGTTGTCAATGAACCGCGCCGTCGCATCCTCGCCGTACTCCTTGTGGATTATCTGAATGAGAGAGTAGTGACTCGACCCCAGCACGCTCTTGTCGAAGCCGCCCTCTACAAGGACGCCGCGGTGGATGACCAGCGTCGGTTCGCTCTGAACGACCTTTGTGTGCTTTTCGTAGAAGAGGTCGCTCGGTAGGATGAGGGAGACGAGTCCGCGCGAGGTGAAGAACTGCGCCGGCTTGCTCCGTTTGTGCAGAACCAGGCGGACCTCTTTCGCGCGCCTCCTCCAGTCTATGCCGTCCAAGTTCAGAGACATCATGATGTTGAAAAACACCGACTTCCTCACGGGCTTGTTATCGATGGTCATCATGTACAGCGCCAGCAGGACGTCCTGGATGATACAGAATATGTTCTTCGAGCCCTGCGCCGACATCATCTTGAACTTGCAATGCGACAGAAAAGCCAGCTCGGCTTTCGCCTCCTCGCTCGCGAAAAGGTGCAGGTTAGCCTCGTCGCCGTCAAAGTCCGCGTTGAAGCTCTTACAGGTCGCGAGGTTCAGGCGCATGTTCTTCCCTGGACGAATGACGACCTGGTGACCCAGCATCGACCCGCTGTGGAGGGTCGGCTGCCGGTTGATTATCACGTAATCGCCGTCTTGCAGGTGCCGTTCAACGATGTCGCCGACCTCGAGCTGGAAAACGCGCGTGCGCGGGTACTCTACCTCAACCCGCGCGTTGTTTCTGTACAGGACGTCGCCCGGCTTCAGGCGCTCGCGCGTGTTGAGCACCGCAAAGCGCCGCCCGTCTCGCTCAAGCTCGTCGCCGTGCTCCAGCAGCGTCCCGCTGTAGTTGCGGTAAAAATCCAGCTGGACGCGCAGTCCAGACTTGCGGACCACAAAGTTCGCGCGCCCCGTGTTGACGACCTCGCTCAGCCACTCCTTGTTGAAGCGGTTCACGCACTCGCTGACTGTCAGCGTCTTCGCGAAGCTCTCGGGAATGCCGACCTGACCGAGCCGCAGCGTGGGGTCGCCGTCAATGACCGTTCGCGCATTCATTTCGCACCGCTTGCCAAGCAGCGCGCCGCGAATGATGCCGTCCTTGCCAGTGATGCGTTCCTTGAGCCCCTTCATCGGGCGCGAGTTTGTAGTGTGCTTCGCGCGCCCGTTGGAGTTGTTGTAGAAGGTGCGGATGCGGAAATTGAGGGTCTGAACCAGCTTTTCAACCTGGATCTCGGAGAGGGCGGCGATCTTGTCCTTCGCCAGCTTGTTGTTCGCCTTGATAATCTCGATCAGCTGGATGGTAAGGTCGTCGTCGCAGGTGTTTCCGGCGCTGATTATGTATGGGCGGCAGGCGATTGGCAGAACCGGAAACGCCGAGAGAATCAGGTTTCGCGGGTGAAACAGCACGGGGTCAAAGCCCAACATCCGAATGTCGGCGTCGGTTATTCGCTCAAACAAGCTACCGATCTCCTCCGTCCGCATCGTCACGGCGCTCTTTCCCTTGTACAATAAGTGTATGTCGGTATCTGCGATGCGAATCGCGGGCTGCACTTGATGGCACTTAATGCATAGGTCGCGCGACTGCAGGAAGCGCATTATCTGCAAGAAGCGCTTCGGCGTGCGATTCTGGGTGATGCCGTTCAGCCTCAACACCTCCTCGTTGATTCTGAGCTCCGAGCACGACACGCAAAAGCAGCTCAAGAAGTCCACGATGCGCTTCATGAACAGCGGGTGCAGGACGGGCTGTGAGAGCTCAATGTGCCCAAAGTGCCCGACGCAGAAGAGCGTCGCCTGACCGCACGTCTCGCACAAGGTGTTGTTCTCGATTGTTCCCAAGCGCGGGTCGTAGACGGTGCCGTAGAGCGAGTTGTTCTTGTTGCACTGAAGCTTCGAGGAGTGGATGAGCGCCACAGACATTTTACGAATTTCGTCTGCTGAAAATACGCCGAACTGAATTTGGCTGATTTCGCGCAAGTCTTCCTTAATTAAATAATCCATAACAGAGTATGGATTCTCGTTTAAATCTCGTTTTTTTAAAATTGAAAAATCAAGTTAGGCGAGCCCCAGAAGGAGCATCAGCTTTTGTTGAACGGCGTTGACGGGCTGCGACTGGCGCTTGCTTTCTTCAAAGAGCGCGGCGATCTCGTTCCGCGAAACACTCCTGACGCCTCGGCTATCGGAAGGCAACTGCGAGGGTTCGTACTCGGGCTTGAAGAGGAGTTTCCGCACCGTGTTCTCGGAGGACGACCCCGATACGCTCGCGCTCCGTTGGTCGCTTGGCGTGGTTGTTTCGGATTTGGTGTTGCCAATCAGCGGTGTGATGGGAGTTTGGGACGCTACCCTATCAATGGGAGAGATCTGTGAACCGAATTGGGGACGTTGGACTTCTGGAGATGAGACAAAGCGCGGTTGCGACTGGACTGGCAGAGGTATGAATGTATTGGGGCGAAGCACGGGTGTGAGCTGGGCGGACGATTGCTGGCTCAAAGAACCGCGGGCTGGGGTTCTGGCTCGACCGGGGGTTGGGACGAACTGCGACGCCAACGAGGGGCTTTGTGTCAGTGATACGCTCGGGCTTGATTGCGACATAGAGTATATGGAGGACGCGGGGGAACTCTGTTGAGAGAAAGTGGGAGGGGGGATTACATATGGACTTTCTTTGAACATGACCTTCTTGCTGCTCGCGACCTCGTTGCCCGGTGTTCTGGGAATCACAAACGACGTGTCGAAGCGCGGCGTTAGGGGCAACGTTTGGTGTATCTGTGTTGGCGAGTATTCAAAGCTGGGCTGCGAAATGTTCCTTGGCGTGGGAGGAATGACAAAGCTGGACTGCGAAATGTTTCTTGGCGTAGGAGGAATGACAAAGCTGGGCGTTTGCGTGGGAGACGTTGAAAAGCTGTTAAAGGAAGGCTGATAGGCTGGTAGTGGAGCGGGGCTGTACGTCTGGGCGCTCTCCATACTCTCCGTGGTTGTATTAACGAATCTGGGAAATGTCCGTTTGGAACGTCGGCTGTTCTTGTTCTCGTCCAAAATATTTTCATCTGGCTCAAACTCCAGCTCCGTATCGTCGTCAATGACGCGGCGCGCGGTCCGACGCGGGCGTTTTAGCGGCGAGGTTCGGTCGTCTGGTTCAAACTCCAGCTCCGTATCGTCGTCGTCAATGACGCGGCGCGCGGTTCGCTGCGGGGGTTTTAGCGGCGAGGCTCGGTCATCTGGCTCAAACTCCAGCTCCGTATCGTCGTCGTCAATGACGCGGCGCGCGGTCCGACGCGGGCGTTTTAGCGGCGAGGCTCGATCAACGGCGTCAGATTCCAGCTCCGTATCGTCGTCGTCGTCCTCGGTGGCACGGCGCGACGCGCGCTGTTCTTCGTTAATGAGCTTTGACGCTACAATGGAATCCACGATGTCTATTTTTTTCACGTACTTAATCTGTCTGTTTCCGACCTTGTCGATTCCCATTTCAGCGGCAAGCGCGATAAGTTGGGCTTTTGAAAGTTTCATGTACGTAGCGCGCGAAAGCTCTTCCTGACGTTCGCTGTCACTGCTTTGGATAGAATCCTCGCCGTACATGTTATCCAGGTTAGAACAAATATCACTCTTTGTGAGATACTTTCCGTTCTCCCCTGTTGTATCAACGCCGCATCGCTCACCCAATCTCACGACGTCATTTTTCTTTAATTTTCTCGAATTACATTGTTTCGCCGGAATGCGACACTCGGATAACAAAATGGAAGAAGAACTCAATTGTTCGCTCTCGTCATCGGATGGGACAACGATAGGCGCACGTGCCGTGGAAGCACTGCGTGAACCAGAACGCGGCGACCTTGAACGTGAACGGCGCACTAAATCGCTACACAACTCCTTTCGCGATTTTAGTTTGCCGCTGATTTGTCGCAACGCCACATTACATCGTTCGGCGAGTCGTTCTATGTCCGGTTTCCGGTACTTGCGACTATTACATTCTTTGTTTGAAAGACTACAAGATAAAGATGACATTTATTTAATTGATTACTTTTTTTTTTATACTATAAATGGTGAAATCAAAAAGAAGTAGACGTTCCAAGCGACAATCGTACAGATACAAGAAAACACCTGCAACACAAGGAAAGTGTGCAGGTCGTACTGCTGAAGATTGTAAGGATACCAAGTATTGTTATACAACCAAGACAGGATGCCGTCATTATCCAAAGAAGTCCAAGCGATCTCGTCGAAGCAAAAAGTCCAAGCGCTCTCGCCGAAGCAAGAAGTCCAAGCGCTCTCGCAGAAGCAAGAAGTCCAAGCGTTCTAAGCGAAGCAAGAAGTCCAAACGCTCTCGCAGAAGCAAGAAGTCCAAGCGAAGCATGAAATCAAAACGTTCTCGCA
>Ga0255179_1000196_pt1 | contig 17164 bp, 22 predicted proteins | sample Atl_Colum_RepA_8_FD_183631 | JGI IMG/M metagenome (GOLD analysis project Ga0255179, IMG submission 183631) | Freshwater microbial communities from Altamaha River, Georgia, United States - Atl_Colum_RepA_8d | ecosystem: Environmental > Aquatic > Freshwater > River | place: USA: Georgia... | reverse complement strand
GCCAGTCGCGGACGCGCGCTCTCACATAATCATACAGAGTTTTCCAACGTTTGAACGAACCGTATGACAGAAAGAAATTGTAGATTATCAGCAAATAGCGATTCACTCTAAACGGATTTACGATGACCTCGTCATCGTAATGGCTCGCGAACTTAAACGGATTTACCATATCATTTTTCTTTGCCTCGTTTTTATGGACCTATACAATACACTCCTTGTCGCAGAGTTTCTTGGCGGCGGACAGGTATTCGGCGTTGATCTCACAACCGACAAAGAGACGCGAGGTGCGCAGGCACGCGCGCGCGGTGGTTCCGCTTCCGGCGAAACAGTCGAGCACCAGGTCGCCCTCGTTGCTGTGCTTGCGCACAAGTTCCACGAACAAGTCTATATTTTTCTGCGTTGGATGCACTCGATTTCGCCCCTCCAGGGGGTAATGGTATAGGCCGTTGTCGTATTTGGAGTTGAACGTTGGTTTGCTCCCTTTTACTCCCACGACTGCGATTTCGCGGCAGTTCGTGAGGTAGTTGACTCCGCTGTTAATGGGCTGCGGATTGGTCTTGATCCACTCAATGAGGCGAATTTGACGAAAGCCCGCGTTCTCCATCATTTCCTTGAGTAGTGTTATTTTCCAGAGGTCGAAAAATATGATCGCAGTCCCGCCTTTGCGAAGAACCCGATAGAAATGAGACACGAACTTGGTTAGGACTTCCATTGTAAAGGAGTTGTCCCACTCGCCAAAATCCGTACAGGTTGCATACTTCTTTCCATACACCGTTCCATACTTCAAAAACGCGTCCTTTTTGTCATCGGCGCACTTATTCTTGTCCTTGTAAAGCTCCCACTCCTCCTCTGTTCGCGACGTTTTCTCATCTCTCACATCATCACGAAACTTCTGCATCCCACTGCTTCGGGAGATTACATACGGAGGATCGGTCAAAACTAAATCCACACTATTGTCAGCTTGTTTCCCCAACAATTCAAGTCCGTCGCAGTTGTGAAGCCCCAGTAAAGTCTGCGCCGCCGTGACAACCGCATCGTTCTTTACTCGGCTTGGCTTTCTGTGTGACGCGCAGTATTTACAGCGAGCATCCACAACTTCTTCGCAATCCTCAATCTTACACTTTCTACTTTCCATACGACAAAAATAAATGCTTTAAACCCTCGTTTTTACTGACACCATCACAACAAGTTTTCAAGACATAACACACCACAAAAAAACGATCCTGCGCGGCCATCTAAAGAACATACAATGAGCAACGAACACGACATTTCTTTTTTCTCGGACTGTGAGGACGACCAGAAGGTTAAGTTAAGTGCATCCGAAAAACGAGAACTGCGACGCCTTCTGATTGTCCATGTGCTGCGTGTTTTGTCGGATGATTTCACTCGTATAATTCCGCGCAAAGCACTGCAAACAGTGAAGGAAAGTTGTTTGAAGATCAGCGACAAGAGCAATGGAGTCGGCGACAGATTCGCGCAGCGAACGGTGGCATACACTCTCATTTACAATAAGAGTCACCGCACTTATTTTCTGGACGACGACAATGCCGAGATAAACGACGGAGAACTTTTTGACGTCATTTGTCCGGACAAGGTGCAGTATTTCAAGGAGTTTCAGGAGTAGTCCAAGACAACGAGACACATGATAATCGGCGTATTTGTCCACAAGCGGATTTTCGCAGATGTCAAGAAGCGGCCGATAGGCGCGGCCATCAAAGCCCAACTTCTGAATTGCAGCTGCGTTAATTGCGGAGAAAAACGTTTCGTAGAAGCCGACCACAAGAACGACATGTACAACGATGAGCGTGTTTTGGATGTGAGAACCCAACATCCGAGCGATTTTCAGGCGTTGTGCCGGAGTTGTAATCTGAAAAAGCGAACATTTCGCATAAAAGAACGATTAAACCATCGGTTATTTTCCGCCAAGTCGGAGTGGTCGGGCTTGTTCTCACATTTACCGTTCGAGTTTCCGTGGGAGAAGAAGAGTTACGACCCGGCAGACATCAACAACAAGACAGACACCTACTGGCACGACCCAACTGAGTTTCGGCGCAAAATCTTCTTGTACGGATTTTACTATAAAAATGTAGTTTTACAACTTAAGAAACTAAATACATAATTATTTTTATTATCTGTAATCGCAATTACACATATCAAACACTGACTTACATACTTCGCTTTATCGATCTGTAGAACTTCTCTTTGGGGTCGAGAAACTTGGAAATTAGCACTGTTAGGATGTAGAGCACGATACCGTGTAGGAACACTCCGAAAGTGGTTGGCTGGTTGTTCTCGATAGTCTTCAAACCAACGAGGGAGAAGACGCTGTTGGTGAGCCCGTAGACCTGGGGCATGGAGACGACGAAGAAGAGTGCGGCTACGATGAGAGCCATGAACACCATTTTTATGACTGATGAAGAACTCATTTATGTCTTCAACTCTCTTTATGGATTCGTAATACTTGATTGCGTTGTTTTTATTTTCCGACAATGAATGACGATTATTGAATGCTGAATTGAATGCGTCTGAAACTCTTGCCGATAAGGAAGTTGTTACAAAAGACCTCTTTTGTTTTTTGTAAAGTTTGGTGATGTTCTTTAGATAGGTAAAAAAATTAAAAAAAAATGTATTTATCAATAGGGGCTTCTACACATTGGGCAAGTCGGTCGTTGGGCGTTCGCGAACGCCTGGAGATGGGGGGCGCAAACATCGCACACGACGTTTTTACAGGTTTGGCACAAAAGGGAAGTCCAGAAGCGCTTTGTCGTTATTGGTGCGCGTTCCAGACACACCACACACTCCGTATCGTCGCAGCTCGGCGGCACAAAAGACTTCAACGCTGGATGATAGACCAACTCGCCACGCGCTATTCTCTGCAGCTGGCCGAAGAGCGACATTAGAACCGCGCGATCGTCGGCTTCCTTTCCGTTGTTTGTGGCTTCGATACGAATCGTTGTTTCCTCTGGTGGAGTAAGAGCCTGATCCAAACAATCATACTCATTGTAATGCGGACAAAAACCATCTGGTCCTTCACAATCCAACAGCTCATAGAACAAGAATAGCTTTCCGCATATCGGCAGCACCACATTTACATTCGCCACAACATCAAGTTCAAGTTCGGCAGCCATCTCCGGCGTCGGTGCGCTGGGACTTGTAAAAACTCCATACTCTGACACAAGTGGCTCATATTCCAAAGAGGGCATACCTCTCTCGCCGCTGGTGTCCTGGCTCGTTTTTTTGCGGCGTTATACGCCATCGGCGGAGCCCGGGCGGTGGCTCGGCGGCTGGACAGGAGACAGCGGGGCGGGGGGTTCGAACTCTATAATATTTGGGGGGAGCCGGAGTGATACGCATTGTAAATACAATTAATTGAGGTAAAGCCACACAATAAGTAAAAGATTTGCGAGGCGACGCACGCAAATGTCTTGCCCTGTTGAGGCATGGCACTGATCAAACTGCGTTTGTCTTCCTCTGATAAGCTGTTACGATAAACATTGTTCAAAGAAAAGGCATTTAGGCGCAAGTTTTTCAACTGCCTATTTGATTTACAAAACTTGATAAAGAGTTTGATTAATGATTGGCAATTGTTCCTCACCAACTTGACGTTGTGCACAATTGGAGTCTCTGAGAAAAACTCATGATCGTCGTCATAATCCATATTCAAAACGCATTCTTCAGTGAAGTATTTGACCATCTTAACCAATGCTTCGAACTTGTGCACGATACTACTGGACACATGAACATCGTAATATAAGGACGAGAACTCAGCGATAGAGAACTTTGTATTCTCCAAGTTGTTCACGCGCTCAATTATATCCAGCATGAGTTCTTTGTAACGCTGAACTCGTTTGTAGACGTCGTCATACTGAACGATACACAACAAATTTTCCATCATAGAAAGAGGTAAGCTAAAGTCTTTAGTTCTGATAAGGGCGCGAACAAATTTATTGTCAGCGTCTTGAACTTTGGATAGAATTTCTTGTTTCAAAGAAGTCATTGAAATTCGTCTGTAAGTTTTGAGGAGGTCGTTTTTATGTGCTATGCCATACTCACTCTTTTTGAATATCTAAAGCTCGACAACGATATTAATGCCAATTTATGAAGTAGCAAGTGCCGCTGCGACCGCGATGTTGATTTCACCCGCTATGAGTATAATCGACACCAGCATAATCAAGTCTCAAATCTCCGAGACGAAGTTTGGCACGACGCTGTCGGAGGTGGTGCGCGAATTTTCGTTGCGCGACGGCAACTATGCGCACCGTTTTCGCATAATGTTCGGCGTCTACTTTGCCACGTTCGCGACCTCCAATCTCTCGTTCGGCTACTGCGAGTCCTACGGCGTTCCCTCCGTCGGCGCGTTCGCTCTCACCAGCGCGGTCAACCAATGCTGTATTCTCTACAAGGACAGAGAGTTCACCAAGATTGCGCATTCCGCGCCGCCGAGATTCCCATTGTGGTCGTACGCCTTGTTTCTCGCGCGGGATGCACTTACGATTTACGCGTCCTTTATCTACAAACCGCGCGCAATCAAGCAGCTCGAAAACCACATCGGACACAACGAGGCGGTGGTGGGCGCCTCGTTCGTGCTACCGGTGGCGGCGCAGATACTGTCCACGCCGCTACACATATTAGCCGTGGACGGAAGCATCCGGCGCGCCACGCTCACGTCGCGGCTCGCGACCATACGAACCCAGTACGTTTCGGTGTGTGCTGGGCGCATCCTGCGCGTGATTCCCGCCTTTTGCGTGGGCGGGTGGCTGAACGACACGTTGCGCGCCGCGAATTGCAAATGAAGTAATCAATAATAAATGATTACTTCTAAATACCTGTTTGACGGACTGGATCCCGAGCACTTTTTCAACCAGCAGTACCGGCGCCACGTCCTCTACGAAGACACCAACGATCGCCTCAAGAACCAGCTGTTCAGCGAGCCCATCTTTCAGACCATCCAGCAGAAGCTCACCGAGCTCCTCTACGGGCTCTACAACCGCCCCATCATCGTGCCCTTCGAGCGCATCGCCGACGTGATGGACGAGATTTACACCAACTATCGCCCAACGACGGGGGACATATACACGCGCTACATCGTGCCGAGCGGGCAGCCCACGCGCGACGACTACATCGGCAGCGTCATCGACCAAACGATAGAGACCATCTACGCCTCGATTACGAACGAGGTCATCATGCAGCAGACCAACGCCAAGCTGTCCGTGTGGAACACTCTGCTCGGCGAAGGGGTGAACGAGCAGGGCTTGCGACCGCACCAAGACATCAAGCTGCGCGAGCGCCGCCCCAAGCCCATGTTCTTCGCGGAAACATACTAATTTTCAATTTCAACAAGAATTTTCAACATATTGTATCAATCTCATCCAAAATCATTTGCTTTCTACTGGATGGGCGGCGCATCCACCCACCACTCGTTGCTTCCGTACAGACACTCGATAGCGGGACCATCTATGCGATGAAGCTTGCCATTCAGCCACCACTGCTCAAGTCCATCTGTAAATTCAACCGCGGGTCCGTCCACCGCGTCGCCTCGCGTTAAAAGCAGCCCACACGCTTCATGAACTCGCTACCCAACGACCTGAAATTCGCGAACGCGTCCCGCTTCAAGGAGCTCTACATGAGCCAAGTCGTCCTGCCGAAAGTGCGCGCAGTCATCCACCAGCTCTTGCTCTCGCGCTCCGACGAGAACGAAGTGTTCAACATCGGAAACTTCTGCTTGGAGAACAACTTTGACCCGGACCAGCGCAAGCTCTTCGTCAACGTCGCCCTGCCCCAGATCGAGCGCGAACTCCGCGAACTCGGCTGGCAGACCAAAGTATGCTACTACGGCAACGCCCTCTTCATCCACGACCCCAGCTCCGCGCCCTCAAACATAACCGAGTTCTAACGCCGCAAAAACGACCATCTAAAGCGCCGTCTTTAGATGTATGGATGATTTGGAAAGGTTGATGATTACGGATTTTGGCCAGCTGAAGGTCTCGACGCGGACGTACCTGCTGGTTTCGAACATAAAGGTCAACTTGTCGTTCATGTTTGACAATTTCGCGGTCGATGAAGACGTGGTGCTGCCGAAGCGCCGGCGGCGCAAGATAGAGGCGCCGGCGACCGAGTACCCGCCGTCGGGCACGATAGTGGGGGCGAAGTTTGGGTGGAAAATCCGCGGCATCGACGTCAAGCGGCGCTCCAAGGTCGCCAAGAACAAGTCCTTCCGCAACTCGGTGAGCATCAGCATGGTGTGCGTGGACAAAATCTTGAACCTGAAGTTCTGCAGCAACGGGTCCATCCAGTGCACGGGCTGTCGCACGGACGAGCAGCTGGACACGGCTGTCCGCGAGCTGTGGGACATCAACCGGCGCCTGGGGTGCTACGAGTTTTCGCGCGGCGACTTTTACGAGGTGTTGTACGTGCCCGTCATGCGCAACGTGGATTTCAAGATCGGTTTCAACGTTGACCGCGAGAAGCTGCTGAACCTCATCGAGGGCAACCCCGCGTACAAGGACAAGATGATAGTGTCGAACTACATGTACACGGACGTGAACATCAAGATCAAGATTGACAGGAACATAGAAGACATCCAGATTACGAAGATGCGCTTCAAGGACGGCGAGTGGGAGCGGCAGACGACGACCTACAGGGAGTACTTGAGCTTGCTGTCGGAGCGGGACCGCGAGGCGAAGCTTTCGAAGGAGTACTACGTCACCTTCATGGTCTTTCATTCGGGGACGATCATTTTGACGGCGATTAATGAGGAGTACGCGCGGGAGGCGTTTTACTACTTCTTGGGCTTTCTGAACGAAAACAAGCACAACATTCGGGAGATGATAAGCGAGGCGGACGACGTCCCGAGTTCGGATTGTGCTGATTTGTAGATATGATAATAAATGGAGAATGAAACTTTATTTGTGCTTGAAGACGAGTTTGAGTATGAGATGAACGTGTTTGTGGCGAACGTCCGCAAGGCGGTCGCGGAAACATATTATGAGAACATCGGCAACTTGGCGGAGGTGCGCAACGCCACGGGCGCCAACCTACTCATGGTAGCGATCGCCTACGAGGCGGTGGAGTACGTGGCTCTGTTTCTGAAGCTCGGCATATCGCCGGACTTCGTGGACTACTCGGGCTGCTCGGCGTTCTTCTACGTAGACTACAGGCGCGGAAACGCGCCGCAGATTCTGAAGATGCTGCTGGACGCCGGCGGCAATCTGTTCACGCGCAATCTGAAGAAAAATTCGGTGATTGAAACCGAAAACTTGAATTTCGCAAAGTCAACGGAACTCCAGCACGTGGTTTCGGACTGGGTTGACACTTACTACATCAACGTCGTTCTGGACACGTATTACATTGAAAACATGATGTCTATCTATTTCCTCGACATCTTCTTCCGCGCGCTGCCGACTATGAAAGTGTCCTTGGATTTGTTGAAATTCCAGATAAATACGCTTCAGAACTCGGACCCGGTGGATGCCAAGGTGAAACGCATCAATTTCGCGCTGTCGCGGCTGGAAGCGATGGGTTCCGTAGATCTGACGACCAAGGCAGAGGCGGCGTTCTCCAGAGAAGACGAGCCACTGGAGAAGCAGATACGGCGGCTGGTTGTGGTGCTGAAGGTAGCCGAGTACGAGATAACGCAACGCATCAGCATTATGAAGAGTGTTAGTGAAAACGTCCAAGCAGCGAGAGAAAGGAGTATTGAGGAGAACAAGAAGCGAGAACAGACCATTGAGCGCGCGAAGGAGGCGTTCAGGGCAGAGACCGCGGCGCGACAACTCTTGCGCGACATTGACGCGGACAAGGCGCTGCAGGAGAAGAAGGAGCAGAGGAAGGAGCTAAAGAAGGAGCGCGAGCGGGAGAAGAAGCGCGAGGCTAAAGCGCGCGCGAGGGAGAGGGAGACCATGAGCAAGGAGGACATAAACGTGGATTTGCTGACGCGCGCCGAGCGGGCGGCGCGGGAGGGCGCCGAGCGGGCGCTGATGGGGCGAGAGGACGTGGACGCCGAGCGGCGCGCGGTCGCCATCATTGCGCGCCTCAGTCGCATCCAGAGGGACAAGGAGCTGCGCGACTTGCCGAGCCTGTTCGTCAGACTGCGCCGCCAGCAGCTGGTGTCCATCGAGAAGCTGGCGGTGGTCAGGCGGAAGATGATACTGAGGGGCTCGGTGGACGCGCTGAACACCGCGGCGTATCAGCTGTACTTGACGAGCAAGCGCCTCTACAACACGCAGCTGGGCAGGGGGCTGGATTCGGAGTTTGACAGGACGATGCGTGCGTTCGTCGATGCCGGCGACCTGGTCATCCACCTCACGCCCGAGGACTTTGAGGCGGAAGAGGTGTTTGAGCGCGACCCCGAGGCTGAAGCCTTGGTTGAGCGCATCTCGCGGTTTCCGGGCGTTCAGTATGCGGCGCGGTAGGCGTAGCCCGCAAAAACGAGGCGTCGCGCCGCCGCACTAATCTTTCAATGAACATATTCTTTCTGCACCTTGATCCGCAGAAGTGCGCGGAGTTCTACGCCGACAAGCACGTCGTCAAAATCATTCTCGAGATAGCTCAAATGATGAGCGCGGCTCATCATCTGCTTCCGTGCGGTCTCGCGCCGCCCTACCGCAAGACGCACGCCAACCATCCGTGCGCGGTGTGGGTCCGCGCGAGCGCCGCGAACTACGACTGGACGCTGCGGCTGTTCCGGGCGCTGTGCGCCGAGTACACGCACCGATACGGGCGGACGCACAAGTGCGAGAGCTTCGCGGACGCCTTCGACGAGTTCAGGCCGCGCTTTCCGTCGCAGGACTTCACGATGCCGGCGCTGGCGATCCACGAGGCGTTCAAGTTCAAGTGCCGGCGCGTAGAAGACGCCGTGGATGCCTACCGCTGCTACTACTTTATCGACAAGCACGAGCTGCTGGCGTGGCGGCGCCGCGACCCGCCTCCCTTTATTGCGGACTTCAGGCGGCTGTTTGAGTAATCATATCAACGAATAAATAAATCATTTGTGCCTATAATAAATGCAGACATTCAAAAACCTCATGCTTAAAATTGAAGCCCTCATCGCCGCACAGCCCCACTTGCACTTTCTCAAAGCCATCGTGTCTCTGGACCTTGTTAAGATTACCAGAAAGATGAAAAGTGCGCCGCTTTTGACCGGCACCGACTGTTCGGGTATAGAAGCACCAATAATGGCATTAAACCTCATGAATGTGCCCCATCATCATCTGTTCAGCAGCGACATTGACAAGAACTGCCGCGAAACCATTGAACGCAACTATTCACCGCACACAATATTCACAGACATCACGAAGCGCGACCACTCCAAACTGCCGCGCCTTGACGCCTATGTCGCGGGGTTTCCCTGCCAGGCGTTCAGCGGGCTCAACAACCGAGCGGAGGGTTTTGACGACCCTCGCGGCACGATATTCTTTGAGTGTTTCGAGACAATACGATACACAAAGCCCAAGTTCTTCATCCTCGAGAACGTGAAGGGGCTGATGAGCCACGACAGAGGGCGCACCTTCAACGTCATCATGGAAAAATTACATTCGCTGAAAACATACAACATCCATTACAAGCTGTTGAACACAAAAGACTTTGACCTACCACAGAACCGCCCGCGCATCTACATCGTTGGAATCGACAAACGATACGGCAACAACTTTAACTTTCCCGAATCTATTGAAGGCTTTACTAAAGTATCGGACATTATGGACGAGTTGGATTACCGCGACAGCTTGTCGGACAACATGAAAATAGTCGTGAGAGACCGCCTGGAAAAGAAGGGCGAAAGCCCAGGCACCCGAAAGAACTACATCGTGAACGCCGGCGTATCGTCCAAGGGTGGGTTTGGGAGTGCGATTCTGGAGATGTCGCCGTGCTTGTTGGCTGGCGCGCATTCTTTCTACTCAACGTCCCATAAGAGGTTTTTGACGTCGCGCGAGTTTCTGCGACTTCAGGGCTTTTCGGACGAGTTCAAGGAGCACCCCAACTCGCGTGTTTCCAAGAAGCAGGCGGGCAACTCGATGTCGGTGAATGTCTTGGCTGTCTTGTTCAAGCAAATTTTGATTATGATAAATTAGAAAACGTGATGTATTTATATTAGTCAAAGAAATTGTAAATCTAAAATGGTTTGGATATAAAACGGATGAACGCAGCTGTGGATGAATGCGCTACAATCTGTTTTGTTTGCGAAAGTCGGCAAGGCGTCGATTCCGCGCAGCAGCGCAAACCCCTCATTGGTGAGGATGTGTCGCCGCGTCCCGTCCACGACTCCCACTCTGCTGTAGGCGCCCATCTTGCCCTCGGGATGCTTTCCTGCGTTGAACGAGAGCGTGGAGGAGACTGGGCAGTAGAACGTCTCAAGGTGCGGAAAGCGCGCCGCAAAATCGTCCATGACTTCAGTCTGGTGCGCTGTGGGCACTCTATCGGACGTGTACAAGGCGGCGTTTTTCTTGAGCTCCCGCAAAGTCTCCGTATTCCGCAGGTTCTTGTCGCTAAAACAACTTATTCTATGTTTAAACATGGATATATAGAAGTGCAGAAGTTTCTTATCTCCGCGGTTGCGCGAATAGACGATAAGAAACTCCGAGGACTTGTTCACCGATGCAGGCGTGTGCTTGTTTTCTATGAGTCGCAGTTTCTCAACGACCTGAAAGCCCTTTTTCACAATCTCCTCGTTGGTCTTTTCTTTTGCGCTGAAGACGACGAGTGTTTGTGCATCGGACAGCATCGCCATTTGCGTCTCCACGGGTAAAGTTGAGTCTTTTGTTTTTTTGAACTTGTTAGTCACACTCAATGCAGATGTGCCGCGACAATCTAGCTTCACGATGGCGGTCGTCTCGTTCAAAAACACAACGCCGTTGTTGACATCCGCCGACAATCCGTATCGTTTGGCGAACTCGGCGTACTCGTCTCTGCTCTGAACCATTTTTTCAATCTTGGAGATACTCGCATCAACAACCTTCATCATGGAGTAAAACGCAGATAAGTCCACGGACATTGAACCACATGAGGACACTATACTGCGTCATTTTTTAGTGCTATGCCATACTGGCGACTAAAGGCGCTTGATGCTGAAGAGGAGCGAGAACTGCGCGTAGGGGTCCGGCGCCGCGGGGCTCGCGGTGTCGGCGCCGAAGGACGTGATGCTCTGCCCGTTGGCGAAGAATACGCGCACGTACATGGAGTCCGTGGTCTTGAACTTTACGACGCTGGTCTTGCCGTCCGAGGACAAGTGGGTGAAGGGCGTGTTGCTGATGTTGTTGGTGTCGTACACGCTTGACCTGAAAAGTGCCCGATTACAATTTGGGTTGTTCGAGTAAAGGTAGGTCAGCGGTCCCTTCATTGATTCGTTCGCGATTTCAACGTAAAAGTAGGGGTACGCGGACGGAAATCCGCCGACGACGCCGCGCAAAATCTTGTTCGGGACGATCAAGCTCAGCAGGTTGAGCTCGTAGCACACGCGCTCCTGCTGCGAAACGAGGCTGCCGCTAAAGGACATCGGAACGACGTTGTCGTAGGAGAAGGGCAGGACTTCGATGGGCGAGTCCGTCGCCGGCGCCGTCGTGAAGGGGCTGTCGAGCAGGAAGGTCGCGCTGCTGCCCGCGTACGAGTATCCGACGATGCGCCGCGTCTCATCGATGGTCGGGGCGGGCGTGAAGTTGTAGATGTAGTTCGGCGCGCTCGCTTGGTAGGGCATGACGCGCAGAAACATGCCCTTGTAGGCGTCGTCGGCTGCCGAGAGCAGGTTGGAGGCATCGCTGACGACCACGCTGCCGCCCGCAACCGAGGACACCGCGAAGGGGTAGACTTGTCCGAGCGGGGGCGCGAGCGGCTGCTGCTTTCGGATGCTGAAGTTGTGGTCCACCGCCCAGCCCGCGACCGGACCCGTGCTGGCGCTCGTCGCGCCGGTGGTGTCCAGCACGACGCAGTGCGTCGTTGAGTTGTAGGAGAGCACGGGGCGATACTCGTTGATGCTTTCGTTGTAGACGATGTACGACACGTAGGCGTCTTCTATGAAGTCCGCGGAGCAGGGCACGAACAGGACGGGGAAGCTGGTGTCGGTGAAGTCGCTGGGGTCGCGGATCGTGGCCTGCAGTCCTGTCACGTACACGCCCGCGGATATGTCGAGCGAAATTTCGGTTCGGCTGTACGACGACAACCCGCTGACGTACGTGCCCGCGTAGTGCGACGCCGTTATGCGCCTGAATATGTTGATGGTCGGTATTCCGCTGTTGTCGATGAGTTCTATCGTCAGTCCGTTGTAGTAGTTGTCCTTCTCTTGAAAGGTCGCGCTCAGCATGCTAATGACCATCGTCTGGGTGTCGGAGCAGTTGGAGACGCCGGAGGGCGACACGATAATGACGGAGGGCAGGCTGTCTCCGATGACGGCGGCGCCGTCCACAGCGAGCGCGTTGCCGCTCCAAGCCAGGATGGGCGCCGACAGGCTGACGGGGTCGAGGGCGGTGCTGGCGGACGTCGTCTGCGCCCGCGAGAAGGGCACGGCGAACTCAGACGCCTTTGGCCACACTTTGCGATCGCGGTACGCGCTGTTCAAGTCTAAATATTGGAGCATTTATTTATTGCTTTCCTATCCGACGCGCGGAATGAGGAAGCGCACGACGACGTAGCTGCAGACGATGATGAGAACAGTTATGAAGATGGCGCGGTCAAGCCCGCTCAGCCCGTCGCGCCGCCCGTCGCGCTCGTACAGCTCCTCCTGCTTTTCGCGGTCAAAGGGCGCGAGCGTCGGACCGAGGGCGGACCCGTAGACGCTGCGGTAGAAGCCCTGCGCGTCGCGACCGGGGTACATGGACTGGAGGTAGAGGACGTCGTGGACGGAGAGTCGCAGGTTTTCGCGCGTGCCCTGCCCGTTCGTCGTCAGCGACGCCGGGAAAAAGTAGAGCATGATGCTCTCGGGGTCGTACACGCCGCCGTTGGTCAGCGTCTGGCTGTACTTCTCGATGATGTTCTCGTACGTCGTCTGTCTGTTCCAGCCCTGCGCCTGCTTCGCCCACTTGTACACCTCGCTCTCGTTCCACCTGATCGCATGACCCGCCGCGTTTTGGTGTTCGTGAATCATTCCCAGCACGTGCCCGAACTCGTGTATCGTCGTGGCGACGTCGAACCACGCAAAGTTCAGCGTCGGCTTGTCCGTGCCGAGCGTCCGCGTGCAGTCTGTACCAAGCTCCGACCAGCACCCCTCGCTCGGTTTGAAGGAGATGCGGACGTGCGCGCGCTTCGCGTCCGCGATGAACTCAAAGCTCAGGTTCACGATCGGCTCGAAGCGCTCGCGCACGATCCGCTCGATCGCCGCCTCCACGCTCATCCCGCCCACGACCTCCTGCAAGGGGTCCATGCTCTTTCCCTCGTGCGTCCGCCTGATCTCCTCCACGCTCGTCCGCGGCACGCCGTCGGCTCTCTCAACGAACGCGACCCGTATGACCGACTTGGCGGGCCATAGTTTGCTCGTGAAGAACGCCGCGCTGAGCTTGCGCGTTCGCCTGTCGGCGCTCCTCAACGCCCTCAGCGCCTCGTCGTCGGCTTTACTTGTTCGCAGTGTACAAAGTTTCATTTATTTCTGGACAAAGCTTATGACCGAATGAATCAACAAGATGAAGACGATGATGAACGATGAGTCGCCGTAATTCTCTAGAAAATAAAATTTTAATTTTTCCAGAAGAAAGTCAACACCATCGCGGACCTTCATCATCAACGATGACTCAATACACAAGTAGTCGCCGTAATTCTTCTGAAAAACTAAAATTCTATTTTTCCAGAAGAAAGTCAATGCCATCGCGGACCTTGATGAACGATGATTGATAAGCCGCCGTAATTCTCTGGAAAATAGAATTTTAATTTTTCCAGAAGTCAACGCCTTGTTTAACGATGACCGAATGAATTGACAACGTAGAACGAATGTCTGAACGAAGATTGATGCTTAAAGAAACCGGCGGAGGCGTATGAAAGAAAGTTCGTTGACAGCCCCCCATGACCGCGACCCTGTGAACAAGGCGAAGATTGACCAGTTCGCGCCGCCTCTGCGCGGCGAGGAGCTCAGCGCCGCCGTGGCTGCAAAGTTTGACGGCCAGAGCATCATACGAGCGTTCGCCGAGGTCGAGCGCTGCTACGTAGATCCGCCCATCGAGCTCCAGAAGTATGTCCTGGTGAGTTTTGTGCCCTCTAAGGGCGCGACACCGGACGAGCACGGCATATTCGGCTTCATGAAAGTGCGCGGGTCGTACGACACGATCGCGGAGGCGAACGCCCGCGCGGAGCGAATCGTCGCCGACTGCGACAGCATCAACACGATACGGACGGCGTACGTGGGTCGCCCTTTTCCTATAACGGCGGTGGAGGACAAGTTTTCGGGCGAGACGGCGCGCTTCGACCCCAAGGAGAACATGACGAAGACTTTCCAGAACACGCGCCAAAACGTCGTGAGCAAAGAGACGCAGATGGTAAACGAGATGATCGAGCGCGAGAAGGATCTGATACGCACAATCAAGGCGGAGATCGAAGACCCCTTCGAGAGATACTGCGAGCTCAAGAACACCAAAGCAATCAGTTCCTTCAACTACAACACGTACCGCAAGAAGCTCATTGAGATTAAGCAAGGTATCTTGATCAAAGTTGACGCTTTGCGAGAGCTAGAGACCGCCCATCCCGAGTTCAGGGAAAAGTATCTGGACAACATCCGCGCCAAGCGAAAAGCGGTGGGACTCGACAAATTCGGCGACGAGAACCACATGAAGTTTTTGGAGATTGACATCACGCTCGACGAGCTCGCCGAAGAGTAGTTAATCCATGTCGCGACGAACATGAATTAGAATGCTGTAAAATAAAGTATGGAAAGTTTAGCCGACGCCTGCTTGGTCGGGCTGTGCGTGACAATCAACGTCGGCGTGAGCGGGACGCTGTTGGTGGGTATGGGGTTTGCGGTGTTCAGGATAGTTTGCGATTACTTTAATATGCGAAGCGTGTTAACGAATTAGTAAATACATAGTTCTAAATGAGTTCGGTAGTGTAGAACATGGGGCTCGGCCCCGGGTTCGCGTCGTTGTCGATGTCTTCTTCCGTGTCGGACGACGCCTCCGACACGCTTTGGATGTCGTACTGCGTGTACGGCTCGTCGTCCTCGTCCTCGTCCTCGTCGTCCTCTGCGACGTCGCAACCGCACTTTTCGTAGATGGTCATATTACAGCGACAGACCGGGCAGCTTATCACGTTGGCGAACTTTGACTTTTTCTGGATGGTGTCAAAGCATATCCAGCAGATGTTGTGAGAGACGTTGCTCTTGTTGTTACAGATGGTCTTGAGAGCCGTTTGCTCAAAACACACGCAGCACTCCTTCTTGCCGATGCTGATGAGGCTGCCGACCTTCTTGAAGTTGATGACGTCCTTGGGGTCTTTCTCGCCGTAGATCCTGTGCAGAGACTTGTAGTAAACGAACTTGTTGCTAAAATCCATGAGGTCTTGCACAAACTCGCAGAACTTGTTGCGGTCAAATATGCGTTCGTACAGCAGGTTTGAGCTGCAGTTGTAAATGACCTTGGCGGGGAACATCTTGACAAAGAAGAGCGTCTTGATGTCGTTGACGTCGACGCAGAGCTTGACGGGCACTTCAAAGTTCTGGACGATGGTTGAAAACCCGCCGTTCTTCTTTACGTTCTCTACAAAATCAACGATCTCTGAGTTGGTCATTGAAGGGGTGGGCGATGCCGCAGCAAGTCGTTTTTTGGTGCTACGCCATACCGCCGGCGTAAATAAATGGACGATGTATTAAAACTGATGGCAAAGTACCCGAACCGGGTGCCCATCCTCATCACGTGCAAGGGCGCGCGCCTCGACGCGGAGCTGAAGAAGCGAAAGTACCTCGTGCCCTGTTCCATGATGGTCTCGGAGTTCATGCTGAAGCTGCACGCGTGCCTGCCGCCGCGCAAGAGCCGCGCCCTCTTTCTGTACACGGCGCACAACAGCGCCCTGCTGTGCGGCACGCAAACGATCGGCGCGCTCTACAACCACAACAACGAGGTGCTGAACCTCGTGCTGTGCGAAGAAAACACCTTCGGTATGGCATAGCACAAAAAAACGAGAAATCGCGCCTGGCGTTCAGAAACCAATGATGTTTTCACTGGTATCTCTTGCCTTGTTAGTTGCGGTCGTGTATTGCCTGGTGTGCAGAACGTCCATCACTCTGCGCTTCTTGTTCGGTCAACTCTATATCTCCGTGGAGGTAGGAATTGTCAACGTGCGCCCAGCCGTAGAGCGCATCGGTGCACCCGCCGCCGCACTGGAGCAAGAAGCAGTGCAAGAGGCGCCGACTACCACGCGCATTCAGGCGACCTCCGATGATGTGTGCAGTGTGTGCACCATCTTACCGAACGACGTTTCGGACATTGAGGACGCCGATGAATACGCCGCAAATCACGACAGCGACGCCGTATACAGCGAGAGCGACGCGGCTGAAAGCGAGAGCGAGGGGGCTGAGAGTGACAGCGACGCGGTTGAAAGCGAGACCGATGCGTATGAAAGCGAGAGCGACGCCGCTGACGACGAGAGCGCCTACAGTACCGACACCGAATACCAAGAAGACAACCCCACCGAGGTCGAAATAGAGGGATACCGGCTGGAGACCGACCGACCGCCGATCGTTCTGAGTGACGACGAAATCGGCGCCGCCAACGTGCGCCGCATCATACGCCGCGCCTCCGGCAAATGGACGCTCCTGACCAACGTTTTCCTGAGCAACACCTCAGAGTACGCCAAGATACGCAAGATGAACGACCGCGGCCTCGTGGGGAACGAAAACACGCGCGGCATACTCCTTTCCAAGCGCATGAACCGGCTCATTATCCGATACAATAAATAAATACATTTTTTATTCTTCTAATAAATGAACACTGGATTTTCCAAAATACTCAAATTTCTTATTTCCGCCGCCATCGTCATGGCTCTCTTCTTCGTGGTCTCCATGCCACAGACTTACGGCGTGACCAACAGCCTCTTTAACATGATCGGCGCACCAACCATCGTCAACGGACAGCCAACAGTCTTCGGTGTGCTCCTCCATGGTCTCGTGCTCTACGTCATCACCGTCCTCATCATGAAGTTCGTTGACCCCAAAGAAAAGTTCTACAAATCCATTAAGAGAAGCGTATAGATCTGCCTGTAATTT
>Ga0255179_1000154_pt1 | contig 21680 bp, 19 predicted proteins | sample Atl_Colum_RepA_8_FD_183631 | JGI IMG/M metagenome (GOLD analysis project Ga0255179, IMG submission 183631) | Freshwater microbial communities from Altamaha River, Georgia, United States - Atl_Colum_RepA_8d | ecosystem: Environmental > Aquatic > Freshwater > River | place: USA: Georgia... | reverse complement strand
ACCGCATCGATCGACGCCTGCCACTCCTGCTTCACGTGGACGAACACACGCTCGCGCAGGGCCGTATCGGTCACCAGCTCGGAATAGCGCGAGGCGATGGCGATGTCGCTCTTGGCCAGCACCATGTCCATGTTCGACAGGATGGTGCGGAAGAACGGCCAGTTGTCGTGCATCTCCTGCAGCATCGCCAGGCCGTCGGCAGGGCGCGCGGCGGTCCACGCCTCGATCGCGGTGCCGAACCCGTACCAGCCCGGCAGCATCAGGCGGCACTGCGCCCAGCTGAACACCCAGGGGATGGCGCGTAGATCCTCGATACCCTGCTTCTTCGAGCGCGACGCCGGTCGGCTGCCGATGTTGAGCGAGGCGATCTCGTCCAGCACCGTCGATTCGCGGAAGTAACGATCGAAGCCCTCGGTCTCGTAGACCAGCGCGCGGTAGGCGCGGAAGGCGTGCCCGGACAACTCCTCCATTACGGCGAGATAGTCGGCGGGCGGCGGCGGCCGGTCGGCGTCGAGCAGCGAGGCTTCGAGGGTGGCGGCCGCCAGGGTTTCGAGATTGCGCCGGCCGACTTCGGCGTTGGAATACTTGCCGGCGATCACCTCGCCCTGTTCGGTGATCCGGATGGCGCCCTGCACGGCGCCCGGCGGCTGCGCCAGGATCGCCTCGTAGCTCGGCCCGCCGCCGCGGCCCACCGAGCCGCCGCGCCCGTGGAACAGGCGCAGCCCGACATGGTGGCGCCTGAAGGTCTCGATCAGGACCAGCTCCGCCTTGTACAGCTCCCAGGTCGAGGTGAGATAGCCGCCATCCTTGTTGCTGTCGGAATAGCCCAGCATCACTTCCTGCGTGTCGCCGCGCGACGCCAGCAGGCGGCGATAGGCCGGCAGGGCGAGAAGCTCGTCCATGATCTTTCCGCAACGCTGGAGATCGCCGATCGTCTCGAACAACGGCACGATGTCGACGTCCAGCCGGCCCTCGCGCGGATCGAGCAGGCCGCCTTCCTTGAGCAGCACTGCCACTTCGAGGATGTCGGAGACGCTGTCGGCCTTGGAGATCACGTAGTTGGGGATGGCGGCGCGTCCGTAGCGCCGATGCGCACCGGCCGCCACGCGCACCAGGTCCAGCTCGGCGGCGGTCTCGTCGCCATAGGAGAGATAGGGCGAGGCGAGCGGCCGCATGTTGCCGAGCTCGGCGGCCAGGAAGGCGACGCGCGCCGCCTCGTCGAGCGCGGCATAGTCGGTGGCGGACCCGATCGCCGCGACCAGCTCGGCCACGACGCGGGCATGCACGTCGGAATTCTGGCGCAGGTCGAGCGACGCCAGATGGAAGCCGAAGACGTCGACGGCACGCTGCAGCGAGCGCAGGCGGCCGCGCGCCAAGTCCGCCGAGCCGTTCTCCGCGAGCGACCGGTAGAGCGTGTCGAGATCGGCGCCCAGGTCCTCGGCCTTTTCGTAGACCGGCGCCGGCCCGACCGGCGGCTGCGGCGGTTCGAGCGCGTCGAGCGACCAGGCAGTCGCGGCCAGCCGCGCATAGATGCCGACGATGGCGCGTCGATAGGGTTCGTCCCGGCGCTCCGGTGCCCGGTCGGCCGAGCTTTCGACCAGCGCACTCAACCCTTCCGATACGTGCACGATGCGGCCGTCGAGCGACAGCTCGCTGCCCAGCCGATGCAGTTCCTCGAGATAGAAGCGCAGCGCCCGCTGGCTCTGCAGGGTCAGCGTCTGGCGGGTGACGTCGGCGGTGACGTAGGGATTGCCGTCGCGGTCGCCGCCGATCCAGCTGCCCATGCGCAGGAAGGACGGCACCGCGACGTCGCGCCAGGCCGCATCGACACCGCCGAGCCGATCTTCGAGATCGGCGTAGAAGACCGGCAGCGCGCGCAGGAACGTATGGTCGTAATAGGCGAGCCCGTTGGCGACCTCGTCGATCACCCTGAGGCGCGTGTCGCGCAGGATGCTGGTCTGCCACAGGGTGAGCACGGCGCGACGCAGCGCCTGGCGATTGGCCCGCAGCTCCTCCGGCGTGAACTCGACCCGGTCGCGCTCGTCGAGCAGCCGGGCGATCTCCATTTCGCGGTCGATCGCACTCTTGCGCCGGATCTCGGTCGGGTGCGCCGTCAGGACGGCGCTGCACAGCGCGCCGGCAAAAAAGGCCTGCAGCCGCTCTCGGGGAATGCCGGCCTTGGCGGCGCGGCCGAGCGCATAGGCCATCGTGCCCTGCTGCGGCGGGGCCTTGGCGATGGCGAGGGCCCGCGTCCGTCGGATGTGGTGCTGGTCCTCAGCGATGTTGGCCAGATGGGAGAAGTGCCCGAAGGCGCGGATGATGCGCAGCGCCCGATCCATCGGCAGGCCGCTCATGGTGGCCTCCAGCTCCTGGCGCGCCGCCTCGTCGGCCTCGCGGTGGAACAGCACGCCGGTGCGGCGGATATGCTCGACCAGATCGAACACCGCGTCGCCTTCCTGGTCGCGAACCGTCTCGCCGAGAATGCGCCCGAGAAGCCGCGTGTCGTAGCGCAGCGGCAGGTCCTTCCGGGCCTCTTCCCTGCTGGGCGTTTCGAACTGGTCCATGGGCTTGCCTTCACTCCTGTCCGAGGGCCCAAGCACGGTCTAGGCCACTTCGATCACACCCTCGCCGCCGGCATAGAGTTTTTCCACCAGCGCCTTGCGGCGCTCCAGCGTGGCGCGCTGGTTGATGTAGCCCTTGTCGGTGATCTCCTGCCCGTCGACCTGGGGCGGCTCGGTCATCAGCAGGACACGCTTCACCCGCATCGACGAGCCGCGGCCCTCGGCGTTCATTCTCGCGAGCCCTTCCTTCAGCGTGCCGACGACTGCGGGATGGGCCAGGAGTTCCGCCAGCGGCAGTTGTGCCCCGGCGTCGCCCGCGAGTTGGCGGCAGGCCGCAACGTTGGGGAAGCCCAGCAGGCCGACATACTCGCGGTCCTGGCCGCAGACCACGGCGTCCTGCAGCACCGGCGAGGCGGCGGCGATGGCGGTCGTGCGCAGGGTGCCGACCAGCACGAAAGTGCCGCTGGTCAGCTTGAAATCCTCGACGACGCGCCCGTCGAAGATGATGCCCTGGCTCGGATCCTCCGGATCGACGAAGCGGCCGGCGTCGCCGATCTTGTAGAAGCCCTCCTCGTCGAACATCTGGGCCGTCAGGTCGGGCTGCTTGTAGTAGCCGGGCGTCACGATCACGCTCTTGAGACGCAGCTCATAGCGACCCGCCGCACCGGTCGGCACCATCTTCAGCTGCACGCCGGGATACGGAAGCCCCACCAGACCGACGCGCTCCGAGGCCCAGTGCACGCTGGTCGCGGTCGGTGCGGTTTCGGTCGAGCCCCAGCCGGTGACGAAGGGAATGCGATAGCCGGTGTGCTTCACCGCCAGCGCCTCCATGCGCTCGTAGAGATCGGCCGGCAGGGTCGCGCCGCCATAGGAAAGCACGTTGATGTTCTTGAAGAAGCGCCGGGCCAGCGCCTCGTCCTTCTCCAGCGCGGTGGCGAGCATCGCGTAGCCGGCCGGTACGTTGGAGAACGAGGTCGGCGAGACCTCGCGCAGGTTGCGCAGCGTCTCCTCGAACAGGCCGGGCAGCGGCTTGCCGTCATCGATGAAGGTGGTGCCGCCCTCGTTCAGGTTGCCCTGGAAGGTCGCATTGCCGCCCATCGTATGGTTCCACGGCAGCCAGTCGAGCATGACGGGCGCCGGGTCATCGGTTTTGCGCACGCGGGCCATGCTCATCATGGCGACGTTGGCGCACATCATTTCCTGAGTGTTGATCACGGCCTTCGGCATGCCGGTGCTGCCGGAGGTGAACAGGAACTTGCCCACCGTCTTCGGCCCGATCGCCTCGACGGACTTCGCCACCGCGTCGGTCGCCGGAGTGGCCACCAGCTCGCTCCAGGGAAGCGACTGAATGCCGGGCGGCGGCTTCTCGACATGCACCAGCAGCACGCCTGTGAGATCCAGGGCCGCGAGGGCGCGCGCATAAATCTCGCCGTTCTGCACGAAGACCAGGCCGGGCTTGATCAGGTCAAATACGTATTTCAGCTTGGCGTGGTCCTGGCTCATCACCGAATAGGCCGGCGACACCGGCGACACCGGCGCCCGCGCCTGCATGGCGGCCATGGCGAGCAGCGCGAACTCAATCGAGTTCGAGGACAGGATCATCACCGGCTTTTCGGGGCCGAAGCCGCGATCCAGCAGCGCCTGCGTCACCGAATCGACCTGCTTCTTCGCGTCGCCATAGGTGACCTTCAGCCAGTCGCGCTCGGGCCCGCGGCGTTGCGCCAGCCACAGACGATCCGGCACCTCGGCCGCCCACCTGGACAGCAGCGCCGGCACGTGGCGGGCATAGGGTTGCAGGGCGTGATTCGACTGCAGCACGACCGTCCCGTCGGGACGGCGCTCGACCTTGATGTCGCGACTGAGGAATTCGATGGGCTTGAACGGAACCTGCATTACACTGTCCAACGACGTTCTCCCCGGCGCCTGTTCTGTCGACGCGATTTAGGGACGGGAACCATCGCGGGGCAAGGGAGCGTTTTCAGCGTGTCGCTCAGCAGTTCGTCCGTGACGGCACCGCCAGCACGCCGCTGGCTGCAATTGTGCGCCGGTCTTCTCTGTATGGTGGCGGTGGCCAACCTGCAATATGGCTGGACGCTGTTCGTGCATCCGCTGCACGACAAGTACGGCTGGAGCCTGTCCAGCATCCAGACCGCTTTCGCCATCTTCGTCATCGCCGAGACCTGGCTGGTGCCGTTCGAAGGCTGGGTCGTCGACCGGTTCGGCCCGAAATACGTCGTGGCGGCCGGCGGTGTGCTGGTGGGCGCGGCCTGGTCCCTGAACTCCGTGGCCGATTCGCTGTTTCTGCTCTACGTCGCCGCCGCGCTGGGCGGCATCGGCGCCGGGGCGGTCTACGGGACCTGCGTCGGCAATGCGGTCCGCTGGTTTTCCGACCGCCGGGGCCTGGCGGTCGGCGTCACCGTCGCGGGGTTCGGCGCGGGCTCGGCGCTCAGCATCATTCCGATCCAGGACATGATCGCCACGCGCGGCTACGAGGCGGCTTTCCTGTGGTTCGGCCTGGTCCAGGGCGCGATCGTCGTCGTCACGGCCTGGGTCCTTCGGGCGCCCCCCCACGGCACGCCCGTCGCACCTGCCCCGCGCCTCCTCCAGACGGCGCGCGACTTCGCGCCGACGGAGGTGCTCAAGTCCCGGATCTTCTGGCTGCTCTACTTCATGTTCATCCTGGTCTACTCGGGCGGTCTCATGGCGACGGCGCAGATCGCGCCCATCGCGCGCGACTTCGAGGTGGCCGACGTGCCGGTCAGCCTGCTCGGGCTGACTCTGCCCGCGCTGACCTTCGCCATCACCCTCGACCGGGTCATGAACGGCGTGACCCGCCCGCTCTGCGGCTGGGTGTCCGATCACATCGGCCGCGAGAACACCCTATTCATCGCCTTCCTCCTGGAGGGAATCGGCATCTGGGCATTGTGGGTCTATGGCCAGGATCCGCTGCTGTTCGTGATCCTGGGCGGCATCGCCTTCTTCGCCTGGGGCGAGACCGCGAGCCTGTTTCCCACCATCTGCACCGACGTGTTCGGGACGAAACATGCCACCACCAACGCCGCCCTGCTCTATACCGCCAAGGGGATGGCCTCGCTGCTGATCCCGCTGGCGAGCTTCTGGGTCGTCGAGACCGGAAGCTGGCATGACGTGTTCCTGGCGGCTGCCCTGTTCAACCTGCTTGCCGCCTTCCTCGCCCTGGCCGTCCTCAAGCCGTTGCGACTGTCGGCGAGGGCCCATCCCGCGGACGCCTGAGGTCAGCCCTTCGACCGCAAGTCGAAATCGGCATGCGACCTGAATGCCCGTTCACATCGTGGCGGTTTTCGGCCAGAGTCCGCCGCAGCACAGAGGGAGAGAGCGATGGATTTCGAATACTCGGATCGCAGCAAGGCGCTGCTCGAGAAGCTCAACAAGTTTATGGACGAGGTCATCTATCCGGCCGAGCCCATCTACGAAGAGCAGATGGAGAAGGCCAAGGATCGCTGGCAGCTCCCGCCGATCATCGAGGAGTGCAAGGCCGAGGCGAAGAAGCGCGGCCTGTGGAACATGTTCCTCCCGGCCGACCGCGAGACCGGCGACACGCACGGCACGATGGGCCTCAGCAACCTCGAATACGCCCCGATCTGCGAGGTCCTGGGACGCTCGTCGATCGCCTCCGAGGCGGTCAACTGCTCCGCGCCCGACACCGGCAACATGGAAGTGTTCGCCCGCTACGGCACGGCGGAGCACAAGGAAAAGTGGCTGAAGCCGCTGCTCGCCGGCGAGATCCGCTCCTGCTTCGCCATGACCGAGCCGGCCGTCGCCTCGTCCGACGCGCGCAACGTCGAGTGCCGCATCGAGTCCGACGGCAACGACTATGTCATCAACGGCCGCAAGTGGTGGTCGTCGGGCATGGGCGACCCGCGCTGCAAGGTCATCATCCTGATGGGCAAGAGCGATCCCAACGCCCCGGCCTACCGCCAGCAGTCGATGATCGTCGTGCCGCGCGACACGCCCGGCATCAAGATCGTGAAGATGCTGCACGTGTTCGGCTATGACGACGCCCCGCACGGCCATGCCGAAGTGGTGTACGACAACGTCCGCGTGCCGAAGTCGGCGATCCTGCTGGGCGAAGGCCGCGGCTTCGAGATCGCCCAGGGCCGCCTCGGACCGGGCCGTATCCATCACTGCATGCGCGCCATCGGCGTCGCCGAGCGGGCGCTCGAGATGGCCATCAAGCGCGCCAAGAGCCGCGTCGCCTTCGGCCAGCGCATCTCCGAGATGGGCGTGACCAAGGCCCATGTCGCCGACATGCGCATGGAGATCGACATGGCCCGCCTGCTGGTCCTCAAGGCCGCCTGGGCGATGGACAAGTTCGGCAACAAGGAAGCCCGCCAGCAGATCGCGATGATCAAGGTGGCGGTGCCGAACATCACCTCGAAGGTCGTCGACCGCTGCCTGCAGCTGCATGGCGCCGGCGGCGTCAGCCAGGTGTTCAAGCTCGCGAGCATGTACGCCCACCAGCGCACCCTGCGCCTCGCCGACGGTCCGGACGAGGTTCATCGCGACCAGGTCGGCCGTCTCGAGATCGCCAAGTACAACTAAAGTCCCTCTACCGGGACGGAACGAGGCGCGATCCCCCGGGATCGCGCCTTTTTCGTTGAGGCCTCATACTCCTCTCCCCCGCCAGGGGGAGAAGAACATGAGAAGAGCGAGGCAGGAGCCACCGTGGACAGTCCGAAGAAGAACCCGCACGTCACCGAGCATCTGGCCAACGAGCGCACTTTCCTCGCCTGGATCCGGACGGCGATCGCGGTCATGACGCTCGGCGTCGCCATCAACCGCTTCGCGCTCTTCCTGATGGAGATGCACCAGGTCGTGCCAGCCGTGCGCGACCTCGCCAACCGCCATGTCGAGAAGCTCGGGATCGGCCTGGTGATCCTGGGCATCCTGATGCTGGGCGGCTCGACCTGGCATTACCTCCATGTCGGCCGGACGATCGACGACGAGACCTATCGCCCGTCGATCAGGGTCATGGTGGGCACAGCCATCGCCATCGGCCTGATCGGCGGCTCGACGCTGATCTGGTTGTTTTAGAGGATCCGTCGTCTCGACCGAAGCCGAGCGCAGCTCGGCGAAGTGGAGAGACCTTCTCTCTACGAATTGCCGGCTTTTGGTTGAGAGGAGGTCTCTCCGCTCCGCACCTTCGGTGCTCCGGTCGAGACGACGGCTAACTCTTGGCCGATTGCGGCGCGGCGGGCGGACCGTCGGGCATGTCGAGCAACTCGCTCTCGGGGGCGCCGGCCTCGTAGGCCTTCGCCAGTGCCTCGGGATCGAAGGCGACGCCGATCGGGTTCTTCCGGAAGGCCTCGGTCTGGAAATAGGCCGCCGTCGCCTCCTTCGTCGCATAGCGGTCGACCTGCAGCTCGACGCCGTTGCCGTCGGGATCGCGATAGTAGATCGACACGGTCGGCCCGTGATGGATGCAGCGCGACGGCTCGATGCCCAGCGCCTTCACGCGGCGATACGTCGAGAGCAGCGTCCCGATGTCGCTGAACGTGTAGGCGACATGGGCGAGGCCCGAGGTCTTCGCGTCCGGCGCCTTCAGTCCCGCCAGGTTGACGATGCCCAGGCGATGATGCTCGTCGTCATAGGTCAGGAAGCAGATGTAGTCGGTGCGCTGGACCACCCGCATGTTCAGCACCGCCGAATACCAGTCGATCATTGGCTGCACATTCGACGAGCGCAGCACGAAATGCGCGAACAGGATGGGCGTAGCCGGCTTGTCCGACAGGGTCCGCCGGCGCGATGCGGTATCGATCGCTGTATCCATGACAATCTCCTCGATCGAGAGCGCGTCAGTCGACGCAACAACTCATGCTGCTGGCGGAGGGCGGGACGTCGAGAGCGGGATTTTCCGTGAAGAACCCGGCGGGGTGAAGCGCGAATCCCGCGGTGATCACGGGCTGGACCGGGAAATCCTCGGGGCGCGGAATGTGGTGAAGGCCGAAGCTGTGCCAGATCACGACGTCGGTATCGACCAGCGGACGATCCGCTTCTGTCCAGGCCGGCAATCCGTCGCCGCCGCTGCTCTGGTTGGGGTAGCGGCCCGCCGCGTAGATCTCGTCGGGATGGTAGGCGGTGACCCAGAGTTGACGGGTCATGAAGGCTGCGCGCCGGGAGACCATCGACTGGGGATGCGAGAAAGTGGGGACCGGGCTCAACGGCAGCAACTTGTAGGCGGTGGGCTGGCCCAGCCGGTTGCGGGCCTCCGCGCTCTCGATCTTCCAGAAGCGGGCGGCGTTGAAGTCGACGTTGCGCTGCGCACCCTGCTCGGTTTCGAGGACGGTCTGGCGGGTGGTGAAGGCATTGCCGTACGGGTTGCCGGCACCCATCGGCAGCGCCACCGTATCGACCTCGACAACCCGGTTGCGCTCGCCGTCGACCGCCATGTCGAGGCGCATGTTGAAGACGTGCTGATGGTAATGGGCATAGACGCCCGGCGACACGATCGTCCCATAGTCCGGCGCTTCGCCGTGCCGCAGGCCGGCGGTGTTCATGATCCCGGTTGCCTTCATCTCGAAGTGGATCGAGCCGTCCTGGTGAAAGTACCAGAACGAGCCGTATTCGTAGTTGCCGACCGTCGAGATCGACGACACGACCAGCCGCCGGGCGCGCCTCACATCGACCTCGCCGGTGAACAGGTCGGTGTGCTTCCACAGGATGCCGAAATCCTCCTCGTGCAGGCACACCGCGCTCTCGATGCAGTAGGGATCGCCCTTGCTATCGGACAGCCAGGCGTCGAAATAGCGGATGGCGCCGAGACAGTCGCAGCCCAGGGTCAGGGAGTTTGCGAGGACGCCGATGCCGTACTCGCCGACGTCGAAGGCGTTCTTGCGGAAATGCCCGCCGCCGGGATGTCCGTAGGGCACGACCATCTCGGACAAGGCGGCCCGGTGCAGCACCGACCGCAGCCGCCCCTCGTCCTCGTAGCCGATCGCATGCAGCACCAGCCCTTCGCGGGCATTGAAGCCGACGCGGAAGCGCCATTTCTGCCAGCGCACCTCGTTGCCCTCGACGGTGAAGCTCGGGCCGGCCGGCTGGACGATTTCCAGCGGCTTCACGTCGTCGCGAAAGACGCTTCGATAGCGGGCGGCATAGTTGCGATCGAGCCTCGGCACCTCGGCCGCGCCATAGTCGTCGACCCGCAGCACCTCGGCCCGATCGAGATCGACGACGGCACAAAGCCCCTCGATCGGATGGGCATAGCCGTTGTCGTGCTTCTCGCTGCGGTACCAGCAGAAGGTATGGGAGAGCCGCCGGCCCTCCTCGTCCGGCAGCCCGTAATTGCCGGCCGACCAGGGATCGACCTGCACGTTTTCGATGTCGGTGATACCGCGCCGGGCCAGCGCCTCGCGGAATCGCGGATCGGCCCGCGCCACCTCTCCGACCAGCATGATGTCGTCGACCAGGATGCGCGGCCGGACGCCGGGAACGTGCCGCCAGTCGACGACCTTGTCGGCAACCAGGTCCACCACGGCCTCCCAGACCTGGCCGTTGGTACGGTCGAACGCGCAAACGAACGCCTCGCGCGGGAACGGCGCGCCCGCCCGGAAGTCTCTCACGACGCTCTTGTCGGGTTCCTGCAGGCTCACCGTCTCGAACATCATGCCCGGCCCGAGATCGTGGGCGGCCCGCACGGCCACCGACGCTCGTCGTATCTCGTCGGGGGTCAGGGGATCGAGCGGATGGCCGGGGGCTGCATGCTTCACGGTCTCGGCGATGGCATCGGGCATGGTCTTCCTCTCGCGGACATTGTCACGGTGACGATTGCGGAGCGCAAGCCACGCCGAGGGACTGACCTGCAAAAGCAGTGCCTTGACCCCGCTCCCATATCGGCTTCCTCTGCCGGCGCATGTCCGCTCCCGCCATCGACCAGCCCGACACGCTGTCGCGCCTGATCCCGTCGCGCACCGCCCGCGGCTTCTTCCTGGCCGTGCTGTCGGGCCTCTTCTTCAATTTCCTCAATGCCTCTGTGAAGGAGCTGGCGAGCGAGATGCCACCGCTCTACGTCGCCTGGGGACGCTGGATGGCCGGCGTCGCGCTGATCGCGCCCTATCTCTTCTGGCGGGCCGGACTCGCCGGCATGAAGACGCAGGATCTGAAGCTCCACTGCTTCCGCGGCCTCTTCCACACGTCGGGCTATGCGCTGTGGTACGAGGCGGTCGTCTGGCTGCCGCTCGCCACCATGGCGGCGCTGGGCTTCACCGGGCCGATCTTCGTCACCCTGGGCGCGGTGATCTTCCTGCGCGAGACCGTGCACTGGCGGCGCTGGATGGCGGTCGGCATCGGTTTCGTCGGCATGCTGATCATCGTGCGGCCCGGCCTGGTCACGGTGAATCCCGGCATCATCATGATGCTGTGCGCCGTGCCGCTGATCGCGGGCTCCAACCTCGTGGCCAAGGTCGTGTCGGGCCGCGACAAGCCCGCGGTCGTCGTGCTGTGGCAGAGCGTGGTCGGCGCGATCTGCTTCACGCCGCTCGGGATCTGGTTCTGGCAGACACCGAATCTCGACCAGCTGCTGCTGTTCCTGGCGGCCGGCTTCTTCGGAACGATGGGCTACTTCTTCATCACATGGGCCTATCGCCTGCTCGACATTTCCGCCCTGCAATCCATCACCTTCCTCGGCATCGTCTGGGCCGCCTTGATGGACGTGGCGGTCTGGGGCAAGACCTCGGATATCTGGACCTTCGTGGGCGCCGCCATCATCGTGGCCTCCACGACCTACATCGCCCACCGCGAGGCAAGAGCGGGGGCCGCGGGAGGAAGAAAGAAATGACGGATCGTCTGGCCGGCAAGGTTGCGCTCATCACCGGCGGCGCCTCGGGTCTCGGCGCCAATGCCGCAGAACTGATGGCGAAAGAAGGTGCTCGCGTCGTGGTGGCCGACGTCGCCGTCGATCGCGGCAAGGCCGTCGCCGACCGGCTGGGCTCGGCCGGCCATTTCGTGAAGCTCGACGTCACCAGCGAAGACAACTGGAAGGCCGCCATCCAGGAGACCGTGGACAAGTTCGGCGCCCTGCACGTGCTGCTGAACTCCGCCGGCATCGGCCTCAGCAAGACGGTCGAGGAGATCGAGCTCGCCGAATGGCGCAAGGTCCACGCGATCGACCTCGATGGTGTGTTCCTGGGCTGCAAGCACGGCGTCGCCGAGATCAAGAAGCACACGGCGCGGCTCGGCGGCTCGGTGATCAACATCTCGTCGATCTCGGGCATCATCGCCGGCGCCAACATGGCGGCCTACAATTCGGCCAAGGCGGGCGTGCGCCTGCTCTCCAAGTCGGTGGCGCTGCACTGCGCCAAGTCGGGCTACAACATCCGCTGCAACTCGGTGCACCCGACTTTCATCGACACGCCGATCCTCGACAAGTACCGCGACCGCTTCGGCCAGGACCTGATGCAACAGAAGCTCGGCAAGCAGGTGCCGATCGGCCGCCTCGGCCGCCCCGAGGAAGTGGGCTGGGCGCTGGTCTTCCTCGCCTCCGATGAATCGAGCTTCATGACCGGCTCGGAAGTGATCATCGACGGCGGCATCAGCGCGATGTGATGGGCGCGTCGCGCCCATCATCCTGAGCATAGCGAAGGATCTCTCATGCTTCTCAATCTCGACGGACGTAAGATCTACTTCGACCTGGCCGGTCCGCAGAATGCGCCGACGGTCTGCTTCACCCATTCGCTGGCGGCCGATGGCGGCATGTGGACCGAGCAGCTCGTGCCGCTGCTCGCCGCGGGCTATCGCGTGCTGCGCCTCGACATGCGCGGGCATGGCGGCAGCCAGCCGGTGGAAGGCGACTACACGATGGACCAGCTCGCGGGCGACGTGAAAGGCGCGCTCGACGTGCTGGGTATCTGGAAGGTCCACTACATCGGCCTGTCGATCGGCGGCATGATCGGCCAGGGCTTTGCCCTCGCCTACCCCGAGCGGCTTCAGTCTCTGACCCTGTGCGACACGCACCCCTCCTCGCCGGACGATTCGGGCGGCCTGTGGGACCAGCGCAAGGCGGCCGTGCGCAAAGGCGGCGTCAAGGCGCTGGCCGACGGCAACATGGAGCGGTGGTTCACCTCGGAGTTCAAGGAGGCCAATCCGGCGCGCTGGAAGGAGATCCACTCGACCATCTGCGGCACGTCGGATGCCGGCTTCCTGGGCTGCGCCGCCGCCATCCAGAACTTCGACTATCTCGATCGGCTGCCGACCATCAAGATCCCGACCCTGGTGATCTGCGGCGACGACGATCCGGCGACGCCGCCCGACCGCAACAAGCTGATCGCCTCGAAGATCCCCGGCGCGCGCTACGAAGACATCGCCAAGGCACGCCACCTGCCCAACGTCGAGCGGCCCGAGCCATTCAACCGGCTCATGATGAGCTTCCTCGGCCTCAACCGCTAACCAGCGCCGCCGTCGCGCAAGGACCCACCATGGATTTCGCCTTCTCCGAAGACCAGCTCGCCATCAAGGACAGCGTCGCCAAGCTCTGCGCCGGCTTCGACGAGAAATACTGGCTGAAGAAGGACAAGGACGGCGGCTTTCCGGAGGACTTCTACCGGGCGATGGCCGACTCGGGATGGCTGGGCATCGCCATGCCGGAAGAATATGGCGGCTCGGGCCTCGGCATCACCGAGGCCTCGATCATGATGCAGGCGGTGGCCGAGTCGGGCGCCGCGCTGCAGGGCGCCTCGGCGATCCATCTCAACGTGTTCGGCCCCAACCCGATCGTGGTGTTCGGCACCGAGGAGCAGAAGAAGCGCATCCTGCCCGACATCATCAAGGGCAAGGTGAAGGGCTGCTTCGCCGTCACCGAGCCCGATGCCGGCCTGAACACGACGGCGCTGGAGACGCGGGCCGAGCGCGACGGCAACGGCTACGTCGTGCATGGCAAGAAGACCTGGACCACGACGGCGCAGGTCGCCGACAAGATGCTGCTGATCGCCCGCACCACGCCGAAGGAGAAGTGCAAGCGGCCGACCGACGGGCTGTCGCTGTTCTACACCGACTTCGACCGCAGCAGGATCGAGGTGCGGGAGATCGAGAAGATGGGTCGCAAGGCCATCGACACCAACCAGGTGTTCATCGACGGTCTGAAGGTGCCGCTCGAGGACCGGATCGGCGAGGAGGGCAAGGGCTTCCACTACCTGCTGCACGGCCTCAATCCCGAGCGCATCCTGATCGCCGCCGAAGCGATCGGCATCGGCAAGGCCGCCCTCTCCCGCGCCACCCAATACGCCAAGGAGAGGGTCGTGTTCGGCCGGCCGATCGGCAAGAACCAGGCGATCCAGCATCCGCTGGCCGAGAGCTGGATGCAACTCGAGGCGGCCAACCTGCTGACCTTCAAGGCGGCCTGGCTGTACGACAACGGCAAGGAGTGCGGCGCCGAGGCCAATTCGGCCAAGTATCTCGGCGCCCGCTCCGCCTACGATGCCTGCGAGCGCGCGATCCTGACTCATGGCGGCTACGGCTACGCCAAGGAGTTCCACGTCGAGCGCTTCCTGCGCGAAGTCATGATCGCCCGCATCGCGCCGGTCAGCGAGCAGTTGATCCTCTGCTACGTCGCCGAGCGGGTGCTGGGACTGCCCAAGAGCTACTGAACGGCCCCCGATTAAGGCGGAAACGGGGCGCGTACAGACGATTGTATCGTCTGTATCAGCAACCCTTTGGCGATTCAGGGCGTTTGTCCGGTACCTGAACGCAACCAATTCGATTGGAGTCGGACAATGACCCGCAACCAGCTGCATGCCGGACTGGCGCTGGGAAGCGTGTTCCTCATGGCGGGGATCGTGGCCTTCGCCCCGCCCGTGCCGCCTGCCTCGGCGCAGAGCCAGGCCGAGCGCATCTGTCGCGAGCAGGGTATCACGAAGACCAGCGAGGGTTACGAATACTGCCTGTCCCAGGCCACCCGCGCCATCGAATGGGGCAAGCCGGAGATCGCCTACACGATGGCCAAGGTCACGGCCGATGCGCGCGACGCTTGTCTCGAGTACGGCCTGACGCCCGCAACTTCCGGCTACAACTCCTGCATGGAACGAGAGACCCACGCCCGCAGGCTGCTCGTGTTCACGGACGAACCCCAGTACGACCGTGAGATTGCCGAGCAGTGATCCGGCTGCCCCACCCATCAGCGAGGGCACTGGTTTTGAGCCACGAAAGGAGGATGTCGTGACGCGCCTGAACACCATCTTCATCGCGGTTGCTGCTGCGGCTTCAGCGGCGGCGTTCGCGCCGCAGGTTGATGCCCGATCGAGCCATGCGCTCGCGATCGCGGAGAAGGCCTGCCTGGACCAGGGAATCAAGCCGCACTCGACCGCCTTCGAAAGATGCGTGGAACAGGTCGCCGACGCCTATGACCGGACGGGTCAGATGCCGAGGATCGCCTGGCCCACCGCATAGGCTGATCTCGAAAGTTTCGCGGTACGCGTCGCGGTGCCGGCGCCGCCAGGAACGTCGCTGCCATTTCGATCCGGGCCGTCGTAGGTTGTTATTATGCAACCGCTCCCCGCTTCCGTCCTCCCCGCCGGCTTTCGCGCCAGCATCCTGCCCGGCATCAACGGCCTGGATATCCACGTGCTTGAAGCCGGCTTCGACCGGAAGGCACCGGCCGTCATGCTGTTCCACGGCTTTCCGGAGATCGCCTACAGCTGGCGCAAGGTCATGCCCGCATTGGCCGAAGCAGGCTATCACGCCATCGCGCCCGACCTGCGCGGTTATGGCCGTACCACGGGCTGGAGCGCCGATTTCGATGCCGACCAGATCGGCTTCCGCTTCACCAACCTGCTGCGCGACGCCATCGGCGTGCTCTTCGCGCTCGGCCATCGTACCGCCGAGGCCGCGGTCGGACACGATTTCGGCTCTTCGGTCGCGTCCTATGCCTCGCTGGTGCGGCCCGACATCTTCAAGCGCATGGCGCTGATGAGCGCGCCTTTCCCCGGTCCTTCTTCGGTGCCTTTCGACACCGCCGGCAAGCCGGCGTCGCCCAAGGCACCGGACGTTCACGCCGCGCTGGCGGCTCTGCCGCGCCCGCGCAAGCACTACCAGTGGTACCAGTCGACCCGCGAAGCCAACGAGGAACAGTGGCATCCGAAGCAGGGCCTGCACAACTTCCTGCGCGCCTACTATCACTACAAGAGCGCCGACTGGAAGGCGAACAAGCCCTACGAGCTGAAGGGTTGGACCGCCGAGGAACTGGCGAAGATGCCGACCTACTACATCATGGACCTGGCCGAGGGCATGGCCGAAACGGTCGCCAAGGAGATGCCGACGGCCGAGGAGATCGCGGCCGCCAAATGGCTCACCGACGACGAGCTCGCGGTCTATGCCGGCGAGTACGAGCGCACGGGATTCCAGGGCGGCCTCAACTGGTACCGTGCCCGCACCAGCGGCCGCGTGACGCCCGAACTCGAGATCTTCACCGGTCGCACGATCGACCAGCCCTCGACTTTCATCTCCGGCAAGAGCGACTGGGGCAACTACCAGTCGCCGGGAGCGCTGGAGAAGATGCAGAAGAGCGCCTGCACCAACATGAAGGAGATCCACATGGTCGAAGGCGCCGGCCATTGGGTGCAGCAGGAACAGGCGGCCGAAGTCAGCCGTCTTCTGATCAGGTTCCTGAGGGAGACGAACGCCTGACCGGACTGGCAGGCGCTTCCGGGAACGACATCGCCGACTTCTCGGCAAGCTGACACCGGAGCAAGCCCCATGGCCGATTTCACCGCCGTCGATTCGCTCACCGTCGACGTCATCACCGACAATATGAGCGACACCTACGCCAGCAAGCCTGCGTTCGCGACCTCGGAAATGGCCAACATCCTGAAGGCGGGCGCGAAGGAGATTTCCGGCGAGACGCTTCTGGTCGCCAATCTCGGCTATGGGCTTCGTCTCAGGACCAGGATCGGCTCCCGGCAGCACACGCTGCTGTTCGACACCGGCACCGAAGGCACCGCCTTCATCCGCAACTGCCGCAACATGGGGATCGATCTCGGCGAGGTCGAGGAGATCGCCGTAACGCACGGCCACTGGGATCATATGGGCGCACTGCCGGCGGCGCTCGACGCCATCGCCGCCCGGCGCGGTCGCGGCAGCGTGACGGTCAACGTCAATCCCGACATGTTCAACGAGCGCGGCGTGCGGCTGCAGGACGGCACGATCTTCCCGGCCGCACGAGTCCCGACGCCGGCCCAGATGGAGGCGCAGGGCGCGCGGGTCGCCAACGACGGCCGGGCGCGCACGCTGCTCGACGGCCATTTCTACTACAGCGGAGAAATCCCGCGGGTCAGCGCCTTCGAGAAGGGCCGCGAGGACCATCTCTGCCGCAAGGACAATTCGGAGGAATGGCGGCCCGACCCGTTCCTGATGGACGAGCGCATGCTGATCGTGAACGTGCGCGATCTCGGCCTGATCGTGTTCAGCGCCTGCTCGCATGCCGGCATCGTCAATGTCTGCACCGAGGCGAAGCGGGTGTTCCCGGACACTCCCCTCCACGCCGTGATCGGCGGCCTGCATCTCGGCGGCGTCATGGAGCGCCTCATTCCGCAGACGGTCGAGGCGCTGGCACCCTTCGACATCGGCTACTTCATCACCGGCCACTGCACCGGATGGCGCGCCCTGCATGCGCTGGCGAATGCCTACGGTGATCGCGTCAGCCAATCCGCCGTCGGCACCACTTACACGTTCGACGCGAGCGCGACGCCAGCCAACCGCGAGACAAGGGCGCCGACGACGTTCGAAACGAAGCCGGCCTGGTGACCGGCTAGGCGCCCAACGCCTCCGCAAGCGCGACGAAATCCGTCGCAAAGACGTCGAACCAGGGTTCGGGCGCAACGTCCGGCCGGACGTCCGGGCCGAATTCCAGCGGGCGCGCCACGAAGGCCGTGCGCATGCCGAAGGCTCGCGCGGCCTTCAGATCGTACTTGTGGCAGGCCACCATCATGATTTCCTCGGGCGCGTAGCCGAGAAGGTCGACCGCGAGCTGGTAGACGGCAGGCGAGGGCTTGTAGCTCCGCGCCAGTTCCGCGGTCAGGACGGCATCGAAGGGCAGCCCTGCATGCTTGACCACGGCGACCATGGTCCTCATGCCGGCGTTGGAGAGGGTCGAGGTGACGAAGCGCCGGCGCAGGCGCGCGAGCCCTTCCACGCTGTCGGGCCAGGGATCGAGACGGGCCCAGACCTGGTTCAACGCGTCACGCTCGGCCGGGCTGAAGGCTGCCGACAGGCCATGACGCTGCAGGAGATCATCCAGCGTCTCGCGGTAGATGCGATCGACCCTGAGCCACGGGCGCTGCCCGGCGATGATCTGGTCCAGGACCGTGCGATAGAGCTGGCGCCAGTCGGCGGACAGGAGGCTCCAGTCGATCTCGAGGCCCTTGGCGCGATTCACCTCGGCCCCCATGCGCTCGAGCGGCCCGCAGAAATCGGCGCAGGTGCCCTGGACGTCGAAGGTGAGTGCCCGGACCTTCGCCAGCGATGCCGTCTGCGCCATGGTTCGATGCTCTCCTCCGGCCGAGCATCGCGCATGAATTCGACTGGCGTCAAACGATCGCCGCGCGATACCGTGTCCCGAGCCGTCGCGCCGCGCAGGCGGCCCGCTCACGAACGGAGTCAGTCCTGACCGATGCTTCACCGGGTCCTCTCTCGATCAGGACGTTTCGCGCGGTCCTGACCGAGGGGCGCGAGCCTCCGCCGCTCCAGGCGATCGCACGCCTGCCTTCCTACCGCTGGTTCGTCGTCGGCACGGTCTGCATCGGCGCTTGCATGGGCCAGATCGACGCCAGCATGACGCAGGTGCTGCTGCCGCGGCTGGAAGTCGAGTTCGGGGCGCGCCTGAGCAGCGTGAGCTGGGTCGCGGTGGCCTATCTGCTGGCGATGGCGTCGTTCACGCCGATCTTCGGACGGCTCGCCGACATGGTCGGCCGCAAGCTGCTGTATCTCGGCGGTTTCTTTCTCTTCATCGTCGGCTCGGGCCTGTGCGGCTTCGCCACCGATCTCCCGATGCTGATCTTCTTCCGCATCCTGCAAAGCATCGGCGCCGCGCTGCTGACGTCGAACAGCATCGCCATCATCGTCATGGCCACCGGCGAGAAGGAACGCGGGCGCGGCCTCGGCCTGCAATCGGCGGCACAGGCCATCGGCCTCGGCGCCGGACCGGCCATCGGCGGCCTGATCCTCGACACGCTGGGCTGGCAATGGGCCTTCTGGATCAACGTGCCGATGGGAATGGCCGGCGTGATCCTGGGCTGGTTCCTTCTTCCGCAGACCAAGAAGTTGCCGGCGACGGGACACTTCGACTGGTATGGCGCGCTCCTGATCGCGCCGGCCCTGACGGCGATCGTGGCGGTCCTGAACGAGGGCCATGTCTGGGGATTCACGTCACCGCTCCTGATCGGCTGCGTACTTTTCGGAGTTCTCTTTCTCACCCTCTTCGTGCGCGTCGAGCGCCGGGCCGTTACGCCACTGCTCGACCTGCATCTGCTGGGCAGGCGCGCCTTCCTGCTCGGCAACGCCGCGAACTTCCTGTCCTACTCGGTGCTGTTCGGGGTGTTTTTCCTCGTCCCATTCGCGCTCGTGCGAATCTACGACGACTCCGCCCTGGCGGCCGGCCTCCGGCTGTCGATCCTGCCCGTGATGCTGGGACTTCTGGCACCGGTCGGAGGTGCCCTCTACGACCGCTTCGGCGCCCGGGCGCCAACCTCCTGCGGCATGCTGATCTGCATCGCCAGTCTCGCGACGATCTATGTGTTCATGGACGGATCGGCCGCGAACCTCCACTTCGTCACCCTGGCGCTGGCACTGTTCGGCGTCGGGCAGGGCCTGTTCATCTCTCCGAACACCAGCTCGATCATGGCGACGGCGCCGCCCGAGCAGACGGGCCAGGCGGGCAGCGTGTTGAACGTGGTGCGGCTGATCGGCATGAGTGCCGGTATCGCTGGCGCCTCGACCCTCTTTGCGCTGGGACTGGGAGATACCGGAGGCAGCACGATCAACGTTCCGACGGCGTCCCTCGTGGCGTCCTGCCGCGGGGTGCTCCTGCTGCTTGCCGGCCTGGCCGCACTCGCCGGCCTGATCTCCCTGATCCGGCCAGCCGGCGTCGCTCGACGCGACGCCGGTGCTCGCGACCCGATCGTCGAGTGATCAGGCGGCGAGCTTCCTCGCCGTCTCCGCGATCCGACGGCCCTGGTAGCGGGCGCCGACCAGCTCGTTCTCCGAGGGCTGGCGCTGGCCGGTCCCACCGGCGATCGTGGTGGCGCCATAGGGGCTGCCGCCAGTGATCTCGTCGAGCGTCATCTGGCCGGCATGGCCATAGTCGAGGCCGACCACCACCATGCCGAAGTGCAGCAGGTTGGTGATGATGGAGAACAGCGTCGTCTCCTGCCCGCCATGCTGGGTCGCGGTGGAGGTGAAGGCGCCACCGACCTTGCCGTTCAGCGCGCCCTTGGCCCACAGGCCGCCGGCCTAGTCGAGGAAGGCCGCCATCTGCGAGGACATGCGGCCGAAGCGCGTGCCGGTGCCGACGATCACCGCATCGTAGTCGGCGAGATCCTCGACCCGGGCGACCGGCGCCTTTTGGTCGAGCTTGAAGTGCGCGGCCCTGGCGACCGCCTCTGGTACGGTCTCGGGCACGCGCTTGATGTCGACCTGGGCGCCGGCCTCGCGAGCGCCCGCGGCGACCGCCTCTGCCATCGTTTCGATGTGGCCGTAGCTCGAGTAATAGAGAATGAGAACCTTCGTCATGATTGTCTCCACTGGTCGGTTGAGGTTGAGAGGAAAGTGAGAGGTCAGGCCGCGATCCGGCCCATCCGGCCGGCGTGGTAGTCGCGGACCGCCCGTTCGAGCTCGTCGATCGAATTCATGACGAACGGTCCGTGACGCAGGATCGGCGCGTCGAGCGGATCGCCGCCCACCAGCAGGATCTCGCTGTCCATGGCGGCCGAGAGTTCGAGACGATCGCCCGTCGTGAGCCGCGCGAGCTGGCCCGCCTCGATCCGCCGGTCGCCAGCGATCAGGACGGCACCGACCATCACATAGACACCGAGCTCCGCCGGGCTGCCGACCGCCAGATCCGCGAGGGCCCCTGCCTTCAACGAGGCATGGACGACGAAGGGGCAGCCGGATGTCGCGATCGGTCCCGTGAGGTCGTCGACGACACCGGCCACGACCCGGGCCAGCACACGCCCGTCATCGGCGGTGAGAGTCGGAATGTCGGCAGCCTTCACGTGCCGATAGGCGGGCTCCGCGTGCTTCGAGCCCTTGGGCATGTTGATCCACAACTGGACGCCATGAACATGGCCGCCCTCGCGGCGAAGCTGCTCGTCCGGGCTCTCGTCGTGAACCACGCCCCGACCGGCGCGCATCCACTGGACCTCGCCCGGCCGCATGCTGCTCGTGTTGCCGAGACTGTCCTTGTGCGTCTGGCTCCCTTCGAGAAGCAGGGTGAGTGTCTCGATCCCGGCATGCGGATGAGCCGAGGCACCCTTGGCTTCGCCCGGCCGCACCTCGATCGGGCCGAACTGGTCGAGGAAGATGAAGGGACCGATCGCCTCATAGGCGTTCGAGGGAATCGCCCGGCGCACCTCGAACCCGTCGCCTTCGAGGGTCCGGAACGCCTCGTGGACCGAAACGAGCTGGCGTTTGCTGCCGTTGCTGATCGAAGTCGTCATGGCCGCCCTCCTTGGTGGCAGGGCGTATGTAGGGGCAGCGCTTTTGACTGAAAATCCGTATAAGTCTGAACGATCTTTTCGGGAAATTAGAAATGCCGACGACTCCGGGCACTCCCTCCTTCGCCCAGCTCCAGGTTCTGCTCGCCGTGGTCGACGCCGGCAGCTTCGCAGCGGCCGCCCGGCGCCTCAACCGTGCGACGTCGGCCATCACCTATGCCATCGACAATCTCGAGGCCCAGCTCGGCCTGCCTCTGTTCGATCGGATCGCCACCCGCAAGCCAAAGCTCACCCAGGCAGGCCGGGCGGTGCTGGCCGAGGCCCGCGCCGTGACGCACGGCGTCGACATGCTGCGCGCCAAGGTTAAGGGGCTGCTCGAGGGGCTGGAGGCCGAGGTGTCGCTCGCCGTCGACGTCATGCTGCCCACCGCCCGCCTCGTGGATGC
>Ga0255179_1000146_pt1 | contig 22571 bp, 29 predicted proteins | sample Atl_Colum_RepA_8_FD_183631 | JGI IMG/M metagenome (GOLD analysis project Ga0255179, IMG submission 183631) | Freshwater microbial communities from Altamaha River, Georgia, United States - Atl_Colum_RepA_8d | ecosystem: Environmental > Aquatic > Freshwater > River | place: USA: Georgia... | reverse complement strand
AACTTGCTACCTTTTTTGAGATGCTATGCATTAAAGTATTTCGATGCTTACAAAAATTTGTCAAAGGGATTAACTGATGACCTGTTTCAATTTTAGCAGGATAAGCTGTTTGCCCACTCTGAATTGTCTTAGCGCCCACTTTATATGCCCAGTTGACAACCTCAATCCATAAACGGAAATAGAGAAACCAATCTTGGGGTGCATCATAGTCCATACCAATAAATTTATTAATGACGTGCTCGCCTAGATTAAAACAGAGCATAAAGGCGACAATTTCATGTGAAGATTGATGTCTTAAAATAATAAAGTGGGCTTCTTTTTCACGAGAGATAAATTCAAAGAATTCTGGTGTAAGCTCTTCAAATTTTGTTTTCCCTTTCAAGTAAGTTCTTGAGAATAATCGATAGAGCTTATGAAGCGTTTGATTATCAGGCAAATGAACAACACTTACATCGAGAGGCGCAGCCATGGCAGTAATTAATTTTTTGTTAAGTTTTTGGCGTCTTGATGATTTAAGTGAGGCAATGTAATCATCAGTTTTATTACCTTGAAGGGTTACCAATGCTGACGGAAAGCTTACGAGTGGAAAAAGATTATAAGAATTAGAAATCCTTAAAAGTACTTGATGAAATGACTTTGGAAAATCCTTCCACACCATCATAGGCGCATTATATTTTTTCGCTTGTTTTTCAGCCGCCTCTTGGATACAAATAAAAATATCATCTTGAGTTAACCCGCTATTCTTTAAAAAATTAGGGTCAATGCCGATATGACCTTCATCAGAACAGGCGCTCCCTATAAAAAAAGTCCGCTGGTATAAGAACGAGGGGATGACTTTGCCAATTAACTTTACGAAAGGTAGCACCAAGGGTGGCATCACAAGTTCAATAGGCACGTCCATGACGAAGGCGGGGGCAATGGCGACGGGTTCACTATTATAAGAAATAAGCCCATAGGTAAAAGTAAATTGTCTTTCAAGGTGAGAACATTCAAGTGATCGATACCACCATTGACCTTCATAAGGCGCAGGAAAGCAATTATCCCAGAGCGCTTGTGGTATTTGCGATTCAGAATTAAGCCATTCGAGAGTGAGCTGTTGTATCATTTATGAGAATTATACTTAAAACATCATAATCCTCAGCTTATGCAGAAATTTTTATTTTTTTTAATCACACTTCTTTTTAGTAGTTCACTTTTAGCAGTGTATTCAGATTATTGTGTCACATGTGAGCGGGATTCACACGGCCGTATTAAAAGAAGCCTAGAAGCTAAAAAGGCTTTTAAAAAAATGCAGCCATGCCCATCTACAGGCAAATCTTTTGGCCGCTGCCCTGGCTATATTATTGATCATATTATTCCACTCAAGCGAGGTGGATTAGACGATCCATCTAATATGCAATGGCAAACAATTGAAGAGTCTAAAGAAAAAGACAAATGGGAATAATCTTTTGTGCATGTTGTTACATATAACTTAAGTTAAGCAAATTCAATTTTGTGATTTCAATTAAGCAATTTTTGATCATACCCTTTTTGCTTTAGAGTACAGTTAAATTCTTATCTACTGTTAAAGCCAGTGAGAAAAATGAGATTAAAGCTGCAATTGAAAGATAGAAGCCCACATAGTGAATGCCATAGTTTGTTGCCATCCATAAGGCAATAAAAGGCGCAAATGATGCACCTAAAATTCCTGCTAGATTAAATGTAAGCGATGCGCCCGTGTAACGGACATGAGTTGGAAATAATTCAGAAAGCATTGTCCCAAGGGGCCCATAGGTCGTTCCCATCAGCCCCATCCCGATCGATAAGAAAAGAAGAATAATAGAGTTATTATGCGTATTGAGCATAGCGGCCATCGTGAGGCCAAAGATTGCAATCAAAAAAGAGGCAAGCATTAAAATAATACGACGATTGAATCTGTCTGCTAAAAATGCTGAAATTGGAATGAATAGAGCAAAAAAGAAAACTGAAAAAAGTTGCATGATTAAGAAGCTTCTTCTCGTTAATCCCAATTCACTCGTTGCCCATCCAAAAGTAAATACCGTCGTTAAATAAAATAGAACAAAAGTAGCTACCGCAACTAAAGTTCCTAATATAAGTTCGCGTGAATGTTTTTTTAGAATAGTCATAAAAGGTAAATGTGTATGCTTAATTTTTTTTGCAGAGGCTAAAAATACAGGTGTTTCTTGAATTGTTAATCTCACATATAAACCGACCAGAATGAGAAGAGAGCTTGCGATAAAAGGAATACGCCAACCAAAATTAAAAAACTGCTCATTACTAAGCGAATCACTCAAAATAAGAAATATACCGCCTGATAGAAATAAACCAATTGGGGCGCCTAATTGAGGAAACATTCCATACCAAGCTCTTTTATGAGGCGGTGCATTTTCAACAGCAAGTAGTATTGCACCCCCCCACTCTCCCCCGAGACCAAAGCCTTGGCCAAATCGACATAAAATTAAAAGAAGAGGCGCTAAAAGGCCAATTTTTTCATATGTAGGGAGAAAACCAATGATGACAGTTGAGATACCCATCGTTAATAGAGCAGCCACTAAAGTTGTTTTTCTTCCAATACGATCTCCAAAGTGACCAAAAAAAGCTGACCCAATAGGTCTTGCAAAGAAAGCCACTGCAAAAGTGGCAAGTGATTGCAACATGACCGTCGTTGGATTAGAGATTGGAAAAAATAAACTTGGAAAAACAAGTACAGCTGCGTTGGCGTAAATGTAAAAGTCAAAGAATTCAATCGTTGTGCCGACGAGACTTGCGAAGAGGATGTGCCATGCAGAGTTTTTAATCATTATTACTTTTATTTATTTAATTGACTCTACTTTAACAAAAAGCAAAGACGGTTTCATTTAAATATGTGATTTCAAGTAAAATACTTTACATACTATGAAACGACAAAAATTTTACATCGATTATCCGCAAGAACATCAAGGGGACGCTTTGCATGCTTATCAATGTAAGCACTGTAAAATAGATACGGTGAAAATTAATGGCTTACTTGAAAATCATTTGCCAGAATGTGTTTACAGAATTGAAAAAGAAAAAACGATTACTGAATAAGTCCTCGACCAATTAAAGCCGCACCAATCACACCCGCTGAATCGCCCAGCATGTTCTTTACAATTGGCGTCGTCGGTATATCATTAAAAATACGTGCATACACTTCATCCACACCCTCTTTGTACAAGCTTTCTTCATTCGAAAGCCCGCCACCTAAGACCACAATGTCAGGATCCAAGATATTAATGAGATTAGCTAGTGCTTGACCAAAATGTGCATAAAAATCTTGTTTAATTTTTTTTAACGATTCATCCTTTAATGACGTCTTGAAAAAATCGATCGCTGTAATTGTATTGCCTGTTTTATCTTGAATTCTTTTTTCTAAACCACCACCTGATATGAAACTTTCTACACAGCCGTTTGCACCACAATAACAGGGAGAGCCTTGAGGGTCGATGACCATATGACCCCATTCACCCGCAATATTTTGTGGGCCCTGTCTAATTTTTCCATCAAAGACAATGCCACCCCCACAACCTGTTCCCATAATGACACCGAATACAGAAGGGTATCCTTTGCCCGCACCCATCAATGCTTCCGCAAGCGCAAAACAGTTAGCATCATTTTCAATGATGATGTCATGCACTAATTTATCTTCAAGAAGAGATTGAAGCGGTAAACCATTTAGACAAAGCGTATTTGAGTTTTTCAGTAGGTGTGTTTTTTTTGAAATTGAACCAGGCGTGCCTAAGCCTAGGGTATGGTTTTTGTTTTGTATCGATACAATCGCTTTTGTATAGAGAAGATGAATTTGGTTAAAGATATGTTCACTACCTAAATGCGCTTCTGTAAGAAGTCTCTCACGAAATAGAATATTGTCCTGACTATCTAATACAGCCACCTCAATTTTAGTGCCACCTAAATCAATACCAATATGATAATTAGCGGTCATTTAATTATTTTGAAAATGACGTCTGATATACCAGATGATAAAGATGATTGCGCCACCTGCAATCACATAATGAAATTCATGGAAGTAAACTTTTAATGTATCCCATTGTTCACCTAATATCATTCCAATATATGCGAGTGCCCAGCACCAGATAAAGGAACCCACAAATGTATAGATAATAAATTTAGTCATATTCATACGCGCGATACCTGCGGGCAATGCTATAAATGTTCTCACTGCAGGAAGGAGGCGGCCTATAAAAATAATGATCTCACCATAATTTTTAAACCAGTCATCCGCCATCTTTAAATCTTTTTTGGAAATGAGCACGAAACGACCATACTTTTCAGCGAGTTTTCTGCCACCTGTTTTGCCAACATAGTAAGCCGGTATAGAACCTAATACGCAACCGAGCGCGCCCATAAAAGCGACGACCCAAAGCACCATCTCACCTTTAAAAACAAGATATCCTGCAAAAGGCATAATAATTTCTGAGGGTAATGGGATACAGGCTGATTCAATCCCCATAAGTAAGACGATACCCCCATACCCCATAGAAGATATGACATTCATAATCCAAACAGCTAATAATCCGATGAGTTTTTCTAGCATTGCATTTAGCCTAACTAAAGTGATATTGAATTCTATCGTATGTTACATAAACGTATAGTGAATCAGTAAATCTTTACTATAATTAAAGTATCTAACCTTAAAAAATATTTATGAAAAAGATGACGATTTTATTTTTACTTACCTTGCTTTCAGCTTGCAGCATGATGACTTACACGAATCAGGGTAAACTATCGAATACAACTCAAACCTATATTATCAACTGTGCCTTCTGGGATGCATGTTATGCTAAGGCAGATAACTTATGTTCAAAGGGTTATAGCCTTGTCGATAAATCAACAAGCCTTCCTTACAGTTTAGAAATTTCCTGTAAGTAGTCTCTAGATATCTAACGGTCAAATCTATTATCCACCCACAATTTCTAAAGAGAGTTAAATGCAAATCCAATTTTTAGGAGCAGCAGGTGAGGTCACGGGATCAAAGTATCTTATTGACACAAGACTTCAAGAGTCATCATGCAAATTCATGGTGGACTACGGCATGTTCCAGGGTGCCCGAGAGGCCGATGAAAAGAATTTAAAACTCTTACCGATTCATCCAGAAGAAATTTCTTTTCTAATTCTCACACATGCCCACATAGATCACTGTGGACTTATTCCTCGCTTATGTGCCCAAGGATTTAAGGGCCCTATTTATTGTACGACCACCACTGCAAAACTACTTGAGATTATGTTGCTTGATAGTGCGCATATTCAGGTCTCAGACTTTGATAGGGCTGAGAGAAAAAACAAATTAGGCAAATGGCGTGGTGATATGCCAATCCTGTTATACGATACCAAGCAGGTAATTGAGTCACTTACTCAGGTCAAAGCTATTCCTTATGCTAAAAGGTTTTCACCTGCCTTAGGCATTGATGTGACCTTTGAAGACGCGGGACATATTTTGGGCTCCTCTATTGCGGTCATTGATGTCAAAGAAAAAAATGAAACCCCAAAGCGCTTAGTTTTTTCAGGTGACTTAGGTATGTTTGAAAAACCTATCTTTCGTCAGCCTGCGTTCATTGAATCTGCAGATGTATTAGTGGTTGAATCTACATACGGAGATCGAGTGCATCGAGGGATTAAAGAAACAGAAGATGAGTTGGTTGAAATTGTGACACAGACATTAGCTAGGGGCGGCAATGTGATCATGCCAGCTTTTGCGGTAGGCAGAACACAAGAGATACTTTTTATATTAGCTGACCTCATCAGGCGAGAGCGTTTGCCTCATTTGAATGTGTGGGTTGACTCACCTATGGCGACAAAAGTGACCGAACTTACCGGCGCCTGTATAGATGAGCTTGATGATGATGCAAAGTTACTTTTTCAATGGCTATCTACTCATAAGAATAAAATTGATGTGAGATTTGTGGCTGATGTTGAAGAATCAAAATCATTAAATCGATTAAAAAGTGGTGCGATTATTATTTCGTCCAGTGGCATGTGTCAGGCAGGACGAATTCTTCATCATCTGATTAATAATTTACCTTTCGAAAAGAATGCGATTGTGATTACAGGATTTCAGGCGCTCAGAACTTTAGGACGAAGATTGGTGGATGAAGCCGCTTCGGTCAAAATTATGGGTGAGTATGTGAACGTCAAAGCATCCATTCATACTCTGGGAGGATTATCAGCACATGCCGATCGCGATAATTTATTAAAGTGGTTAAAAGGATTTAAACAAAAACCAAAACATGTATTTGTGGTTCATGGAGAGCCGTCAGCTTCTATTCATTTTGTGCAATCGATTCGAGAAACTTTAAATTGGAATGATGTGATTATTCCAATACATCAAAGTATATTTGATATCAGCTAATCGCTAAGCCTTTTTCGTCAAACATACCTTCAAAGAGTGCAGAACTTAAATAACGCTCAGCAGTGTCAGGCAGAATCACAACAATTGTTTTATTTTCATATTGAGGAAGTTTGGCAAGTCTCACAGCGACTGCAGCTGCCGCACCACAAGAGATACCTGCCAAAATACCTTCTTCGCGTGCTAATCGTCTTGCGAAAGCGATAGCTTCTTCGTTACTAATTTGCTCTACCTTATCAACAAGAGATAAATCTAAATTGCCAGGAATAAATCCCGCACCGATCCCTTGAATTTTATGAGGTGAAGGCTTGATTTCCTCACCATTTAATTTTTGTGTGATGACAGGACTTAAAGAGGGTTCGACCGCGACTGATTCAATATTTTTTTGCTTGGTATGCTTGAGATAGCGAGTCACACCTGTAATCGTGCCGCCAGTTCCAACACCTGAGACGAATACATCAATATTACCGTTAGTATCATTCCATATTTCTGGCCCTGTCGTTTTTTCGTGAATCGCAGGATTAGATGGATTATTAAATTGCTGAAGCAAAACATATTTAGTATCAGTTGCTGCAATTTCATTCGCTTTCGCAACAGCACCATTCATGCCCTTTGGACCTTCTGTTAAAACAATTTTAGCTCCTAGCGCAGTTAAAAGTTTTCTGCGTTCCATGCTCATGGTTTCTGGCATGGTGAGTGTAATAGGTATGCCTTTAGCGGCAGCGACAAAGGCAAGTGCGATACCTGTATTACCACTTGTAGGTTCAACAATTTCTTTTCCAGGTCCAAGTAAATTTTTTTCAATGGCGTCATTAATCATGGCAACACCAATGCGACACTTTACAGAGTAGGCTGGATTTCTACCTTCAATTTTTGCAAGTACAGTTGCTTTGGCACCATCTGTGACACGATTTAATTTGACAAGTGGTGTATTGCCTATGGTTTGAGAATTGTCTTCAAAGTACGCCATGATAATTCCTTAAAATTTAAATGTTGCTATTAACCAAAATGATAATGTTTCTTCAATGCTTTTTTAACATGCCACGTGCAGGAGAGTCCTTCCTTAAAAGTAACAAGATCACCTTTGCCAAAATTTACAGGCTCTCCTCCATCAGGCGTTACCGTCACTTCACCTTCTAGAATGTAGGCAATTTCTTGTTCTGAATAGCTCCAAGGAAAAGTCGATGGCTCTTTTGACCAAGTAGGACACGACTTAATACCTAAACTATTGAGCCTTGCTTCACTTGGATTTTTTTCAACAATAATTTTTGACATTTCTTATCCCCTGAGATATTTGGATAATTCATTATAATAAGAATATTAAAATATTAGTAAATCATCATGCTTAACCAAGATCAAATGCATTTCCTTCTAAGCATCACTTAATGACTAATCAAGAGATAGATAAAGTAGGTTGGCATTTTGATCACAGCTATATAAAGCTGCCTAAAGATTTTTTTGTTGAACAACCTCCAGTAAAAGTTCAGAAACCAAAACTTATTTTATTAAATGAGCCCTTGTTAAAGTCTTTAGGTTTAAATAAAGAAGCTTTAAATTTTGATACCTGGGGCACTATCTTTTCTGGAAATAGTATTCCTCAAAAAGCTTATCCGATTGCACAAGCATATGCAGGTCACCAATTTGGACACTTTACTTTGTTAGGTGATGGCAGAGCTGTCTTACTGGGTGAACAGATGAATCCAGATGGCGAACGTTTTGATATTCAGTTTAAAGGATCAGGACAAACCCCTTATTCTAGACGCGGTGATGGTCGAGCAGCATTAGGACCCATGATACGTGAGTACATCGTGAGTGAGGCAATGCATGCGTTAAATATTCCAACAACAAGAAGTTTGGCGGTAGTTGTCACAGGAGAAAGTGTGATGCGTGATGAATTATTGTCTGGTGCAGTGCTCACAAGAGTTGCAAAGAGTCATATTCGTGTAGGCACGTTTCAGTTTGCTTCCACACTAAATGACATTCAAAAATTAAAAGCCCTCACTGATTACACAATTGATCGACACTATCCAGAGTGCAAAGAAAAAGATAATCCTTACCTTGCATTTTTAAACGCAGTAATTGAAAGGCAAGCATTACTGGTTAGCCAATGGATGCATGTAGGTTTTATTCATGGTGTGATGAATACAGATAATATGGCGATCTCTGGCGAAACTATTGATTATGGTCCTTGCGCATTTATGGATCGTTATCATCCTGAGACCGTATTTAGTTCGATTGATCGTCAGGGTCGTTATGCATATGCTAATCAAGCGCCTATTGCACAGTGGAACTTAGCAAGATTTGCTGAGACCTTGCTTCCACTCATAGATCAAGATGATGATAGATCGATTGAATTGGCAACTCAATCCGTGAATAGTTTTTCAGAGCAATTCCAGGCGGCATGGCTAAAGGGCATGCGACAAAAAATAGGTTTATTCAGTGAAGAAATAAGTGATACTGATTTAATCAATGAGTTATTAGTTCTTATGCAAAAAAATAAAGCTGACTATACGCTCACATTTAGACATCTTTCTTCAGATGCGATTTTAAAGAACGCTATTTTTGAAGATAGATCATTTAAGGCTTGGTATCAAAAATGGATGCATCGCATTCAAAAACAAAAAGAAGGTGAGAAGGCATCAAAGCTTATGATGTTAAAGCATAATCCAGCTGTTATTCCCCGTAATTATCTTGTTGAGAGAGCGTTATCGCTTGCGGTGATGGAACAAGATTACAAATTACTCAATGATTTGATTTCAGCAATTCAAAAACCTTATGAGGACTCAAAGGTATTTAGTGAGCCACCTTTAGAGGAGGATATGTCTTATCAAACGTTTTGCGGGACTTAAAAAGAAATCACACATAAGGTGTAATTACCTTATGTGTGAGATTTGAAATTATTTTGATTTTTTAGCTGGAGGGGCTTCTTTTGCTTTAACTGGTTTAGCTGGTTTAGCTGATTTAGCAAGCTGAGCCTTAAGTTCTTCAAGGTCCTTACTTTGAGCTGTTACCTTTGCCTCTAAGTCAGCCACGATAGCTTTCTTCTGCGCATCAGCTTTTTCATAGTCAGTCACTTTTTGATTAAGCGTTGCAATTTGACCGTTTAAATTTTTAATTTCTGCCGTTTGTGCACTTAGCTGGTCCTCAGCATTATAGGCACTGTATGAAAAATAACCTGCTACTGCGATTAAGATAATAATGATGATGTTTTTAAAAGTGCCGGAGTTTTCCATCTACGATTCCTTATTGATTATGTTGAATTTAAAAGTACTTGTGTATATACATACTCTCTTAGGTAGGCATGATATAAGAAAGTTCATCAATTTCAAAGTAACTGAGCATTAAGAGAAATAAAAAACCCGCTTTAAAGCGGGTTTTTTTAACTCAAGTTATTAATTATTTTGAAGCAATCACTTTTGCATCTTTTGAACAAAGTTCGCTTCGTGATTTATCTAACATGCCTACAACGTCTTCTGAGTGAAGATTAGCTTGTATAAGTGCTTTCTCAGCTTCAGCTTGTGCTTTGCAAGCAAGTGCAAAATCGTTATTTTTAACGGCGATGACGCTTAAATTTTGTAGGCGAGCTGCACGCTCTAATTCATGTAGTTTTTCATTGCTTTGAATGAATGTGGACGCAGCCACTGTGGTTGAAATTGCTGCAACAGCAGCAACAATAATAAGACTTAAACGTACTGACTTTTTCATTTCTTTTCCTTTTGGGTTGTATTAATAATGTGCACTTTTGATGCACGTGATTATCTTAGTAGATAATTATTAACAAATTATGACAGTAGCCCATTTTATTTTAAAAACATTTTATAGATAAAAAAAGACCAGCAAGACTTAAAGTCAGCTGGTCTTTTAATTTAATCTAAATTATTTAGATTGTTCCTTTGAAGCCTTTGAACATAAATCTTGATTACTCTTATGAATCATACCAAGTAAGTCCTCAGCCTTTGAGTGCACTTTGCCTAAGTATTGCTCTGCTTCAGTTTGCGATTTGCAAGCAAGTACATAATCCTTGTTGCCGATGGCAATTATGGTTAAATTTTGTAAACGAGAAACCGCTTCTAATTCTTTAATTTTTACTCTAGCGCCAACATACTTAAATGCTAATGCTGATGAAGCAACTAAACCGATAATTGCAACTGCGATTGTTACTGTATTTTTTTTCATTACTTTCCTTAAGTTAATACTTTAAATAATTTGAATGGTGGCCAGGGGCAGAATCGAACTGCCGACACGCGGATTTTCAATCCGCTGCTCTACCGACTGAGCTACCTGGCCATATAGAACCTCACGACAAAAATCGTGAAGAAGCGGAATTATAGCAAACTTGATGACTTTTACCGATTATCTATTTGTTTAAGACCATCTAAAACCGATAAAATTGGTCGATATTTGAGAGTTTTTTTAGCTTTGTTTAGAGAAATGCTAAAGCCATAGCCCATAAGCCTCACCATCTCTCGAACTAAAGGTGGATTTGATTGAATTTTAAATCTACGCCAAATTAATTCTATTAAGCCAGCAAACCAATAAGCTATTGATGAAGGAATCGACAATTTAGGTATTTTATAGCCACCAGCCTTTAGACGCTTACTCATAAATTCTCTAAAATTCATTTTCGTTTTATCTGCTATAAAAACTGCGGATCCATCCAAATTTGCTTTTAGCGCAAGAGAAACTGCATAACTTAGGTTGTGAATATGACAAGTTGCGTAAGAGTAATTTCCGCCACTGAACCAAGCAAATTGATTTTGATTTGCTGCTTGACCGATTTGTTTATCAACCGCATCACCTTTGCCCCAAATAAATGGTGGTCTGAGAGCGATTGTTTTAAATTGATTACTATGAGCAGATAATACTAATTGTTCAGCAATTGCTTTTGTTCTCGAGTATGGCAGCGCTGATAAATTACAATAGGGCTGATCTTCAGATATATTGATTAGAGCTCGACCTTCATTCATCACAACTGACGCAGCACTAATAAAAATAAATCTTTTAATTTTAGTATTTTTTGAGGCTTGAAGAAGGTTTTTCGTGATCGTAATATTAGCATCTTCAAAATCTTTTTCAGATCCCCAAAATTTCAAATAAGCCGCACAATGAATTACAGCATCGCAACCTTTGAGAGGAGCTTGAAGGACTTTAATCTCATCTAAATTTCCTAACCAATATTTGCCACCTATTTTTTTAATTGTTTTAATGCTGGTGGTTGAGCGAACATGAGAAATGACCTCGTGACCATCAGATAGCAATTTTTTTAAAAAATAGCCACCCACAAAACCAGTGGCACCCGTAAGAAAAATTTTCATTATTAAATTCTATCAATCACTTAAACAATATAAAAATTATTATTAATTTTTTGATGATAATCGTGTTTTATAAAATATCGGCATCGAGTTTAAGCTGCAGTAGAATTCTTAGATCTTTATTGAAAGGACATTAAGAGTTGGAGGATTAAGTGTCAAAACTTTTGACGATTATCAAAAATATGATTGAATAGATGAATTACCTTATTAAACCTATCGTTCAAGCATAATTTTTGAAAGGAAAAAAATGGATCAATTATCAATATTTCAATTAAGTGTTGCTCTAGGAATTATCAGCTGGTCTTTTGTAGCTTATAAGTATATTTGGCCAAAAATTAAAGGAATGTCACTAGTTAAAGCGTCAGAACCATTATTAACTGTTCATATATTTAGATATATTGGATTAGCTTTTCTCATTCCTGGATTTGTAGGTGTCGATTTACCCTATGAGTTTTCCATTGGAGCTGCTATTGGAGATATCACTGCGGCATCATTAGCTTGGTTATGTCTTGCTTCAACACAATCAAAAAATTTCAAAACATTCTTATGGATATTCAATATCGTTGGATTGTTAGATCTTCTTCACGCCTTCTATGAGGGCAGAATAGTTCTCAATATCACCCCTGGTGATTTTGGTGGTGCTTATTTCTTCCCTATACTCTTTGTGCCATTTTTAATAGTTACTCATATTGTGATATTTCTATTATTAATGAGAAAAAAATCATAAGCTTCGCTTAAAGCGACGGTGGGTTTTGGATGTCTATGAAAAGGACATTCAGGGTTGGAGGGTGGGTATCAAAACTTTTGATGCTTAAAAAATAAACCTTCTTTATCCTGATATAGTCTGCGCTAGATTTTATTAAAACTTTTAAGCTTAGCACAACGAACTCTTGGAATTATGACAATGAATTAATACAAGTCTGATCATCCATTTCGATATCACATTACGTTATTGCATAAATTTTTCACTACATTATCATTGTGACAATAGTATGACGCTATTATTAAAAATAACTAATTAAGGATTATGAATTGAAGAAAAATGCGAAAAAAGTGACAAAGAAAATTACAACCAAAACAAAACCTATTGCCACCAAAAATAAAAAAGTAAATGCTATTGCAAAAGCATTGGATGCCTATCTAAGAGCAGAAATGCAAGCGCAGCAAAAGGCATCTATCAATGCAATTAAAAGTGGTGATAAAGCTGCACAAAAGAAAAGAAAAGCTGAAGCAGAGAAAATAGCAAAATCACTTGCAACTTCATTAAGCGGTATTGCAAAAAAATGGAATAGTTCTACTCCAGCTAAAATTGCCACAAAGCCTAAAGCTAAAACTAAACAAAAAGCTAAAGTTAAAGCTAAAAAAGTATCAACTCCAAAAGCTCCTGTTTCTCAAAATTAACTGAAAGGTTTATATGTTTAAAGAACAAAACGTAAATGCAGTAATTGGTATTCTTTGGGGTCTTGCTGTTTATTTTAATTTACACAGCTTAGATCCGATGGCATTAAATGTCTTTGCTATATGGGCAGTATGTATTAATCGTTTATTTAGACATTTTAATAAAGGCAAGAAAAAGAAATAAAAATTCTCTATCCATTTAAACTATCTGATTTTCAGATAGTTTGATTAAGGATAACTTCAAATCTTAGTTATTAACCTCATGAGATTCTCAGATAAACAAAAAAGAGATATAGCTGACTTTAAGAAGCTGTTGCCATATCTGCATCAATTAATTCATAGGGTGCAGTTAACAAATCAGAGAAAAATCTATCACTTCAATCAATATGATTTCATCATGAGGTTGAATGGCGACATCATTGAGATGTCTTTGGCAGATGAAGCATCTATATTTCCAACACTTGCATTTAGAGAGTTAAGCCATACACGCACTGATTTGTTGTATTACAGGGTAGGCCAAGATTTTAAGTCTAAGCTAATGGAAGTTATTGAGTAAAAACTTGTATAAATAGAAGTTTATGTTTGCTTCAAACTATAAAATGCAAAAATATAGTTAAAGAAAATGATGCTAAGGTAACAAGCGTAATATAGTAAAAAAATTTCTTAAAAAATGCTTTTCTGTGCCAACGTTTCTTTTTTTCAGTAAAAGACTCAATAATCCTAGGATTGATGGAATTAAAAGAAGAGTTCATGAACATCTAGACCATTTCTTCAATAATGCCAAAAATTTCAGCAATAATAAAAAGTAAACCAGCGGACGCAAAAGACCCTAACAATACAGATACACCAGCGCCAATCCTAAATCCACTTTTAACTAAACTTGCACTCTTATGAGTCCAGAAATTATTCTTTTTAGCCACTTTAGACCTTTCAATACATTAAAAAAATAGATTTTTGAAGTGATTACTTTAGAGGTGATATATGAAGCAATTATTAAATAAATATGAATATTTTATTTTTTAAGTTTTGTCATGAAATTTTCATAATGGTTAACTAAGATGAGTCCTCGTTACCGATCATAACGTTTAAAAAGACTCTACCCTCATAACTTTGTTGTGAGGGTTTTTATTATGAAAATTAGATACCACGATTACAAACAAGAACAAGCGGGTGAATCTATCCATGTATTTTTTTGTGCACATTGCAAGGTTGATGTCGATTACATTAATGGCAGACTAGAAAGACATTTGCCTTCTTGTGACTATAGAATCCACAAAGAAAAAATTTTAGCAGAGAGCCGATTAAATCAGTTTGACTTTAGCCAATGGGCTGAAGATTAATCCTTCAAAAAATCAAGAAACTGTCATAAAAGTTTTATATTTCTAGCGTTAAATAGTATTGCAGTTCGTAGCATTCTCCTTAAAACACTAATCCTTAACTTTATAACTAATAGCCTCTGAAATACCAAAGGGGCTATGCCATTTTTTATGAGAAATTTTCAATACGATTTTGCACTACTTAAAAAGACGCGTGAAGATATGGGCATTTCAAAGCTTGAAATGGCTCATCAGTTATGTTTATCTGTTAATCAAATTAATTCGATTGAAGAGGATAACTTTAGATATTTCCCAGATGAATGTATTAAGCTTTATGCCATTAAAAAATATGCATTAGCACTTGCATTAAAAATTGATGATGTGGTCATTATGCAGAATGAAAGTTTCAGCCCTTTTAAACCATCTTCTGAGACTTCAGTGCAACCTTATTTAATCAAGGGAAGCACTTATAGAAATAAAACACAATACTTAAGAAAGGTTTGGCAAGATTTACTCAGTCGTTTGCTTAAAAAATAAGCGATTAAGAAATATCTTTAAAAATCATACGACTTTCATTTTTATCCAAAATTAACGCACAGGTTTATCCACAGAATTTGTGGATACCTTCTTAAAACGAATATTAATCCTTTGTCATAATTCTCGAGGATCTTTTTGATAAGATACGCCTGTAGTTTGTGTATTTCTCCGCAGTAGTTCCTTTAAAAGTGTTTATAGCCCCAGTTACTGGGGCTTTTTTTGTATATGAAAAAGTTATGTAAGCGAATAAGAGATTTTGGTAGGCAGTATTTACCCATGAAGATTTCTAGAGAAGATAAGGTATTTTTGTTGGTATTTGTTTGCACTCTCTTTATTTCAATTTCATTAACCTATTACGCAGGTAAATTATTTAAATAACATGATTAAATTCTTCACAAAAATAGCTAAGCAAATGTTTCGTGTCATCAGAAGTAACTATATTTTTATATTGGCACTTTTTGCTTTGTTTTTAATCTTTTCATATTTTGTGCCCTTGTAATCAAGGCTTCATAATTCTTTCTTTAAAACATCACAATTCATTACTAATATAGGTATTGCTGATTAATTAACTTTAAAGGCTCCTACCTATGACAACTCTTGCTGAAATCTTAGTAAATTCCAAACAAAAATTTTTTAAAAATGTCATCAAACAAGAATTAGATCATTTCCCAATATCACCCAAGCTTATTCAAGAAATTGATGATGTTTATACACTTGATTTTCTAGAGCCGAGCTTTAGTGATCTTGAAAAAATTAAAAAACCGACACCTTATATGATTGTAGAAATGATGGAAGAGTGGATGGCTGTATCCAATTTGGATGAATATTTATATAACAACTATCCAAAGAATTGGTCAGCGATTCAAGACATTATCTTCTATAACCTAAGAGATGAATTATTAAATGCACATCATGAATATCATCATCCATCAAAAATTAATGATGACTATGGACTAAATGAAATGGCTTTTTATTACTAAATGACAACTGTAGCAAAACTTCTAGTCGAACATAAAACGAAATATTTTTTTCGAGAACTAGAAGATGAATTATCTGAATTTAAGGCTTCAAAGAAACTTTTAAAAGAAATCGATGAAGCCTATCAGCATCATTTTTTAGAAATGTGTTTTAGTGGATTACAGCATAAGAAACAATTCTCACATTCTAGTGCAGATTTAATGATAGAAGATTGGATGAATCTCACAGGGTTATTACAGTATCTTCAAAAAAATTACAGAGATGATTGGGTAGCTATTCACGACATCATTCAGCATAATTTGAAAGAAGAGTTGGTGAATGTGCATTACGATATTCATAATTAAATGAATGAAGTCATCTTTATTTATTTTATAATGAATGCATGGATTTACAGTTCTTAGATAAGATAGAAATATTAGCTCATCGATTGGGCACGTCTATGTCTACCCTCTTTAAGATTACAGCAATTGTAGTGATTGCTCTCATCTTAACCAATCTCATTCGTCGTGCGATTAACTTATTTGGTTATGAAATAGCCAGAAATGCCTCAGACCAAGATGCTGTCACAAGAGTAAATACTCTAGGCCGAGTTTTTAGATATATTGCGTCAGTTACGATTTACTTAATCGCTTTTATGCTGATCTTAAGTGAATTGAAGATTAATATTGCCCCCATATTGGGTGCTGCAGGTATTGTGGGTGTAGCACTTGGATTTGGCGCGCAATCTTTAGTTAAAGATTATGTAGGTGGTTTATTTATTCTGATTGAAGATCAAATAAGACAAGGTGACACTATCAAAGTTGAAGGCTATGAAGGCACAGTGGAGGAAATTACACTTCGCTATGTAAGGCTCAGAGATTACGATGGTTTTGTTCATTTTATTCCTAATGGACAGATTCGTATTGTCACGAATATGGGTCGAGATTTTTCATATGCCACATTTGATATTGCAATAGGTTATGAAGTGAATCTTGATAAAGCGATCAAGCTTATGCAAGAGGCAAGCGAAAAACTTAGAAAGTCTCTAACTTATAAAACTATAGTGCTATCTGATATTGAGATTTCTGGTGTCGATCGTCTTAATGAATCACATCTGATAATTAAGGCGAGAATTAAGACACAACCAATGGAGCACTCAAATATTAAGCGTGAATATTTACGCTTAATGAAGCAGGCATTTCAAAAAGCGAAAATCAAGCCGCCTTATTCGCAAGTTGTTGTGCACCGATCAAGATAATCAGCGTCAAAACTTTTGACACTTAAAATTCGAAACAAAATATTTTGATTGTATTTTCAGAAGTGTGGTGAGGACAAATTTGATTTTTTTGAGAGTTCAATCCGCTGCTCTACCGACTGAGCTACCTGGCCATATAGAAATTCACGATAAAAACCGTGAAGAAGCGGAATTATAGCAAACTTGATGAGTTTAGCGGTTAACGGCGTTAAATCAATTACAAAAGATCATTCCATAGACTGCGCCAAGCCATAAGCCCATGGTTGTTAGCATAGAGATTAAGAAGCCAGGACCTCTTTTTTTGGGATCTTTTTCATAAGAGTCCGCATACCAAATACGACCTACAATCCATAATAAACCGGCAACTCCAGCACCTTTATCGCTCATATAGATGGCATATAACCATAGTGATGGAATAAAAATTACAAAACTTTCAAGAGTATTCATTTGAACACGATATATACGTTCGAATACTTTATTACCCGTGATAGCCGGTGCTTGAATTTTATATTTATGACGGGCGCGGCCTACATTAAATGCTGTAAACCAAACTAGCAAGGTTGAAAGTAAGGTGATTGCTGAGGCATTAAATAAAGAATTCAAATTAATCTCCAAATTTTTTATAAATATTTAAAAATTTATTTGTAATAAAAATATGTTGTGCAAACCAGAATAGACCAATGTAGCAAAACGAAGCCATGAAGTACTGAGGAAAATACTCCCAGCCATGAAAAATACTCTTTAATAAATTTGGATTTCCAAATCTTTCAGAGAAAAGATAATAAGTTTGGGTGGAAATAATAAAAGCTAAAACTATAGCTATGGATACAATAGGAATAAAAACTGATAATTTTTGTAAACGTTCTCTTTGATTAAGATCAAAACCACATACCCAAAGAACAGCATAGGTTGGAATAAGACCCCAATAGCCTTTAGTTAAACAGAATCCTAGTTTTGGATCCAAAGCAGCTGCACCAAAATCTATAAATAAACCAACTAAAAAAAGTGCAATAAAAAATCTAACTTGTCTAAGGTAAATTCCGCCAATTAAAAATAGAGCAAGACTTGCATCAGGTAAAGCATATAGAGTTGTTATATGACTTCCTCTTGTTAAAAACATAACAATAGCAAGGCTAACTATAGAGCCAATTTCAAAAGTTAAAATTTTATTTTTTTTAGTTAGCATAACAATCCTTATTTTATTTGAAATTTATTGCGGTTCATAGCGTAAATTAACAAAGAAGCTCGCACCAGGAGTTTGATAAGCATAATTGCCATCGTAAGCTAAAGCATAGTTCTTATCGAGCATATTATTTAACCTTAAATTAAGCTTGATTTCGTTATTAATCTTATAATCAGCCACTAAGTTCATAACAGCATAACCTGGAATAATTAAACCATTGCTTTCAATTTTAGAGCCTTGAGCATTTAGTTCAGAGCCTATATTCCATTGTCCAATATAGTAATTTAATCCAACATTGCCATATTCTCTAGCTCTTCTGAAGAGTCTTTGCTCGGTAACATCATTTATAGAAGATTGAAAAGTTGCATTTCCATAAAGTTGAAAATGATCTATAAAAGTTGATCCATTGAAAGTTAATCCTTTTAATATAGCTTTATCAATATTTTCTGGCCCTGAATTTCCGTTTTGAATAAATTTGTCAATCTTATTTTCAAATATCGTTATTGAAAATTTATCTACATCTTTTTGATATCTTAAGCTTGCTTCAATATTTTTCGATTCTTCAGGTTTTAAATTTGGATTATTATATGGCCCCCAAGAATCAACATAATAAAGATCCATAAAATTAGGAGCTCTAAATGCTGTGCCTATAGATCCTGATAAAGTCCATTCATTATTAAATTTGTAACTATATCCAATATTTCCCGTATTAAATTTGCCATAAGCACTATTGTCATCAAGTCTATAATTAGCTTGGAAATTATGATTACCTTTATTTAGAAGATAACCAATCATATAGCCAGAATTATTTCTTTCACTTTTGTCGTATCCTAGAGATTTATTTATTGTTTCCCGATTGAAGTCATACATAAGTTGGAGCGAGCCTATAGGGAGATTAAAATTATTAAGCCATGACAATTGATTTTGTGTTGAATTATTTGGAGTCCATGCTGCTATCGCCAAGTCAAAGTTAAAATTATCAATATATTTGTAAATAGACTGGCCAATTTTTAAATTTGACTGCCAATCATTAGTAATTTTATTATTAAAATTAATACTAATTGCTTGCGTATCCATTTTATTCTTATGATCAAAAAAGTTTGTATCTTGTCTATAGTCATATCTATTATTACCAATACTTTTTATAAAATTTATGCCAATAGAATTATCCTGATTAAATTTATGATTTATGGATCCAGATAAACTTAAATTACTGTATCCATCTTTATCATTATGAATAGGATTATCTGTTTTTAAAGCTGAGAAGCCATCTGTGGATAAGCTTGAGATATTAATTGCATAGTTGGTAGAATCATTACCAGCCCTTATACCCGCCTGAGCAGTTTGAGTGTTATATTGACCATAACCGACAGCGGCATAAGGTTTAAATCCAGACACACCTTTTTTTGTAAAAATTTGTATGACACCACCTATTGCTCCAGCACCATAAAGACTTGATGAAGAGCCTCTTACAATTTCGATTTTTTCAATCTGAGATAAAGGTATATTCTCAAACGCTGTAAGACCTGAAGTAATTTGGTTGACTCTTAAGCCATCAACTAAAACCACAACATGATCTGATTCACTACCGCGAATATGAAGACTAGAAACTTTACCCTGCCCACCTGAGTTATAAATTTCTATACCTGGTTGCCTTTGTAGAAGATCAGTGAGTGATGCAGATCCTGCTCGTTGAATTTCCTCTTCAGAAATTACTGTTATATCTGCAATGACATTATTTTTTGAAATAGGCGTGCGAGTTGCAGTTACAAAAACGTCGGAAGTTTTAAGTGTGGTATCTGCAAAAAGATTTGTTATAAAGAATTGAGTCAATAATAGACTCAGTAGAATAATTTTTTTCATAGTATTTCCAAATAATCATGCAGCCCCGCATGAGATTCATGAAAAGAAATACTTGAGGAAGAAATAAAAGTTAAATAAAACTTACTATTTCAATACCACTCCCCGTAGTATTTCTAAGTGAGTTACTAGGCCGGTCTCCGGACTCGTAAGATTTGATTCATGGCCTTCCCGAAATAAATTCAGTGGCATGTGTTATGAATCCACGCTTACTTACCGTTGCGGGGGCAGTATAGGAATTGTAATTAAACTCACCTATTTCCCAGTTTCAATGTTTTCTTAAATGAGGATTGTGTTTTAAGAAGACATCACCTAACAACTTGAAATCATCGTATCACATCTTTGCTATACTAAAACTTAACGGTTTATAAATTTATTGATTGTAATTTAAAGGATATTTGGTTATGGCAAGAACGGTGAAGTGTGTAAAGCTTGGTAAAGAATTAGATGGATTGGACTTTCCTCCTTATCCAGGACCTTTGGGTAAACGAATTTATGAGAACGTATCTAAAGAGGCTTGGGCAGGATGGCTTAAACATCAAACGATGTTGGTGAATGAGAACCGATTAAGTTTTGTGGATCCTGCTGCACGGAAATATTTAACTGAACAAACCGAAGCTTACTTCTTTGGTGAGGGTGCGGATAACGCATCTGGGTACGTGCCACCGAAAACTTAATTAGAAAATATAGGCATAAAAAAACACTTCGTAATGAAGTGTTTTTTATTTTGAAATTTTATTCACCAATCGTCTTTTTAATTTCTTTTATGGTTGCATGTCTAATATCAGCACCTTTGACTGCATACACAATATGTTCAGAAATATTTTTACAATGATCACCAATGCGCTCTAGCGCTTTAGTCACGACAAGTAATTCTAATGAAACTGAGATGGCTTTAGAGTCTTCAAGCATGTAAGTCAGAAGTTCTCTAATTGTTGCACGATATTGATCATCCACTGCCTCATCCTTTTTAGCTATTTCTAGTGTCTTACTAATATCAAGTCTTGCAAAAGAATCTAAAACTGTTTTAAGCATCGAATGAACAGCTTCAACCATAAGTTTGATTTCGCCGATCTTGAGCTTTTTAATGTTCGGGTTTTCATTCACGCGAATCGCTGTGCGGGCAATTTTTGTTGCTTCGTCACCAATGCGTTCTAAGTCAGTAATAGCTTTGAGAATCATGATAATCATGCGAAGGTCGCCTGCCGCAGGTTGTCTTTTTGCAATAATGCGAGAGGCAGCCTCGTCAATTTCCATTTCAAGACTATTTACTTCATCATCAATCTTTATGACTTTTTTAGCGAGATCTACATCATCTTTTTTGAGTGATTCAATAGCAGAAAGTATATTTTCTTCTACTAAACCCCCCATTTTTAAGACTTTAGCTCTGACGGCTTCTAATTCTATGTCGTATTCTTTATAACTATGTTCTGTAACCATATTTCGCAACCTTTATAGATACTTACAAATATTTAACATTTCATTCTATTCTTTAAATATGACATTTTTAAGACTTAAAAAGTTTATTTTTTTATAGTCTTAACCCCATCATTTGTAGCCAACAAAAGAACATTAGCAGGTCTTGCTGCAAATAAACCGTTTGTCACTACACCCACGATTTGATTAATAGTTGCTTCCATGGCTACAGGATCTTTAATTACAAGTCCGTGCACATCCAAGATGACGTTGCCGTTATCAGTCGTAAAGTTTCTTAATTGTGGCTGTCCACCTAATCTCGTGAGTTCCCGAGCCACATAGCTTTTAGCCATCGGAAGTACTTCCACAGGTAGGGGGAATTTACCTAATACAGGCACGTATTTAGTTTCATCACAGATACAGATAAAAGTCTTAGCCACCGCTGCCACAATTTTTTCTCGAGTTAATGCACCGCCACCACCTTTGAGCATGTGCATGTGCTCAGTGATTTCGTCCGCACCGTCGACATAGATGTCCATGCCATTCACGCTATTAAGGTCAAAAACTTCAATCCCGTGTTTGCGTAAACGATCCGCTGAGGCCTCGCTACTCGCAACCGCGCCATCAATCTTATGTTTTACTTTTGCTAATTCATCGATGAAGTAATTTGCAGTGGAACCTGTACCCACACCAATGATGCCAGACTTCACATACTCAATCGCTGCCTTTGCAACCTGTTGTTTTAATTCGTCTTGCGTGAATGCCATTTTTACTTAAACCTTTATATTTTATTTATAATGATGCTTTAACATCTATCATACACGCCAAGGCGACTCTTGAAAATTAGCATATGAAGAACGACTACGTAAAACGTATTAATGATGCGCGTGTGTATGACGTGGCAAAGAAGACACCGCTTGAATTTCAGACGCATCTTTCCAGTCGCTTTCACAAT
>Ga0255179_1000143_pt1 | contig 23028 bp, 27 predicted proteins | sample Atl_Colum_RepA_8_FD_183631 | JGI IMG/M metagenome (GOLD analysis project Ga0255179, IMG submission 183631) | Freshwater microbial communities from Altamaha River, Georgia, United States - Atl_Colum_RepA_8d | ecosystem: Environmental > Aquatic > Freshwater > River | place: USA: Georgia... | reverse complement strand
GGAAACTCCCCTCGGCGTCTCCACCCTCTTCCTCAACCAAATCAACCTGCTCTCAACCTACTGCGAGTGGGCGATGGACCAGCACATCGCAGAACTGATAAACGATGATGATCGATGAGCCGCCGCAATTCTTCTGGAAAATAGAATTTTCATTTTCCAGGAGAAACGCAACGCCATCGCGGACCTTGATGAACAATGATGATCGTTGAGCCGCCGCAATTCTTCTGAGAAATAGAATTTTAATTTTCCAGGAGAAACGCAACGCCATCGCGGATCTTGATGAACAATGATGATCGATGAGCCGTCGCAATTCTTCTGAGAAAATAGAATTTTAATTTTCCAGGAGAAACGCAACGCCATCGCGGACCTTGATGAACGATGATGAGTCAAACATAACGAAACAACATTACTACTAAAAACACTCTACATTTATACTTATAATTACTAATCTAATGTGGTCAACCTGAAAAACTTGACCATGTAGGGCTTCACGTGCGCCCGAGGGTCGGCGTTGTTCATCAGCTCAAACACCGGCGGCTCCGGCTTCCTGAACCCCGCCCGATGGAGGTGCGTCAACGCCTCCCCCGCCGCGCGCTGCTCCGCGTCAGGCTGCCGCGCCGCCAAGCCCTGACCCATGAACGCCGTGGTGCTTCCGATCACCCGATACAGCCGGCACGTGCACAGCTGCGTCTCCTCGTCGTAGCTGTACTCCTTCTTCTGCTTTCCCAAGCTGTCCTTGAAGTAGTCAAACGTCTCCTTCAATATCGATATTTTGTCGCATAAATCGATATACTTTAGACTCATCGGACGCTCGTCGAATATGCTCTCCAGGATGTTGTACACGAACCTGTACCCGCTCCTGTTCGGCAGGAAAAAGTCGTCTATCGCGCGCCCTATCGCGCCCATTATCGCCTCAAACACGTCCTCAATCAGCGACTTGCGGTTGTCGTGCCGCTGCTCCACCGAGGCGCTGATAAAGGGCCACAGCCCGAGCGCGTCGCCTATCTGGAACAGGTTCTCGCGCGAGCCGTACTTGATGCGGACGCGCGCCACCACCTGGACGCCCGCCGGCGTCTCCAGCTGCGGAAATCGCTTGTACGTGTAGTTCACGATGAACGTGTTGACGAACATGTCGCCGATCTGCTCAAAGCACTCGTAGTTGGTCTCGGGGTCCGCGCTGCGGCTCGTGAACGCCTGCTTGAAGTAGTCCATGCCCAGAAACAGCAGCCGCCCCCTGTCCTCGCTGTTCAGCCGCGACCGCATCAGCAGGTTCATTATCAGAGTCATGAACGCCTCGCCGCGGTCGCCCCAGAACTTTTCCGCATTCTCGTCGTACACCACTTTCTTCATACTTTACAACGCGTCCGTGCTGTAAAGTCGTTTTTGCGAACAACCAAAGTCTTAGTACTTGTTTTTCTTGATAAACATGTTCATCAGTATCTTGGCGACGTAAATGACGATGATGACGACGCCGGCGGTCTTTATCGTGTTCAGCTGCTCGACGGAGACCGCAGCGGGGTTCAGTGTGAAGGCGCTGACCAGCAACACCACCAGCGCGACCATGAAGATTATGTAAATCGCCGCGCTGACCATTCTGCGCACGTCGCCGCTCGTCAGGTTTGAAAATATCTTTGATAGGTGCATATTTATTATACACAAAACAAACGCGCCGCACTACGCCAGGAAACCCGCCATGCGCTCCTCTATGTCGTTGTAGATCGGCGGGCGCTTCGTCAGCATCTCGTCCTCCAGCTCGCGCTCCTTCGCCATCGCGTCAGCCATCTCCTGCGTACTCTTGCCCGCCCGCACGATGCCGCGCACGCTCGCGGTGGGGTCCTCGCTCTCCAGCTCCGACAGCATCGTTATCTCCGTGCCGCCCGACGGCTCTTGCGGCACCGCCACGGGGTCGGACGCCATGTCGCGCTCAAGCTGCTGCACCGCGCGCTCCACCAACACCAGCGCGTCGCCGCCCTCGTAGATCTTCGGCTCAGCGTTCGCGTCCGTTATCACTATCGTGGGCACGACCCGCAGGCTCGTCTGCTTCAGAGCCCGCAAGCACTCGTCCGAGTCCACGCACACGCAACTCAGCTTCAACGCAACGGCCACGTCCTGCGTCAATTTAGACATGACCTGTCTGCTCATCAAGCACTGATCGCTATAGAATAAAAACGTTTCCATTGCGCTCATCGGCGTTCTTTAAATACAGGATCGCCGCGGCGGCGGCTTGTATTTATCGGTCCGGTATGGCGTAGCACTTAAAAACGAGCATTCGCCGCAGAACCAACCGAATCAATGAATTCAAAGCTTGACCTTTGCCAAAACTCCAACATTGACGCTGACGTTGAAATCCAACTCATCAGTGCCCACCTGCGCAAGACGTTGTGCAAGTGCACCTACTACGAGCGCGAAAAGCTCGCGCTGCAGTTCTGCCTCGACATGTCGCGGTCTCTCGCCGACTTTGCCGACCTGAACAAGGCGGCGTCCGAGTACGAGAACTACACGCGGCTGTGCAAGTACGCGCGCTTCGCGATGCGGTTCGCCACCGCGGCGATCCCTGGGACGCTCCTCAATAAGCTGCACCGGCAATTTGCGCGCATCTTCTTGATCCGCGACTACGAACGGCAGTGTAATCGCGTCAAGCAGTTCTTCACGACGTTCCAGCACGTGCTCGCGCACACGAACCAGTGCGATGTCTCCTCCTCGATCAGGACGCACTTTCGGACCATGCTTGAGTGTCTCTTTGAGTACGCGAGATGTAGGAACAACAACTTTCGCTACCTTGACTGCTTCTGCATTGATACGATCGCGCAGGACCGGCAGCTCGACGACGCCGAACGCTTCGGCTCGCTCTTCGCCTTTTGCCAGGCCGGCAAGACTTTTCAGCTGATCTTGTGCATGATCGCCTACGTGATTTCCGGGTACACCTGCGTGTTTGTGTGCGACAACAGCAACTCCGCAGCGACCCAAGTCATCAAGCGCATCGCCGCCGAGTTCCAGCAGATCAGCGACTTCATACAGGCGGAGTATCCAGCCTTGCATAGTTTGTTCTTTGAAGTCATGCGCCCGCCTGTCATGTACACCGACAAGACGCGCCAGCAGGCTTTCAAGAACGCCTTTAAAACGACCCCCAGCATCGTGGTGGCACTCAAGCACCATACGCACATCAACGCCATCATTGATGAGCTCTCGGGCAGCGACATGAAGGTACATGTTATATTCGACGAGGCGCACCAGACGGGCGGCTACGAGAAGGTTGACCGCGAGCACGGCAGGAACGACCTGGGGAGGGTCAAGTACTCGGAGAAGGTCGGAATTATGAAGGGCATGAAGCAGGTTGCCAAGCTCAGCTGTGTGACCGCTACGCCGCAGGACGTCCTGATCGCCGAGAACTCCCAGATCGCGAATCGCGTGAGCGTGTTGGCGCCGAAGCACGAATACCGCGGCGCCGAGAGCATCGCCTTCAAGACTTTCGCAGAAGATGACTTTGACTCCGAGCTTTCACTCCTCATTGACGAGTTGAATTGCACGGAACTTCAAGTTCGCAACGATACGCGACATCAATGTACAAACCAGCATCCGCATATCTTGCTCATCGTCAAGGAACGCGAAATCGCCAAACAAAGCGAAGAGATGCGGTGCTACGTTGATGGATTTCCTGCTCTCACTATCGTCAACATTACAGGAAAAGAAATAACTATTCATTGCCCCGCGTTCGGTGACGATGTTTTCATTGGCGGAATAACAACCAATCGCTCCGCCGACGGGCTTTTCAGACTGAACACGAGCGACTATCTCTTCTCGGACGTGATCCAGACCTTCGCCGAAATCGGAGTAGAGAAAATTCCTTTCCTTTGTATTATCGGACACGACATGGTGAGTATAGGCACGTCAATTTGTAGCGACTACAACCATCCACAAAACTGGCACTTGACGGACTTGTTCTACGTCCCAAGCGAGACCACCAAGGCTCACCGCGTCATCCAACAAATCGGCAGACTTTGCGGAAACCACGGCGACAACGTCAAGCTGACGTGCCACACGACGAAAGCATGCCGCGAGCTGTACGTTAAGTCCATGCACTGCCTCAACGTCCAGATGGAGAACATCGCGAATCCGAACAACCGCGAGCGACGGGTCTATGAGGTGATGGACGACATCGAGCACTACGACACTCACGCGCCCTCCAACAAAAAGTACTACAACGTGAGGGGCGGCGAAAACCGCATCGTTCCTAATCCGCACAGCCGAAACGAAAAGCGTTATTTCGATTCCGATTTGGATCTTTCGTACACACAACTCAAAAGTGTGTTGGATGGGGGTCATGTGGACTTGGCTGAAGAACCAGAGGATGATAATGCGACCTTGGTCGGAGAATCAACCAATACAGATAATGTTCAAACTGAGATTGACTCCAAATATCTGCTCAGCCCCGAGGAATACGAAAGAATGAAGAAACGATTTGAAAATTGGTCAAGTGATAGTTGTGATTCAGGAATTAAGAAGCTTGTGAGTTCGGTTAATCCGACCGAAGTATACCTTTATGCAGATTTCGTAAGACTTGCAAGAGAATTTGTGCCGAACAACATTGGGCATTTATATAGTGGAGATAAGCACAAGGGGCATGGGTATGGAAAACTATTTGTTAAAAATGGAAACAAAGTTTACTTGAACCCACTTCTAGTTATGCTCCATCAGACGTATTTATAACTTAATAGTAAATATATGATCAATTATTAATTTCAAAACATTAACGCTCATACTATTTCCGATTTGCCTCCGAAGTTGGGTATCTGATACAACTTGTTTGAAGGTTGGTCTAAAACCCTGGAGCATCAAAAGTTCTGTGATGTTGGCTTTTCGGTGCTTAACACAATTCCATAGCTTGCTTGAGGCGACAATTGTACAACTCTTGATGTGAGCATTTCCGTACTTACGCCCATAAGGGTAGGACAAGTTAATGAAGACGGCACGTTCGTTTATGTGGTTCTTGATCTTGCTAAATGTTGCGTTAAATTCTCTTGTGTTATCTGTGTGATCCACGAAATCCAATACGGGCGGCATGGGCACTTTGACGAACTCCAGCGAGATATCCTTCATTCTGCTTCCTACGATATAAACTCGCTCTCGGTGTTGAGGAATGCCAAAGTCGCACGTATTCAACACTTTAACATCTATGTTGTAACCAAGTTCTTTCAACTTTTCAAGCTCTGTTCCGATGACATCAAAGTACTCACTCTTCAAAATGTTCTTTACGTTCTCCAAGATGAAATGAGCTGGCATTTTAGTCTTGATGTACTCCATACAATTGAAGAAAACAATGCCACGCATATCGTTAAATCCAAGGTTTTTTCCGAAAGCTGAAAAGGGCTGACATGGAAACCCCGCGACGTACAAGTCCACGTACGGCACCTCCGCGACGTCGCGCTTGGTGATGTCGCCGTACAAAATGCCGGGGCTGTAGTTTGCCTTCAGGGACTGAATGGCGAATTTATCAATCTCCGAGCTGAAGACGTGCTCGTACTCTATTCCGAGTTGTTCTAGCGCCTCTATCGGCGCCTCGATGCCTGAGCAGTCAGTTCCTACTTTTATCATTAGACTTTATAATATCGTTTATATAGACAACTATGAACATATAATTTTTCAACATGTGCATTAATCATCTTGTTTTGGCGCAAAAGTATCTCACTGCTCCACACTTCTATAAAGTCCTCCGGAGCAATGCGCTCGCTAATTACTACTACGTTGTTCTTGCTCCACATGCGCATCACACGCCAAAATCGCTCGCTGTCAAAGTCTTTGAAGAACTTCGACTTATACTTATTTTCTGCGTAAGGCGGGTCGCAGTATATCAACATGTTTTTGGGTTCATGTTCGTCGTACTCGCACGCGTCCAGAAAGTTCACGTGGCGCACATCGTCGTATATAGACATCAAACTGCGTTTTCCGAGCAATGCTGCATTCTCACCTTTCCTTGTGCCTCTATATCCTATAAAAAATATCCCATTGTAGCTCAAAAAAACTCCAGCAAAACCTCGCAAAGGTGATGTTATAGAGGTCTTCTTCAAACTTTCATACTCTTCTTTAGAAACATCATCTGGCGGGCGCCAGCCTTTCTGTAACGAATGCCACATTGCTATTAAGTCCGCATTCGTATCGCAGGCATAACAAGTGCGTTCCTTCGCAAACTGGCACATCACGCCGCACAAACCAACAAACGGCTCGAAGTAAGGCAGCTTGTTCGCACCCGTTATCCGACGTTCAATCTCACAAATGACGTCCTTAATTCTTTTTCCCAGGCGTTGTTTTCCTCCTTGATATGACATTGTTTATTAGTAGTTGGTTTAAGCTATAAACTTCTATAATTTATGAGAACTGTGACTTGTACTTATTTCCGCGTAAGGGTTCTAACATAACAAAACTTGTCCATAAATATAACAACAAGTCTTAAATATATAATTATCTCGTGATATTATCACGAGATAGAAAAACAAGTAGTAAGGACGAACTCAGAGATTAAAGATTAAGTAATGAATTGAAGTATGCATGTTGATTCTCTTGTTATGTCGAAAAAATACTCAATGTTTTAAGAATACGAAGTTATATTTATGAATAAGACTACTTAAATTTTTAAAATTTCTGACGGCACACCGAACACTCATGGCTATGTTTTTTGACCTCGTCCAGGCAGGGCTTACAATAGATGTGCCCGCATAGGGTAATCTCGATGTTGTCCCGCTCAACAAAGACCAGGCAAATGGGGCAGGTGTATTTCTTGTTGAGATCGGCAGCCATATCGTAGAACTCACGAGTGATGTGCGACGCGACCGCCGAGTATTCCACCAGTTCTCCATTAGCTCGCCGCCCAACGCTGTTCATTATACGATACTCAAGCTGTCGGTTCTCTTGTAGGAGCTCAAAGTATTTTCGCCAGGCAAACTTGCGGGAGCTTTCACTGCGACGGCACTTATTACAGGACGACATTGAGGGGATACATCAGGCGGCGAAAGGTCGTTCTTTTGTGCTATGCCATCTCACTGCTCCACACTTCTACAATTCCTCTGGTGCCAAAATCGCTCGCTGTCAAAGTCTTTGAAGAACTGCGAGTTGTACTTATTTCCGCGTAAGGCGGGTCGCAGTACATCAACATGTTTTTTGGTTCATGTTCAATGATGAAGTCAATATCATAACGACCATGTATGATAAGTATGACCTAATACAAAAAAACGATTTCTGATTTACGAGACAACAAGAGTCAATGGTAGTCGTACTTTTTATAAACGGTTCTGTATCAAAGTTTGATGAGACATATGTATATGATTACACGGAAGATGACAAGGTTCTTGAGAATCAAATTACGAAAGACTATGTAGTGATCTATTCAGGTCAACGAATGGGGCGCAAGGACTATCAATTGTGCGATGCTATCAAAAATTCTGATACGTTCAAAATATACTACAGAAAAAAGACAAATACTCCGTTCACCTATTTAGGAAGCACCAATTTTTCAGAAATAATCCAGGAGCGACAGAACCAAGTAGGTACTTCTGCGGAGTCAAATCAGAGGTTGAAGATCACACTGAAGATCCCAGCTAAGAATATTGTGAAGAGAGTCGTTGAAACACATCACACCGGAATTGGAATGTTCAAGAAGCCCATATTGGAGGAAAACAACTTTGAAGTTGACGAATGTAATTTATTCTTAGGATTTTATGCTCGATAAACATTGATTGATTCTTTTAAAACATAACATTATTCATCAAAAAACAACTTCACAATTTCAATAGTTCGCGGTTCTCGCCGTTCTTGACGCGACTGGATTAAAATACAACTATGAACATATAATTTCACAACATGCGCATTAATTCTCTTGTTTGCCGCAAAAGTATATAAACATTATTCATCAAAGAACAACTTTACAATCTCAATAAGGTCGCGGTTCTCGCCGTTCACAGCGCGAATGGGTAAATCGTTCAACTACCACTCTTTTCCTCCGTTTACGAATTCAACCGCGGGTCCGTCCGCGCGATGCGCTGCCCGTTCATGTACCACACTTTAGTTCCGTCTGCTTTTTCAATCGCGGGTCCGTCCACGCGATGTCGCTGTCCATTCACCCACCACTCTTTGTATCCACTTGCCCATTCACAAGCGGGTCCGTCTGTGCGATGTAACTTTCCGTTTATGTACCACAATTTGTCTCCACTCACACGTTCAACCGCGGGTCCGTCCGTGCGATGGCGCTGCCCGATCAACCACCACTCTTTGTGTACAGATTTACATCCTTTCATCAACCACTTTGTCGGGATTGTGAGTTCAACTGCGGGTCCGTCCACGCGATGGCGTTCCCCGGACACCCACCACTCTTTAGTTCCGTCTGCTTTTTCAACCGCGGGTCCGTCCGTGCGATGGCGCTTTCCGTTCACCCACCACTCTTTGTCTCCATCTGCCAATTCAATTGCGGGTCCATCCACACGATGCTGATTGCCGTTCATCCACCATGATTTGCCTCCATCTGCCGATTCAATAGCGGGTCCGTTCGTGCGATGGATCTGTCCGTCTACATACCACATTTTGTCTCCATTTCCTTGTTCAATAGCGGGTCCGTCCATGCGGTGGTACTTACCGTTCACCCACCACTCTTTGTGTCCATTTGCTTTTTCAATAGCGGGTCCGTCCGTGCGATGGAGCTGTCCGTCTACATACCACTCTTTGTCTCCGTATGCTCTTTCAACCGCGGGTCCGTTCACGCGATGGAGCCGCCCCTCAACAAACCAACACTTATCAATCACACCATCTAACGGCTTGAGCACACGAATATGGTTTGTGCAGCACTTATCGTCTCTGGTCTCGACGTTCCCGAGCACCTCAACTTCACAATATATCGCGTCATTTCCACGATAATAATTGAGGACATCTTGTAAACACGGGCAGTAGTGGAAACCCCTTCTACATATCTCTATTGGTTCGTCCAGCTTATATTCGCCGCCGATCTTGAACTTAAAACCCCGACAAAAAAGTTTTCCATCAATTAATTTAAGCTTTAATCTCGGAGTTCGTCCTTACTACTTGCTTTTCTATCTCGTGATAATATCACGAGATAATTATAAACATTGATTGATTCTTTAAAACATAACATTATTCTCTTGTTTGTCGCAAAAGTTTATAAACATTATTCATCAAAGAACAACTTCACAATCTCAATAAGGTCGCGGTTCTCGCCGTTCTTGACGCGATGTATTTGCCTTTCAATCTCCTGGTGCAGCGTCGGCATCCGCGTCGCCAAGTTAGGATTCCTGCGGCGCCCCTTCTCCGTGTACGCATCGGGGTTGAACCTGATGAAGACCCACTTACCGCTGAACGCCATGTACAGGTCGTCGTACCTGTCTGCCTCGTCCTTGGGGTTGTAGCCTTTGTGCTGGCGCTCGTCGGTCTCTACCGCTATGATGGTGTCGCCCAAAATGAGTCTGTGGTCTATGCGGCGCCGCGATGGGCACTCGCGATGACAGGTGAACAACGGCTTGTCGTGAACAAAGCCAGGAATGTTCGCGTTCAGGTAGTTGCGCACGGCGTTCTCCGCGGACTTTACACGAAGCTTCTTGGATCGGGGGTCGTTCGGAAAAACATGTTTGAAGCAAGTCGCACAATACCAGTCGTACTTCTTACAACCAGACCGAGAATCAATCCAGTCGCGACAATTCGGACAGCGCCGCCCGCCGCCATGGGCTATACAGGAGTCGGATGTGCCTGCCGCGGACTTGTCGCACCCCTCGTGGACACAACGCCGACCGCCGCCGTGGGCTACACAGGAGTCGGATCCGCCTTGGGCGGACTTGTCGCACCCATCGTGGACGCACCGCCGACCGCCGCCGTGGGCTACACAGAAGTTGGTTGCGCCTGCAGCGGACTTGTTGCATCCCTCGTGGACACAGCGCCGACCGCCGCCGTGGGTTATACAGAAGTCGGATCCGCTTGCCGCGGACTTGTCGCATCCCTCGTGGATGCAGCGCCGCCCGCCGCCGTGGACTACACAGAAGTCGGATCCGCTTGCCGCGGACTTGTTGCACCCATCGTGGACACAGCGCCGACCGCCGCCGTGGGCTACACACAAGCCAGATTTGCCTCTAGCGGACTTGTCACACCCCTCGTGGACGCAGCGCCGACCGCCGCCGTGGGCTATACAGGAGTCGGATCCGCCTGCCGCGGACTTGTCGCACCCATCGTGGACGCAGCGCTGCCCGCCGCCGTGGGCTATACAGAAGTTGGTTTTGCCTTGAGCGGACTTGTCGCACCAATCGTGGGCGCATCGCCGACCCCCGCCGTGGGCTATACAGAAGTTGGTTTTGCCTTGGGCGAACTTCTCGCAAGCTTCTTGTTGACATCTCTTTCTTACCATAAGAGATGTCAATGAATACATTGAAAATCGTTTTTAGCTTACATACAAGTTGAATTCATGTACTGTGTCTGGCATTGACCAGCGTTGGGTCCGTAGGCAGAGGTAATGTTAAAGTACCCATTGCAGGAGGGCATGCTTTGTCCGTGCTGCAGGGCGGAGTACCCGATAGCGGAGTATGCGGGCACGATGTAGCTCCCGGGACGAACGCCGGTGTTTGGAGGATAGGTCGATGGCGGAGCCATCATGTCGGGTCCAGAAACCACTCCGCCGTATTGGGCGTTGTATCTTGATAAAGAAGCATAATTGCAAGAGGACATTTATTATAAACAAATAAAATTTTGCGCCGCCTAGAGCTGCCCAGTTGCCTCAACTTCGCGAATCTGGGGCGCGCCGACGAAGCCGTGGGCGCACTGGAAGCCGGCGCGCTGCTCAGGGGAGAACTGCACGCAGTATTGAGCCATCGCCGGGTCGCTGGTGAACATGTAGGCGCCGCCCATGCAGGCCTTGTCGGGTGAGAGCTGGAACTCGAAGTTGTCCACGACAGCAGGGCGCATGGTCGCGCTGAAGATCGCGAAGAGCAGCGTGATCAAGACGGCTTCGCGGACCGCGTGCTGGTGCTTTGAGAAGTATAGGTAGCTGAAGATCACCGCGAAGAAGACTGCGATCGTGAGGATGTTTGACACGTTCATTTATTATACAACTTTTCATTCGCGTCGCCAAGAATAAATGGCTGAAGAGAGTAAAAGCGCAGTGGAGGAGCGACTTGAACGCATTGAGCGGCTGATTGAGCGGCAGCAGGGTTTCGGGGTTTACCTCGCGATCGAGCGACTCTTGGACACGGCGATCGCCTACCTCAACGAGAAGATCGTGGTCAGCCAGCTCAAGCGGAAGCGCCCGAGTGTCGAGATGCCCGGTTCCCTCGTTAAGCGCGAGACGATATAACCAGCGCTGGATTGATGAAAGAACGAATATGGCGTAACACTAAAAAACGACCGAAGTCGTGTGATCCAAACAAAGTATAATCATGCTCTCCAGAGAATACCGAAAATCTAACGACGATGATGCTCCTTTGAGACATCCTCGGATTCATCTTGTTACCTATGTTGATAACAAGAGTGCGAATGTTGATTCGCGGCGCGACTTTGAAATTGGGATGCGATCAAGGATGGTCAGGAACTCGTCAACTTTGAAGCATGCGAGAGAAGGCGACGTCGCCCTTATTGCATACAAGTCTGGTGGTTTCTTCCAGTTTGTACAGCTAGGCTCGCGGGTTGCGTGCGAAGACCGGCGCTGTCAAGTTTGGCATACAGAAGGCGGCATGTGTGGAAGTACAACTTTGAAATTCGCGCCGAGCTGTCCAAACTGATCCAACGCGATGCCGAAATAGAAGGATTCCTGAGAGATGAATGTAAGAGAGTTAACAAAATATACCAAGTATTCAACATTCGCTTCGGCGGATACGAGCCCGTGTATCGCAAGCTGTTATCGTTATTTGATCAAGTAGAAGCATAAATAAATTCATACTAGTTATTCATACTTAGTTATTCATACTTAGTTATTCATACTTAGTTATTCATACTTAGTTATTCATACTCAGTTATTCATACTTAGCAAGTGCAATCATTCCAATCAACTTCATGTCAATCTAATCAGCTTCATCTCATTCCACAGCGGTATCCGCTTTCACTCGCCGCCATTAGGTGTTTTCCGACCACGAGACGCTCACGCCCGCCGTGCAGCTCGCCGCCGCGGTCTGAGACGCCAGCGCCAGAACCAGCACGTCCCCCACGTTCAGGTGCAGGTTCGCCCGCGACAGGTCCACGCTGAAGCTCGACGTGAAGCAGCTCGTGTAGGTCAGCAGCGTGGTCCCGCCGCTGTACGTGTTCGTCGTGTTGTAGCTCGCAATCGAGTTCGTGCTGTCAATGTCAACGTAGGTGCCGCCCGTGATCGTGGGGTTGTAGATCGCGTACAAAATAACCGCGTTGTTGTTCGTGGACACGGAGTTGTCAATCGCGTAAAAGTTAATCTCGTCTATGGTTATCGTGGATCTGTTCGCGACGCCGTTAACGGCGGCGTTGTTGCGCAGGGTGATGATGTTCTTGGGGGAAGTGGTCAGCGCCGTCGTCGCCGCCGCGCGGCTGTACTTTGCGCCCGTGCTCGCTATCGCGCCGTCCGTGAACATCGCCGCCGACGCCCCGTAGACCACGTTCGGAGCCGCCGTAGCCCCCGTGTTGTAGGACTGCCACACCACGTACATGCTCGGATTGCCCATGTTGGTCTGGGCGCTCTCGTTCGCGAACCGCAGCGTATGAACCAGGATGAAGCTGCTGAAGGCGAACACGTAGAAGCAGATGTTGCCGAAGCCGAGGTAGGCGGTCGTTATCTGGTAGATGTTGCCGCTCTGCGGGTCCAGCGTCAAGCCGCTCTTGTTCGAGGCGCCGCCCGTGCCCAGCATCGTGTCGCCGTTCCAGTCCGCCTGCGCCACCCACTCAACCACGCCCGCGCGGAGATACATTATGCCGAACGCCGTCCCGTTGTAGCCGAAGAAGAAGCCGTCGCCCGACGGGTAGACGGCGTTCGCGATGCCCGCCAGCTTGACGTTGCTGGTCATCCCGGCGCTGAACTTCGCCGTCAGGCGCGTCATGTTGCCCTCGCCCGACCGGTAGTCGGAGAAGCGCCGCGACCGCACGTACGCAACGTCCGCCGCGAGCGTGCCGCTCGTCACCACCGCCATCCGGTCCGCCACCGCCACCGACCCCGCGTTCGTCGCGTCCGAAACCACGTAGTTGCTGTTCAGACCATACGTAAAAGAGAACTGGCAAATGGGCGTCGGCGTCACGAAGCGCTGGTCGCCGAACGAGGACGCGTTCACCCCCATCAGCTGGCAGTTCAGGTAGCCCTCGTTCGACACCTTCACCGGTTCAACGTACGTGTTCACGCTCTCAATCTGCCCCTGGATCGTAGTCTGTAGGTTCAAGGTCGGCAGGTAGTTCAGCGTCTGGAGCGTCGCGCTCGTGCTCTCTATGTTCTCAATGTGCATTTATTCTACGGATGAATGATAGTGCTTCGTCTAGACAGAATCATAAATGATATCAAAATGAGTTAGTTGCTAAATGAATAGAATTAATGTATTTATAATAATTATCTAAAAAAACTCAGGCAGGGCATCCTTGCGCCTTCTGTAAAACTCGCGCTGCTGCTCAAATTTGCGCATCAGCTGCGTGATGACGTAATTTAGCACCGAGTTGAAGTTCGCGTCAAAGATTACATTCTTGTGCTTCATCCGACCGCTGGGCGAGAGCTTTCCAGCAATGGCAGAGTCCGACTTCACCGCAACCAGTCCGAAGCCAATGTCCAACAGCGCGCCCTTTCTCTTGAAACTGAACGCGTACATTCCGACATACCCTTTTTCAACACAGTAGTACTCAATCTCATCGCAACCATTTACATTCACATCGATAAGATTTCGGATATCTTTTTCAGTCGCCGCCAAAAGATCACTGGTTGAATCTGCTAAACTCATTGAATTTCAACCAACAGCCACACAATCTCGTTTTTTAGTGCTAAGCCATGCGCCGAAAATACAAGCGCGGTGACGCGCACTATAAACCGCCATCGCCCCAGGCGTCCAGCATCGCCGCGAACTGGACGCCGTGCGGCGGGCGCCACTCGATCGCGCACTTCAGCGCCCAGCGCCGCGCACACCGGCGGACGAAGCGGCACCAGCGTCGGCGCCGATAGAGGCGCGTGAGGACGTGGCGGAGCTTCGTATAGGAAACGCCGTTCAGCCACCACTCTTTGTATCCATTTGTGAATTCAATCGCGGGTCCGTCCGCACGATGACGCTGTCCATTGAGCCACCACATTTTGCTTCCATCTGCTCGTTCAATAGCAGGACCGTCCACGCGATGGCGCTTACCGCCCACCCACCACTCTTTGCCTCCGTCTGCCCACTCCACCGCGGGACCGTCTGTGCGATGGTGCTTCCCGTTCAACCACCACTCTTTGTCTCCGTCTGCCCACTCAATCGCGGGTCCATCCGTTCGATGTTGCTTCTCGTTCAACCACCACTCTTTGTCTCCATTTGCCCACTCAATCGCGGGTCCATCAGCGCGATGAACCTTACCATTCAAGCGCCATTCAACTCGGTTAGAATACTCTATGCGTTCAATCATCATTTTAAATTCAAACGTGTATTTATAATCATTTTTACAAACTGCCATCCATCCCCTCAAGCATCGCCGCGAACTGGACGCCGCACGGCGGGCGCCACTCGATCGCGCACTTCAGCGCCCAGCGCCGCGCGCGCCGGCGGGCGAAGAGGCGCGTGAGGGCGTCGCGGAGTCTTGTATAGTCAACGCCGTTCACCCACCACTCTTTGCCGTCTGCGAATTCAATCGCGGGTCCGTCCGCGCGATGGAGCTGTCCGCCCACCCACCACTCTTTGTCTCCGTCTGACCATTCACAAGCAGGTCCGTCCGCGCGATGGCGCTGTCCGTTCATCCACCACTCTTTATCTCCATATACCGATTCCACCGCGGGTCCGTCCGCGCGATGGAGCTGTCCGTTCAACCGCCACTCTTTATGAGAATTTGGCCATTCACAAGCAGGTCCGTCCCTGCGATGGTACTGTCCGTTCATATACCAGATTTTGATTCCATCTGCTTGTTCAACCGCGGGTCCGTCCGCGCGATGGCGCTCACCGCCCACCCACCACTCTTTGCCTCCGTCTGCCCATTCAATCGCGGGACCGTCTGTGCGATGGTGCTTCCCGTTCATCGTCCAAAATTTGTCTCCATATAAGATTTCTAACGTAGGTCCGTCCACCCGATGGTGCGCCCAATTCAAGAGCCACTTAAAAATGTATTCAAAGTCTATGCTTTCAATCATCATTTTAAATTCAAACGTGTATTTATACTCATTTTTACAAACTACCATCCATCCCCTCAAGCATCGCCGCGAACTGGACGCCGCGCGGCGGGCGCCACTCAATCGCGCACTTCAGCGCCCAGCGCCGCGCGCACCGGCGAACAAAGCGGCGCAGCGCCCAACGCCGGTACAAACGCCGCATCTTCACAATCAACTCCGTCGTCTCGTCGCCGCCGAACCACCACTCTTTCTCTCCGTCCGCGTATTCAATGGCGGGACCGTCCGCGCGATGAAACTGACCCTTCTGCCACCACTGCTTCTGTCCGTTCGCGCGCTCAACCGCGGGTCCGTCCACGCGATGCCGCAGCCCGTTCACCCACCACTCTCTGCCGCCGTCGGACCATTCGCAGGCGGGACCGTCCGTGCGATGCCGATGTCCATACAAACACCAGACTCGGCTTCCATTCCTGAATTCTACGCGCGGACACTCTTCCATCAGCCACACGTCGACGTCTTCCAACTCAACTCGTTCGGACATCAAACTTAACTGATGCGGGCAGTTAAGTCGTTTTTTTGTGCTACGTCATTCAGTACGCAGGCGCGCGGACACTCTGCGGTCCGCTCACTTCGGGGAAAACCACCGCGAACGCCGTGTTCGGACGCACACCGCACACCAGGCTCTGCGTGGCGCCGAACGACGCGGCGTTGTAGGGGTCGATGAAGGCGGCGGCGCGGCGCGGGGCGGAGACGTAAAGGCCGCGCACGGGGTCGTGGTGGAGGGTCAAGTACTTATAGCTCATTTATTATTAAAATGTCCATCATCCAATGTCGTTTTTGTTATAGTCCAAAAAATATAACAAAGATGCCAAAGCAATTATAGAACAGGGAACGTTCTAACCCACAAACTTTCGAGAGTGGCCAGACTATACCTTAAGCTGGAATAGTAGTGCTAGTACCTCCAACCGATTGTCCAGTAGTCGTTGAGGGAATACCATAGCCTCGCATAACGGCTTTAGGCATTTTACCCGCGGATTACCCATTGTTCATGTCATCCATTCTTACCATACCTGACGCTATTAACGCAGCCACCAGCATGTTTCCATGCTGGCTTGGTAGGATGACCTTTAGGGTTTTCCCGTCATTATAAACAATCTTGCCAAATGAATGACTAGGCGGTTATATCCTATGCTAAGCAGCACAGGGTGGCATTTACAACGTTTATCCAATACAGCATTACCACAGCTATAATGGCGTCCACCTGTTTTAGGCTTCCCATAAAAAAACCTAACGCCCCTCCACTGATCCTAATAAGGGTGTTTGAGACGCAAGTGAGTATGAATTGAAAGGTTTGACCGGTGTTGTATGTGGAGCTTGCGCTGGAGGCGGCGGCGGCGGCGATGGCTGCGGCTGAGGCCTCTGGCACGATGCTGACGTTGGTGAGTTTTCCGTAGTTGGTAGATCCCATGGGGTCTAGGCAGAAGAAGTCGAGAGAGTAAGAGTACATGTGGTATCCGGTTTCGGTGGGTATGGATGGTGCGGTGATCCATGGGTTCATGAGACTGAAGAAGTCTGAACCGATTTGTTGCAGTCTGTTGGTGCTTTCGTATACGAGTGAGGTTTGTAGGATGGGATCTACTGAACCTGTGGGTGTGAAGCTGATGATGCCTCCGGTGATGGTGGGCGAGACGCAGGTGTAGTTGGACCACTCTGAAGCGCAGGTGGTGTTTCTGACTGCGAAGAAGAGCACCTTGACGGCGTGGGAGAACCTGATGTCGAAGGATTGGACTGGCGAGGTTGCGGGGGTGAATTGCATGATGGGGGCGGTCTGAACTTGTTCGATCAAGATGTCTCTTGGGGAGCATCCCATTCTCTTACGCTCGTCGCTGGAGACGATGGCGTAGTTTGCCCAGACTTGGGTTTGAGAAATTGTGGGTGTGCCGGTGGAGAGGTAGTTGACGTTGGGGAGAGTGGTGTTGATGGTGGCGAGTGCGTTTCCGGTGGAGTAGATGAGAAGGTCGGAGTAGTTTCTGAAGATGAATTGGATGCGCATTTCGTTGTAGGGGAGTGCGGCGGTGGGCAGTGCGACACCCCAGTCTCTGCTGTAGAAGAGGGGGAGGGGGAGGTTGAGGGTTGCGGCGCCGAGAGAGTACCCGGGCGCGACTGGCTCGATGAGCTCGGCGATGTTTCCGATCATGTTGTTATAGGCGTTCTTCTTTGAAGCGGGTGTGGTGAATGCAGCCCAGAAGTCGAGGTGGTAGCTGTCGAATCTGGCGGCTTGGAGGTCGTTGAAGGTGATGGCGCACTCCTGCACGAGGTTGTGCATCAAGTTTCTTGTCCATCTGAGGTAGATCTGAGTTCCCAAGAGAGAGACTGAGCTGGCGAGAGTTACTTGAGGGATTTGTACACGGAGCCAAGATTGAAGGAGGTAGTCGGCGGCACGAGTGATGTTGACGGAGAAGTCTTGACCGAAGCCAGCGAGACCGGTGCTGCGGCTGAGGACGACGGGCACCTGGGTGAACCAAGTTGCCTTTCTGGTCTCGCGCACGAAGTAGGCGGTCGCATCGGGTCCTCCGTAAAGGTACTTTTCGAGCTGGTCGTAGGTGGCTAAGTCCACGTATCCAGTAGTCATATTAGAAGATGAGATGCTCATTTATTATACAAAAGATAAAAAAAATTCAACGCGCGCGGCTGTACGTCTAAAGAAGCTCGCGCAGTTGGTTTTGCGATAATAAAAATGAGCCTGGTAATCGACAAGCTCTTGGCGCTGGAGCGCGAGATAGAGCGCGGCGCGGACAAGGCGGACTTGTTGGGGTTGTTGCGCGGGGCGTACTACGAGTACGAGCTTTTGACGGAGCACGAGCTGAACGTGCGCCACGGGATGCTGACGCGCTCCTACGTTGCGGCGTTCGCGGATGCGAACGAGCGGTTGCTGAGCTGCTGTGAGCGCGAGCTCCGGGAGGCGAGGAGCCGCGTGCTCGCGCTGGATCGCCAGAACAGGGAGCTGAAGAAGTTTTTGTTCTCGAACCAGTTGACGCGCGGATCGTCTATTTATGACGTGCAGTGCCACGCGAAGCCGCGCTGCGTCATTATGTAAAAACGACTTTTGCTTGATGTTTGGTTTGTGAACATTTTTGACGGCGATTGTTCATTCAGGCATAGACAACAATTAACGAACAGATTTAGTGCTCCCCCAAACAAGGTTTTTATTGGAGATTTGAAAGAATCCGAAGACTATATTTTTTGTAGCAAATAACTAAATATTATAAATATGAGATTAAAGGAGATCCGTTTACGCATTTTCCCGTTCTTACTCTCTCTATAATTCGTCAGAAACATACTGTTATACTTTTCTCGTTGAATATTCAAGAAATCATTGAACTCTATAATCAATCGTCGCTGAAACGGAATACTAATAACTCCATTGAATACGAGCTGCATGTATGTCCTGTTTGTATTGTTCGGGGTATCGTCTATAAAGCTCTCGCCTTCTCGAACTTCAAACGCACAAATAGCTTTTTGCGAATCTATACAATTGACAGCAATAACAGAAGGTGTTTGTTCAGTACTGGTGTACCGACCAATCGTAATTTCAGATTGAGGGAGCTTGTAAATGTGCCCGCCTATGATGTATCCATTATCAACCGAGAGTTCGAAAGCGTGTTTGTATTTTTGAGGGAAGAAGTGCATTAGGATAACTTGCGCGTCCGCTGCTTCGGCGCGCCTCTCAAAAGAGAAGGCGCAAGTGCTGGTACTTGTATCTTCAAAAACCTCTTCTTCAAAGACATTGACGCGGTGAATGAGGAACTCGCGCATGAAATTGGACCGCATTTCGACGTCAGATGCTCTAATCGAAGAGAAAAAATTCACCGGTAAGATGAGTATTCCGCCCGCGCATTTTCCGATCATCTTTACGAAACATTTGTACAAGTCGTTGCTCTTGTACTTTTCATACGTGGTCTTATCCGGATTCTTGTTGCGCGCCAAGTAGGGCGGGTTGGTAAGCACTATTTTTCCAGCGAAGTCGGGAGGATCGGCGAAAATATCGCGCTGCTCGCATTCTATTTTTGGCTCAATATCATAACACTCAATTTTAGCGCCGGCGGGGAAAAAAGGCAGCAAGTCACCCTTACCAACAAACGGCTCTATATACGTTGTGCCCTCTGGTAAAACCAGACCCTGTAAGATATACTCGGCGTTCGTCGTGTAAAATTGTCCGTAAGATTTCTTGTTCATCGGTATTTACGATATGCGTTTTAAATATTGTTTTTGTCTTATGGCATAACACAAAAATCACAATGTTTATTCGTAAATCCGCTCCGCTTTCAAAACCTCCCTACAACAGACCGCCAGCGGCGACATTGTGCGGACGATGCGCGCCTTCTCCGCGTGGATGAAGGGCAGGCGTGCCTCGTACTCGTTGTCCGCGACGCTCCGCCGGACGATCGCCAGCGCGCCCGCCATGTCGCCCACCGGCAGCTGAACGAACGCGCGGCTGTCCACGATCGCGGCGGCGTTCGGCGCCCCCATGTAGAAGACCAGACACTCCGACAAGATGCCGTCGTACAGCTTCTCCGTGACGTAGTTGTGCACCACGGCGTTCTCGGCGTTGAACGTGTACTTGTACGGCATCAGTCCCTCGTCCTTGGTGTGCGGCGGCAGACGTCCGCGGTAGTTGCGCCACGCTGGCTCGCCCTTCGCGGCGTCGGCATCTGCGCCGTACTTGTCCACCTCAAAGTGGTCGTCGAGGAGGTGCGCGAAGGCGATCCGGTGTCTGTATATCTCATTAGAGCAGATATCCGAGAGGATGACCGAAATCGCGTCTCCTTTGCTCTTGGCTGGGCTGCACTGGAGCAGCTCATCGCAGTCTTGCGCGAGGTGCCACTCGGCAACGTGTGGAACGCGATCGTAAGAGCCCAAGTAAAAGTAGTCGCCGGGCGGTCCAAAGGTCGCCCAGGTCTCCATCTGGAGCATGATGGTCTTCATCAGCGGCGGCTGCTGAGCGTCGTTCGCGCGCTGTACGACCAGGTGGTAGTCGCAAGGCTCGGTGTCGGTAAAGATGATCTCAAGTCCAGTGCGCGGCGCCATCTTCAGGCTGCGCCCTGGTGTCATCTTGCTCCACAGCCTGCAGAGGTCGGCGGAGGAGCAAAACCAGGCACTGAGCTTCACGCGAATTGTGCGCGGTTGGTCTGACTTGATGTGAAGTGGAATCATCAAGATCAGCATGTGTGTTTAAGTATGTCAAGGGTGCGCTTTGTACTCTCTCAAGATGTTTTCTGCTAAATGTGTTTCGCCTCAACACAATCAAGAACCATACAATAAATGAGCTTTATCACTCCTGATTCGCAGCCACTGAACATGACGCACACCTTCAGCTTCAGAGACCTCCAGGGTCCGCTCCCGCTGCACTACTACCGCCGCCACAGCATCATGTCGGTTCTCCTGCAGGAATTCTCGCTCTTCGCGAGCCTGGTGGAGAAGGCGGGCTTCGCCGAGAAGCTGGACGACCCCGCCGCGGACTTCACGCTCTTCGCGCCCAGCGACGAGCACCTCCGCGCGCTCGGCTTCAACGAGCAGACGGTCGCCTCGCTGGACTCAATCTTCGCCGTCAACCTCGTCAAGCTGTCGTTGCTGAACCGGCGCATCACGCGCCAGCTTATCCAGGACACGCCCTTCTTCCAGATGCAGAGCTACGACAGGCGGCAGTTCCTCTACTTTTCCACCATCAGCGACACCACGCGCGTGAACGCCCACGCGACCATCACCGCCTTCGACACCCAGTGCGCCAACGGCATCATCCACACCCTCGACGCCTTGTTGCAGCCCACCTTTTTCTACTGAGCTCCTAATAAATGAACGAGTTAGTAATTCCCGAGGGCACTGAAGAGCTCGACCCCGACGCATACGAGTACGGGGATTTTACACGCATCGTCCTGCCCGCGTCCCTGACCGAGATGCCAGACTTCCTCACGAACACTTACGAGATTGACGCCTCGCGCTGCGTCCAGATCACCGAGATCCCCGAGTTCTGCTTCTTCAACGCCTACTTGCGCCTGTTTCGGTGTCCGCCGAACCTCGGCTCGATTCGCGAATCGGCGTTTGAAGGAAGCAGCCTGGAGACCTTTGTGTGTCGCACGATAGAGATGATTGACGAAGCCGCGTTTCGCAACTGCGCGAGCCTGAAGAGCGTGTCCTTCCGCGGCGCCGCCTTCTCGCTGTTGCCCGAGCATTGCTTTCGGAATTGCCTGAGCTTGTTGTCCGTGGAGCTGCCCGCGACGTGCATCGTGATTGAAGAGGAGGCGTTCGCGGAATGCGCGCGGCTCGAGCGCGTCGCCGGCGGGCAGCAGCCGGTCTTCGCGGGCAACATGTCCTTCAGCCAGTGCGGGCTGGCGACCCTGCCGTGGCGCGAGTTCTCGCACATCGGGGAGTTCTGCTTCGAGGGCTGCCAGCGCTTGCGTGAGGCGGTCTTCCAGAGCCCCTACTTGGGTCAGGCCGCGTTTGCGAACTGCCCCGCGCTGGAGACCGCGCGCCTCGTCGCCGAAGAGGTCGGTGCGCAGTGCTTCCTCGCGTGCTCCAGCCTGCAGGACGTCGAGCTGGGCGAAGGCACGCTCAGCCTGTTCCAGGAGGCGTTCAAGGACTGCGGGCGGCTCACGCGCGTCGCCCTGCCCTCCACTCTTGAGACCATCGACAACGAGACCTTCATGAACTGCGGATTCGCGTACGTCCAGTTGCCGCCATCGCTCGCTGAAATCGGGCGCTTCGCCTTCGCCAACTGCCGCAACCTGCTCGCCGCCAGCGGCGGAGAGGAGATCCAGGTCGTGCGTGAGTTCGCCTTTGACGGCTGCACGCTGCTCGGCTCGGACAACGCGGCGCCCTTCGTCCTCGGCGTGGCGCCCGAAGCCAACGTGGAGTTCGCGGCGCTCAACGCCTGCATCAACATGTTCTACTTCCGATACGGCGACAACGAGGACTTCAACACGCAGCTCCGCACGATGAACCTCCTGGCAAGAACCACACTCAAGTTGATCATGGAGGAAAACAGCGTCCCCGTGGAAATCGCAATGAAGATCCAGAGGATGATCCCCGCCCCCGAGGCGCAGCGGATTCAGGACTACTTGGAGGACGCCCAAGACGACCTGTGACGTCATCGTTTCAAAGGTTCGCGAGCGAAGTTGGATTTCTCTCGGAAAATAAAATTTTAATTTTTCCAAAAGAATTGCAGCGGCTGCTGAGCCGTCATCATCGTTCGCAGCGACATCTAAACACGCACGCGCGAACGATGATGACAAAGAGATCTGGTAAAAACGCAAAGCAGGGCGACCGCCACGACCGCCGTGACCACTCCGACCGCCCCAAGCCCGCGGCGCCGCGACCAACCAACCAACGCAGAGATGGGCGCCGTTCGCGGCGGCGCGAGGAGTTCGACTTGGCGGAGCACCAGGAGGAGGAGCGGCGGGAGCGGGAGCGGGAGTTGCGCTCGGAGGCGCGGTACAAGGCACCGCAGGTGTGGGTGGACGAGCTGCGACGCTTCAACGCAAAGTGGCGGCGATTTTTGTAGAAATAACATTTGGTATAATAAATGAGCGTTCAAATGTTGGATAAGTTATTGGCGGTGGTTGCACTGATCGTCGTGCTGCTTCCTTTCAAGGTGGAGGAGGTCGTTGCGGGCGCGGCGTCGTCTACTGACGCCGACCTTGTGGTCGCGTCGTTGTCGCTGATGAAGGTTGCGGTGTTTGCCTTCGCCTTGGGAGTGGGGCTGATGATGTTCATGC
>Ga0255179_1000096_pt1 | contig 30498 bp, 34 predicted proteins | sample Atl_Colum_RepA_8_FD_183631 | JGI IMG/M metagenome (GOLD analysis project Ga0255179, IMG submission 183631) | Freshwater microbial communities from Altamaha River, Georgia, United States - Atl_Colum_RepA_8d | ecosystem: Environmental > Aquatic > Freshwater > River | place: USA: Georgia... | reverse complement strand
CCTATAACGGAAAAAGTGGCTGGTTTGGTATTACTGATAAATACTGGATGGCTGCAATTATTCCTGAAAATGGAAAATCTTTTAAAGCAGAATATTCATTTGCAAATGCTTATAAAGCAAATTTTATAATATCTGAGCCAACTATAGTAAATCCTCAAAAGAGCTCCTCTAGTAGTTTCAAAATATTTCTTGGTGCAAAAGAAGTTCATACGGTTGATAGCTATACTGAAAAAGAAAAAATTGATCGTTTCGATTTAGCTATTGATTGGGGTTGGTTTTATTTTATTACAAAACCTCTATTTTTTATAATTGATTATATATTTAAAATTGTTGGAAATTTCGGTGTTGCCATTATTATTCTTACTATCATTGTAAGAATTATATTTTTTCCACTCGCCAACTATTCTTTTAGATCCATGGCTAAAATGAAAGTTCTACAGCCAGAAATGTTAAGAATAAAAGAACTCTACAAAGATGATATGAAAAGAACGCAACAAGAAATGATGGCTTTATATAAAAGAGAAAAAGTAAATCCTTTATCAGGATGTCTTCCAGTATTAATTCAAATCCCAATTTTCTTTGCTGTATACAAAATGCTTTTTGTAACTCTTGAAATGCGTCATGCGCCGTTTTTTGGATGGATCAAAGATTTATCAGCTGCAGACCCAACAACTATTTTCAATTTATTTGGTCTCATTCCTTGGAATCCTCCTTCATTTTTAATGATAGGTGTGTGGCCAATATTAATGGGTATCACTATGTACCTTCAAATGAAGTTAAACCCAACCCCTCCAGACCCAATACAGGCGAAAATTTTTGCTTTCTTTCCTTTAATAATGACGGTTATGTTAGCAACTTTTCCTTCTGGATTAGTTGTATATTGGACCGTAAGTAACGTTCTTACGATCGCTCAACAATATTACATAATGAAAAAAACTACGGTGAAAACGGTTTGATGGATATTAAGTCTTTTTGGCCAGAACTTGGTCCATCAATTCAAGAGGCATCTGTTTATTTCGACAAATATAAAAATAAAAAAATAATTCTAAAATATGGTGGTCAGGTTATGTCTGATCAAAGTTTGTCTAAAGCATTTGCACAGGATGCAGCAATTTTAAGAAAATTAGATGTTGATGTTGCTGTTATTCATGGTGGCGGTCCTCAAATCAAAACAAAACTAGAATCTCAAAATTTAGAAAGTAAATTTATTTCTGGATTGAGAGTAACCGATGAGAATGTAATAAAAGTTGTAGAAGACGTTTTATTAAATGAGATTAACCCAGATCTAAGAGATGCAATTATAAATTATGGGACAAAAGCAGAATCGGTTACTGTTAGAAAAAATAATGTAATTCATATCGACAAAGCAATAGATGAACAACTAGGATTTGTTGGAGACCCCAAAAAGATTGATACAAAAATATTAAATAACTTCTTTAAGCAAAAAATTATTCCTGTCATTGCGCCTATGGGAATGGATAATAAAGGCCAAGTTTATAATGTAAATGCGGACACAGCAGCTGGTACGATTGCAAATCAAATAAAGGCTGAAAGGCTTTTATTGATGACTGATGTTCCTGGAGTAAATGATAAAAATGGTAACCTGATATCGCAATTATCTACAAAACAAGCTTTAGATCTAATTGATAATGGAACGATTACTGGCGGAATGATTCCAAAAATTAAAACGTGTATTAGCGCTATCGAGTCGGGTGTAAACGGAGTAGTTATTATTGATGGAAGAAAATCTCATGCCGTTCTTTTCGAATTATTTTCAAATCTTGGAGCTGGTACACTTATAGTAAAATAATGGATGAGATAAAAAACGTAAAATTTTGGATTTTTGATTTAGATAACACTCTTTACCCTTCATCGACAAATTTATTTTCAAGAATTGATAAACTGATGGCAAATTTTATCACTGAACATTTAAATGTTAATCATGAAGAGGCTATTCAAATAAAAAATGATTACTTCCAAAAACATGGAACAACTTTGAATGGCTTAATCAAAAATCATAATGTTGATCCTCATCACTTTTTAGAATTTGTTCATAACATTGATTACAGTTTTTTAAATAAAAATGAAAAATTGAATAAAGAAATAAAAAGTTTACCTGGAAAAAAAATTATTTTTACTAATGGATCAAGAAAACATGCAAAAAATGTTGTTAATAATTTACAACTTGATGAAAACCTATTTTCAATATTTGACATTGTTGATTCAGATTTTGTTCCAAAACCAGAAAGGTCTCCTTATGAGAGACTTATTAAAAAGTACGATATTGTGCCTGAGCAAAGTATTTTTTTTGAAGATATTGCAAGAAACCTCAAGCCCGCTCATGATCTTGGCATGAAAACAGGGTGGGTAATAAATGAAGATAATTGGGCAAAAGAAGGTCATGATGAAGATCATGTACACTTCAAAATAAAAGAATTAGATCATTTTCTTGAGCAGTGTAATTTGTTAATTAAATAGACATGAGTCTAGAAAATATTATTTTAAAAGCTTGGGAAGATAAAAATAATATTAATAAAAATTCTGATAAAACAATTATCTCAGCTATTAACGAAACTTTAGAAAAACTTGACTCAGGTAATATTAGAGTCTGTGAAAAAAAAAATAATGAATGGCATACTCATCAATGGATAAAGAAAGCAATTCTTTTAAGTTTTAAAGTTCAAGATAATAAAATTCTTTCAGGTCCATATACCAGCTGGTTTGACAAAGTAGATGGCAAAACAACCCTTTGGAATGAAAAAAAACATATTGAAGCTGGATTTAGAGCAGTGCCAAATGGAGTTATAAGAAAATCTGCATACATTGGAAAAAATGTTGTGTTGATGCCATCCTTTATAAATGTTGGTGCCTACGTTGATGATGGAACTATGATTGATACTTGGTCAACAGTTGGTTCATGTGCGCAGATTGGAAAAAATTGTCATATTTCTGGAGGAGTTGGAATTGGCGGAGTGCTAGAGCCTCTGCAAGCAAATCCAGTCATCATTGAGGATAATTGTTTTATCGGTGCAAGATCTGAAGTAGCGGAGGGGGTGATTGTTGGCGAAGGTTCTGTAATTTCTATGGGGGTATATCTTGGTGCTTCAACAAAAATTATAGATAGAAAAACAAACAAAACTATCTATGGAAAAGTTCCTCCCTATTCGGTGGTAGTTTCAGGATCGCTTGCAAATGAAGATAAAAGTAAACCAAGTTTATATTGCGCGGTGATTGTTAAAACTGTTGACGAAAAAACTAGAAGCAAAACTTCAATAAACGAATTATTGCGAGACTGATATGTTAAAAACTATCAGTGAAGTTTCTTTAGCAAAAGATCTGGTTAAATGTAAGAGCGTTACGCCTAAAGATGATGGGGCAATTAATGTTGTTGCAAAAAATCTAAAAAAATTAGGATTTAAATGTCAGATTATGGAGTTCCAAGAAAAAGGAACTGTAAAAATAAAAAATTTATATGCAAAAATCGGAAATAGTTCTCCTAACCTTTGTTTTGCAGGACATACTGATGTTGTTCCAGTTGGCGATCTAAAGTCTTGGACTGTAAATCCTTTTGGTGGGGTTATAAAAAATCAAAAATTAATTGGTCGTGGCGTTAGCGATATGAAAGGCTCAATTGCATGCTTTATTGCAGCTGTTAGTGAATTTTTAAAAAAAAATAAAAAACAAAAAGGCTCAATTAGTTTTTTAATAACTGGCGATGAAGAAACTATTGCGATTAACGGTACTAAAAAAGTTATAGAAAAATTAATACAAAAAAAAGAAAAAATTGATTTCTGCATAGTAGGCGAACCAACAAATGAAAGTAAACTAGGGGAAATGATTAAAATTGGCAGAAGAGGGAGTATGACTGGCCATTTAACGATTGTAGGTACTCAAGGACATGTTGCCTATCCTCATGCTTCTAACAATCCTTCAACAATTATAGTTGAAGTTTTAAATAAAATAAAAAAATTGAAACTAGATAATGGCAATAAAGATTTTGAACCTTCAAATCTTGAAGTTACAAAAATTACTATCGATAACACTGCCGACAATGTTATTCCTGCTGAGGCCAAAGCTTCTTTTAATATAAGATTTAATAACTTACACACGTCAACCTCTCTTAAGAAAAAATTTAATAAAATTTTTTCTTCTATTACTAAAAAATCTAAGGCTAGTTACAAAATTAAATATCATGTTTCAGGAGAGTCTTTTTTAACAAGGCCTAACAAAACTGTTTATATGATTAAAAATGTCATAAAAAAAAGTACAAAAATTAATCCTATCTTATCTACATCGGGAGGAACCTCGGATGCTCGTTTTATAAAAAAAATTGCACCTTGCATTGAATTTGGTTTAATTGCAAAAACAATCCACCAAGTAGATGAGATGGCCAAAATTGCTGATCTAAAAAAATTAAAAAATATATACTTGGATATCCTTGTTAATTACTTTAAGTGACAACTTGTATATTTACTACTGATTCTTCCGTTCAACATGATACTGGACCAGGTCATCCAGAATGTCCTGAGCGAATTCCGTCAATCATAAATGGTTTAAAAAAAATACAATCTCAAAAATTAATTTGGGAAAAGGTTAAATATTTTGATGATAAATATATTAAACTTACTCATTCAGAAAAATATTTTAAAAAAATTAATCAATCATTTCCAAATGAAGGCTTGGCTTTTCTTGATGGAGACACAATTGTTTCTAAAGGTAGCAAAAAAGCAGCTTACGATGCAGTTGGGGCAATTATAAATGCTATCGATGCCGTAATGAATAAAGAATTCGATAATGCATTTTGTGTTGTCAGACCTCCTGGACATCATGCTGAAAAAGAGCAGGCTATGGGATTTTGTATATTTAACAATATTGCTGTCGGCGCAACTTATTTAATGGAAAAATATAAAATGAATAAAGTGGCAATTATTGATTTTGATGTTCACCATGGAAACGGCACGCAGGATATTTTTTATAATGAAAAAAAAGTTTTGTATATTTCATCACATCAATTTCCATTTTATCCTGGGACGGGATCTAAAGATGAAACCGGTAAATATAATAATATTTTAAATATTCCTCTAAAAGCAGGAACAAATTCTAAAGAATTCTTTGCTAGCTATAATAAAGTTTATGATAAATTAAACGAATTTAAGCCTGAATTTATATTATTATCAGCTGGATTTGATGCTCACAAAAACGATCCCTTAGCTAATATTAATTTGGAATCTAAAGATTATTACACATTAACTAAAGAAATTATAAAAATCGCAAAACAAGTTTCTGGTAATAAAATTGTTTCAATCTTAGAAGGCGGTTACAATCTTGCAGCTATTCAAGAAAGCGCAAAGTATCATGTTGAGGCTTTATTAGAAGCTTAATCTAATAAATAATATTTTCTAAATATAATCCCGACGCCGGTGCAGGTGATGCACATTTAGATCGATCTTTAGAATTTAATGCATCCAATAAATCTTTTTTTGACCACTTATTCTCACCTACAAGCTTTAAGCATCCCATCATAGAACGAACTTGATGTTGTAAAAAAGACTGTGATTCAAAATAACTATAAATGTAATCATCTTTTCTAAAAATATTTATTTTCCCCATAGTTTTTATTGGAGATTTGGCTCCGCACGAAGCGGACCTAAAAGTTGTAAAATCATGTGTTCCTATGAAAATTTGCGCAGCATCATTCATTTTAATTTCATCAAGTTTAATTTTTAATTGCCATGCTCTATCTTTTTCTATGGATAAAGGAGAATCTCGATTAATAATTACATATTTATAAATTCTTAATTTTGCATCTCGTCTTGCATCAAAATCATTATTTATCAATTCTGTTTTTAAAATACTGATAGATTCATTTTTTAAATGGAAATTTAAAGCATCGGTAATTTTTTTAACATCAATATCTTTATTAAAATCAAAATGAAAAACTTGATGAACTGCATGAACGCCCGTATCTGTTCGTCCAGCTCCAAAAATTACTATTTTTTTTTCAGCGATCCTCTCAATTGCCTGTTCAATCGCCTCTTGGACTGATCTGCCATTTAATTGTCTTTGCCATCCTACGAATTTAGTACCATCATATTCTACTATGCATTTTAGTCTTGGCATTTAAAATAGTTCTGATGCTTTAGGAATTTTATATCCTAATAAAAATTCTTTTACTTTTTGAATTTTTTTACCTGGTCTTTGTATTTCTAAAACTTGAATCGCAAAATCTTTACAGGCAATTAATAAGTTATCATTAAGCGTTGTGCCAATTTTTCCTTTTTGATCTATAACTTCTGCTTTCCAAATCTTAATTCTTTCGTTTTTAAATTTAAACCAGGCTCCGGGTGTAGGATTGAGGGCGTTAATTTGTTGTACAATTTTAATTGCATTATTATTCCAATTAATTTCCTCATCTTCACTTGTAATTTTTTTAGCGTGAGTGGCTTTTGAGTGATCTTGCTCTAAAAATTTGGCTTTATTTTTATCTATTAGGTCAATAGCCTTAATGATTAGTTTAGAACCCAAGATCGATAACTGATTGCTTAATAAGCCGTAATTTAACTGATTATTAATCTCAATTTTTTCAGACAACATCACAGGTCCCGAGTCTAAACCTTTTTCAATTTTCATAATTGAGATTCCTGTAAATTTGTCCCCATTCATAATTGACCTTTGAATAGGTGCGGCACCTCTCCAGTAAGGCAATAATGATGCATGAATATTAATAAAGCCTTTTTTAGATAAATTTAAAAAATTTTCAGGAATAATTTGTCCATAAGCAACAACAATCGCTAAATCAGGATTTATTTTTTTAAAAAAATCATATTCTTCTTCATTTTTTAATGAAATTGGATGATGAACTTTTAAATTATTTTTTTCTGCTTCTAAATGAACTGGAGTTTTTTCAATTTTTAAACCTCTATTAGATTTTTTAGGAGGTTGAGTATAAACGTAAATAATATTTAGTTTTTCTTTAAGCAATTCTTTTAACGCAGGAACAGCAAATTCTGGTGTTCCCATGAAAATTATTTTTAATGACATGGATTACCTAAAAATTAATGTGATCTGAAACTTCTTCCTTTTTTGCTTTTGAGAGTTTTTTTAAAATAAAAGATTTTTTTAATTTTGATAAATAGTCAATAAACAAAATTCCATTTAAATGATCAATTTCATGTTGGATACACGTTGCAAGTAAGCCTTCTGCTTTTAATAATTGTTCTTTTCCGTTTTGATCTAAATATTTTACGTGACATTTTTCTGGTCTATCAATTTCTGCAAACTGCTTAGGCAATGAAAGGCAGCCTTCTTCGAAAGTACATTTTGTTTCTGATGTCCAAACAATTTCTGGGTTTACAAAATACATAGGATTATTTGGTTCTGGCTCTTTTGCTATATCAATAACAACAACTCTTTTGTGTACTCCGATTTGAACTGCAGCAAGACCAATGCCAGGAGCCGCATACATTGTGTCCAACATATCTTTCATAAGATTTTTAATCTCAGCATCAACCTTTTGAACTGGTTTTGATTTAATTCTTAATTGAGGATCTGGCTCTGTTAAGATTTGCCTAATAGTCATAATGAAAAAATACTAAATCTACTTAATTAATCAAGCGCTTGATACTAATCACTGCTTAAAGAACTACGATATTTAAATGCAGAAAATAATGTTCCGTCATCTAAATATTCAATCTCTCCACCCACTGGAAGGCCGTGCGCTAACTTTGTCACTTTTATATTTAAATTTTTAATACTGTCTTTAATATAATGAGCAGTTGTTTGGCCTTCGATTGTGGCGCTTGTAGCCAAAATCACTTCTTTTACTGCGTTAGCTTTAATCCTATTCACTAATGAGCCTATTAAAAGATCTTCTGGATTTACGCCATTAATAGCTGAAAGAGTTCCTCCTAAAATATGATACTGGCCACTATAAACATTTGTGCTTTCAAGAGCCCACATGTCAGCCACATTCTCAACAACACAAATTTGCTCATAATTATTTTTATTACTACAGTTACACTCAACTTTATTAGTTTTAAAATTTCCACAAACATTACAACGAGAAACATTCTGATAAACTTTGTCTAAAGCACCTGACAATGGCTTCATAATATTATCTCTGTTTTTAAGAAGATAAAGGGCAATACGTCTTGCAGACTTTGGTCCTAATCCTGGTAACTTTGCAATTAGAAACATTAATGTTTCTAAATCTGGATGAGAATTATTTTTCATTACTAGAAAGGAAGTTTAAATCCAGGAGGCAATTTTAACCCCCCTGTCACTTTTGACATTTCCTCTGATGATCTCGCTTCAATTTCTTTCTTAGCATTATTAGTAGCTATAATAATTAAATCTTCTAAAACCTCTTTTTCTTCTGTCATTAATTTTGGATCAATATTTATTTTGATCATTTCATAATTGCCATTCAAAATTACTTTCACAGCACCATTACTTGCAACTCCTTCAGCCTGTATATTTTTTAATGAAGCTTTTGCTTCCATCATTTTTTGTTGCATTTCTTGAGCTTTTTTTAACATACCGCCAAAATCCATTACTTAATCTCCTCCACCTCACTAAGTTCTGCGTCTGGAAAGTTTTCTTTTATTTTTTTATAAACTTCACTTTCAAGCGCATCTTTTAACAATTTTTTTTTATAAATTTCTTTATTTTCAAAAATTGTATTTTTGCCCGTTTCTTTTGATAAAGAAATAATCCATCTTTCACCTGTCCAAAGTTTAAGCTTTTCAGTTAAAGATCTTACAAAATTTTTAGATAATTTTTCATTAAAGGAAATATCAATTTTCCCAGTTTCAAATTTTACTATTCGGACATTTCTTTCTAAATCAAACTTCAATTCAATTTCTTTTTTTTGATTTGTAATTTCTACTAATTTTTCAAATGAATTAATAATCTCAAGTTTTCCGGCTTCTTGTTTTTTTTCTATAATTCTTGGGTTGTGATCGGCATCTTCTGCTTTTTCTTGTATAACGCTTTTGATTTGTGTTTTTGCCGATATTTGTTTGTTAATTATTGTTCCAGGTTTAATGTTGTTTAAGTTATCTTTATTTTCGCTAGGCTCCGCTATTGCACGTGTATCTGAATTTAAAGCATCCTCAATTACTTGCTCTGGACTCGGTAAGTCTTTCAAATGCACTAATCTCATAATTAACATTTGAAAAGAAAGAAAATGATTTGGAACAAAACTTAATTCTTCAATTCCTTTGAGAATAAATTGCCAGATCATCGAAATATAAGAAAAATCAATATTTTTTGATAGTCCAAAAATTAAATCAGACTCAAATTCAGAAACTGTTAGATCATTTTCAATTTTGCCAAAACTTTTACTTCGAGAAATTAAATAAATAACTTCAAGCATGTCTTGTAAAACTAATTTTGGATCGGCTCCTAAATCAAATATTTCTTGAGCTTCTGCAAGAGCTTTTTCCTTATCTCCATCAATTACAAAACGTACAAGATCAATAATTCTTGAACGATCTGCTATACCCAACATAGTTCTAATTGATGTTTCGGTTATCTCTTTACCTAAAACATTAAAAGTTGATATTGCCTGATCTAAAATAGATAAGGCATCTCTTACTGAACCTTCTGATGCTTTAGCAATTAACATCAAAGCTTTTTCATTAATTTTTGCTTTTTCTTTATCAGAAATTTTCTTTAAGAAAGAAATCATTTCTTCAAGTTTAATTCTTCTAAGATCAAATCTTTGACATCTTGAAATAATAGTTAGTGGTATTTTTTTAACTTCAGTGGTTGCTAAAATAAATTTAAGATGAGGAGGCGGCTCTTCTAATGTTTTAAGTAAACCATTAAACGCTTGTTTTGATAGCATGTGAACTTCATCGATGATGAAAACTTTATACTTAGCACTCGTAGGATAGTATTTGGCAGAGTCAATTAATTCTCTGATATCATCAATTCCAGTTTTAGAAGCAGCATCCATTTCTAAAACGTCAATATGATTTGAATTTGTTATAGCCTCACAATGGCAAAAGCCTTCACATTTCTTCTCTGGAGTTTCTGAATTTTTACAATTTATAGCTTTTGCAATTATTCTTGCTGTCGTTGTTTTTCCAACGCCTCTAATTCCCGTTAATAAATAAGCGTTAGGAATACGATCCATCTTAATCGCATTTTTAATGATCTGCACCATTACATCTTGACCTATAACTTCATCAAAACTTTGTGGTCGATACTTTAATGCTAGGCCTTTACGATTATTTTCCATAAAAAACGGGAGACTGAGGACAACCTGAAAAATTATCGTTACGGCTGCTTCTTTTCAGACCTGACCGGATTAGCGTAATCTCCACCTGCCACCAATCTCCCAAAATATTATAACAAGATAATTAAAAAAAAACGACAGCTATAATAATTCTAATATCTAAATGAATTAGCAAAATAAACACCTAAAAAATCTAATTTTTCGGTATGTTTTTTTAAAATAGTCAGTGCTTTTTTTACTGCTAAATTTTCAATATGCCCTTCAATATCAAGATAAAAACTTGCCTGCTTAAAAGAATTTCCAGTTGAAAAACTTTCAAGTTTTGTAAGATTAACTTTATTATCAGCAAATCCGCCTAAAGCCTTGTGCAGTGCCGATGGCACGCTCTTTAGGCGAAAAATACAAGAAGTAATATATTTCTTATTTTTATTATAGGGCTTTGATCTTGCCGAGGCTGACATAATTAAAAATCTTGTAACGTTTCCTTTTAAATCTTCGAAATTTTTCTTTAAAATCTTTAATCCATAAATCTTTGCAGCAAGTGCTGAGGCAATTGCAGACTCAGATTCTATTTGATGTTCTGAAATATATTTTGCAGAGCCAGCCGTATCAGCAGCCACAATAGGTTGTAATTTTAACTTACGAATATTTTTCTTACACTGTCCAATAGCCTGCGCATGACTCCTTACTGTTTCTATTTGTTTAATAGAGGCATTTTTTAATCCTAATAAGCAGTGTTCAACTTTTTGAAAATGCTCTCCTTCTATTTTTAATCTAGAAGAAGATAGTAAATAATGAACATCTGCAACTCTACCTGCTATAGAATTTTCAATTGGAATTAATAATTTACTATTTTTAGTGCTTTTAGTTTTAATAAAAGCATCCTCAAAGGTCTTACAACATATCATAACGGGCTTTTTAAAAATCTTTACTGCTGCTAAATGCGAGTAAGCACCTTGTTCCCCTTGTATAATTATTTTATTAGTCATTTTTCATAATATTTCTTATTTCTTCTAAATCTTCAATAGTATCTACTCCTAAAGGATAAGAATCTGTCAAACCTACTTTGATAGATATATTATTATCCATTGCACGCATTTGTTCTAGGCTTCTACTAATTTCGTTATCACTCCTTTTTAAAGAAATAAATTTTTTTAATGTCTCATATTGATAACCATAAATACCAACGTGATGATAATAAAAATTATCATGATTAATATTTTTTAATCTAAAAAAATCTAAAGCATTTTCAAAATTATTTATCTGCATTTCTTTTTTGGTTTCGACTTTCACGATATTTTTATTTTCTAAATCTTTTTTAAAATTTAGTTCTGTAGCAAGAGTTGCTATTTCATAAGAACTATTCGTCATAAATTTATCTAAAAGTTTTATTGCTGAAGGATTAATGTTTGGCATGTCTCCTTGTAAATTAATAATATTTTTTGGTTTTTTGGAAAAATTTTTTTCTATAGCTTCAAAAATTCTATCAGAGCCTGTTTTATGTTCCTTACTGGTTAAAATACTTTTTCCACCAAAATCTTTTATAACTTTTGCAATTTCTTCGTCTGCAGTAGCAACATACACGTCTCCAATTTTGCTCTCGACTGCTTTCTGCCAACAATGAACAATCATAGGTTTATTATTAATCAACAATAACGGTTTGTTGGGTAATCTAGTTGCTCGTAAGTGGCTTGGTATTAAAATAACTGTATTACCCATAATTAAAATTATGCGACTGTAAGACGCATAAAATAGATTTTAAAAAATTTTTTTTACTTTAAAGATTATGATGTTATACAATTTAGGTTATAAAAATCACTAGAATATGGATAGTTTTGAATTTAATAAAATTGCTGCAGCGGTGCTGGTTGTTGCTTTGCTATTAATTGGTTTAAATCAAATTGCAGATTCCATTTATCACGTAAAAAAACCTGAGACGCCAGGTTATAAAATTGAAGGTGTAACTGAAACAAAAACCGAAGCTAAAGGCGAAGCAAAAAAAGAAGAAAAATTAGCAGATATAAAAGTTTTATTGGCGACAGCAAACGTTGCTGCTGGAGAAAACACATTTAAAAAATGTGCCGCTTGTCACACGAATGTAAGTGGGGGTGCGGTAAAAATTGGTCCTCCAATGTGGGGTATTGTTGGCAAAAAATCTGCTTCACATCCTGAGTTCAAATACTCATCTGCCCTTGCTGCTCATGGAAAAGCTTGGACAGTAGAAGAATTAAATGCATTTTTATATAAGCCCGCAGATTATATTAAAGGAACTAAAATGGCTTTTGCAGGTATTGCAAAAGATGATGAGAGAGCAAGTCTAATTGCATATTTAAGTACGCTTAAATAGTTTTCTTTATATTCTCTTTAAAAAAAAATAAATTATCATCTAATGAGATTTTCTTATTTAAATCCACTTTTAAATCCTAAATCATTAAGAATGTTGTTTCTCGGCTTTACAGCCGGTCTTCCTATTCTTTTAATTTTTTCTACATTATCTGTTTGGTTGTTTAAGGCTGGCGTAAATAGAGCGACCATAACTTTATTTAGTTGGGTGGGCTTTGCATACTCTTTTAAATTTATTTGGACGCCTGTGGTTGATAATTTAAAATTACCAATATTTGGAAAGCTAGGACATAGAAGAAGCTGGCTGCTGTTATCTCAATTAATGATAATCCTATCATTGATTTTTATTTCTTTCACAGATCCAAAAACTTCTCTGATCCTTACAGCAATAGGAGCTATATTTATTGCATTCTCAAGTGCAACTCAAGATATCGTACTAGATGCATTTAGAATTGAGTCTGTCTCAAAAAATTTACAAGGAGCTCTATCTTCGATGTACTTAACGGGTTACCGTATAGCTATGATTGTTGCTGGTGCAGGAAGCTTATGGATTGCATCATTCTTAGGAACAGAAATTTATAGTCAAAAAGTTTGGCAACAGGTTTATCAAATAATGGCTTTGCTAATGTTGGTTGGAGTACTAGCTGTTTTTTATTCTTCTGAACCTAAAATAAAAAGAAATATTGAAATTAAATCTAATCAAAAAATTAAATTCTTTATTACTTTTCTATTTGCTCTGGCTGGATTTATTTTAAGCTATATATATTTTAAAGATTTATTTAATAGCAAAGATCCTATTATTAGTTTTTTAAATGAATTAATTAAAATTATTTTTTGTTTCTTAATATTCTCTTTAATTATATTTTTATTAATCAAAATAAAATTTATTAACAAAGAATCTGCAAAAAATGCATACGCAAAACCCGTATTAGATTTCTTAAAAAGATATGGATCAAAAGCAACCTCCATTCTACTTCTAATAGGTTTATATAGGATTTCAGATGTAGTCTTGGGTGTAATGGCTAATGTTTTTTATATAGAGAAAGGTTTTTCAGTTTCAGAAATAGCTACCTATTCAAAATTCTTTGGTACGATAGCTACTATTGTCGGTGGCGTTATTGGTGGCCTTGCTTCAGTTCATTTAGGAGTAATGAGATCATTATTTATTGGCGCATTAATTTCAGCTTTAAGTAATCTATTATTTGCTTGGTTAGCTATTATCACTGCAGATGTTAAAATTTTAGCTTTTGTAATTACAGCAGATAATATTGCTAGTGGTTTTGCAGGTGCTACATTTATAGTTTATCTATCAGCTCTAACCTCAATAAAATTTACTGCAACTCAATATGCACTTTTTAGTTCTGCAATGTTGTTTTTGCCTAAACTGATAGCTGGCTATGCTGGTGGTTTTGTAAACTTATTTGGATATCCAACATTCTTTATATTCACTGCCGTCATTGGAGTTCCAGTTCTGTTGTTAATTATATGGATAAACAAAACTGTTAAAATTAATAAAAAATGATTTACAGAAATAACATTGGGGCATATACCTCGCTTGTGAAAAAAATATTATTATCGACTATTTTAGCTCTGCTAATCTGCAATACAGTTTCCGCTCAGAATTCTCCTTTCCCATTAAAAAGACAAGATTATTTAGATGCGAATAAAAAAGAGCTAGAAAAAATATTTAATAGTATAGATAAAGATGGTGATGGAAAAATTACTAAAGATGAATTCTATGCAAATCCTTTGAAAGACGCAGCAGCAAGATTTGATAATACCGATACAAATAAAGATGGCATTGTAACTTTAGAAGAAGAAAACGCTGCAATTGCTAAATTAAAAAAACTAGAAGCGGACGCTAAAAAGAAGCAAGCTGAACAAAAAAAAGAGTCAACTCCAGCACCAGCTCCTAAAAAATAATTTAATCTAAAATATATTTTATTTATAACGGAAATATCTGTTATTATTCTAAAAGACTTATAAGTATATGTTGCTTACAGTTAAAAATCCCGTTGCAAATATTTACAAAAAAAATAATAAAAAATCTGAGATTGTTACACAAATTCTTTACGGAGAAAATTTTATTACCTATAGCAAATCTGGAAAATTCTATAGAGGATATAAAGCTTATGACAAATATAAAGGTTTTATTGAATCAAAAGATTTGCACATAGATAAAATAAAAAAAACGCATAAAATTATTTCTAGAGACTGCTCTCTATATAAAAAACCAAATAATAAATATAAAATTACTAAAAAGATATTTTTTAATTCAAAAATATCAATTTTAAATAATAAAAATAATTTTATTCAAACAAAAATTGGTTGGATTTTAAAAAAAAATGTTAAGCCGATAAATTTTAAAAGCAAACATTTTCTTGATAATGTCCGATTATTTCTTAACACAAAATATTTATGGGGAGGCAACAGTCCTAAAGGATTAGATTGCTCTGCTTTGGTTCAAGAATTGTTAAAATTTAATAATATATATTGCCCAAGAGACTCTAAAGATCAAAAAAAATTTTTTAAAAAAAAAATTTCAATCAATAATATTAAAAAGGGGGATTTATTATTCTGGAAAGGCCATGTTGCTATTGCATTAAATAATAAAAAATTAGTACATGCTTTTGGTGCCAGAAAAAAAGTAGTTATTATGGGAATAAAAGAAACAATAAAAAGAATATATTCAAAATCTAAATTGCCACTATTGTGTGTTAAACGTATTAAAAAATTATAATTAAAAATATTTGCAAAAATGAGAACATTTTTTCGAGTGATTCGGTCATATTTTATGCCTGCTTTGTTCTTAGCTAATAACAATAGGTAGTATCTCGAAAAAAAATTAATACTAAAAATGTCTTTAGCAGAAAAAAAAATTATTGCTGTTCTTGGTCCAACAAATACCGGCAAAACTCATTTTGCAATTGAGAGAATGCTCCAGTTTGGTTCTGGAATTATTGGATTTCCGCTTCGTTTACTCGCAAGAGAAGTTTATGAAAAATGTATTCAAAAAGTTGGGATTGAAAAAGTTGCTTTAATAACTGGTGAAGAAAAAATTATTCCTCCTTATGCGGATTATTTTTTATGTACCGTTGAATCTATGCCTCTTGATATCAATGCTGAATTTATAGCAATAGACGAAATACAAATGTGCGCTGATCCTGAAAGAGGTCATATCTTTACTGACCGTTTATTAAATATGCGGGGAGATAAATTAACAATGTTTTTAGGCTCTAATATTATGCAAAATATAATACAAAAATTTGTTCCTGAGGTTGAATTTATATTTAAAGATAGATTTTCTAAGCTTTCTTATTCTGGTCATAAAAAAATATCTAGGCTTCCTGGTCGAACAGCAATTATTGCTTTTTCTGTTGATGAAGTTTATGCGCTTGCAGAATTCGTCAGAAGACAAAGAGGTGGAGCAGCAATTGTTATGGGTTCTTTAAGCCCTAAAACAAGAAATGCTCAAGTTGAATTATATCAGTCTGGCGATGTAGATTTTTTAGTTGCAACAGATGCAATTGGAATGGGAATTAATATGGACATTGATCACATCAGTTTTAATAATCTTAATAAGTTTGACGGAAGACGAAATAGGCATCTTCGTTTAACAGAAATAGGCCAAATTGCTGGACGGGCTGGCAGATATATGAATGATGGAACCTTTGGTATTACAGGAAAATGTGATGAATTAAGTCCTGAACAAATAGATAAATTAGAAAACCATAAATTTGATAGCGTGATAAATATTTATTGGAGAAATTCTAATTTAGATTTTACAAATATAGAAAATCTTTTGAATAGTCTTGATCAAAAACCTTATGATCATAGTCTTTTAAGAAATAAAGATTTATTAGATGAAAATGTATTGAAAACTTTAATAGTAAAAAATAACCAAATTACAACTGATTACAAAAATAATAATCTCTCCACTTTATGGGAGTGTTGTCAGATACCAGATTTTACAAAAAGTTCTTATAACGAACACATAGACATCGTTAAAAAAGTCTTTGAATTCTTAGTTTCTGATAGGGGGAAAATACCTAATGAGTGGATGCGTGCACAACTAAGCGGACTAGATAATGAGTCTGGAAATATTGATACTCTCGCAAATAGAATCTCACATGTAAGAACATGGGCTTATGTTTCTTATAAAAAAAATTGGGTTGAAAATAGTGATTATTGGATATCCAAGACAAAAGATATTGAAGATAAACTTTCTGCAAAATTACATGAAGAATTATCAAAAAGTTTTATTGATAGAAGAATAAGCATTCTATCTAAACACTTAAAACAGGATGCAAAATTAGAAACTAAGATTTCAGAAAAAGATGAGGTAATTATTGATAAACAATTTATTGGTACTATTAAAGGGTTAAAACTTAACTTAGATTTTTCAAGCACAGCGCTACAAACAGATATTAAATCTATAAAAAAAGCTGCGCGCCAAGGAGTTGTCGAGGAATTAAAAAAAAGAATTAATAATATTATTCAAGAAGATATTGAAAATGCAGCTCTTGAATTAAAAGAAGATTTTAAAATATTCTGGAAAGATAACCCTATTGCAACAATTATTCCTGGAAAAGATTATTTAAATCCTAAAATAAAACTATTAATTGATGACTCTTTAGATGTAGATGAGCAAAGTGAATTAAAAAATTATTTAGAAAAGTGGATTGATAAAGAAAAAAATCTTCATCTAAATGATTTAATAAAAACTTCAAAAGTCAATTTAGAAAATAGCTACGCTAGAGCTTTATGTTTTAGATTATTCGAAAACCATGGAGTATTAAAAAGATTAGATGCTGAAGATTTGTTAAAAAACTTAGATAAAGATCAGAGAGCTAATATTAAAAAAATTGGAATTAAAATTGGAAGGTATCACGTATATCAACCTCTAATGATTAAGCCTAAAGCTGTAAACTTAAAAATAATTTTTTGGAATTGTTTTAATAATAAAATACAAAGAGAAAAATGTCCTACTTTTGGATTAAATTTTTTAAAAAATTTTGAAACAAAAAATAAAGAATTTTTATTAATATGCGGATTTGAAAGCTTTGAAAATTATATAGTTAGAGTTGACATACTAGAAAAACTTTTTATAAAAATTTTAAATTCAACAAATAATAATCAATTCTCGATATCTTCGGAAATGCTTAATCTACTAGGATGTGGAAAAGAAGACTTTGAAAAATTATTAAAATTAATGAATTATAAAAAGATAGACAAAAACAAAGATATATTTAGTTATGATTTCAAAAATAAAGATAAGAAAAAAATAAAAAAAGATAACATTAAAAAAAATATCAATAACCCTTTTGCTTCTTTAAAAAATTTATCTTTAAATAATTAAATAATGCTCTGTATTTTTAAAGATAATAATAATATTATAAAAAATATTTTATTCTTATAAAGCCACAAAGATTAAACATGACATACGTAGTGAATGAAAATTGTATTAAGTGCAAACTAACTGATTGCGTTGAAGTTTGTCCTGTAGATTGCTTTTATGAAGGCGAAAATATGTTAGTTATCAATCCAGATGAATGTATTGATTGTGGTGTTTGCGAACCAGAATGTCCGATTAATGCTATTGAGCCAGACACAAATAAAAATACTGAAAAATTAGTCATACTAAATAAAGAGATGTCTGCAAAATGGCCAAATATTAATAAAAAAAAAGATCCATTGCCTGATGCAGATAAATTTAAAAATATGCCTAACAAACTTGAAAAATACTTTAGCGATAAACCTGGCTCAGGCAATAAATAATCTTGTAAGCTTGTATTAACCAATCGGATGCTATATTAAGCGCCATGGAATTTTTAAAAAAAATCATGAAGAATAAAAAGTCGCAAGATAAGAAAAAAGATTCAAACACAAAAAAAAATAAAAAAATTAAATTAGAAAAAAAACCACAAAAAAAAGAAATTCCAAAAAAAGAAATACAAAAAAAAGAAAAGCCACCAGTTGAGATTAAACCTAAAGGAAAACGAGGTAGGCCTAAAAATCCAGAAACAAAAAAAATTATACAACAGCCTTCTTCAGAGCAAAAACCTTTAACGGCTTCTCAAAATACTGCAGCTGAAATTATAATTACAAAAGTTGCAAAACAAGAATCTGATAAAAAAATTTACAAAGTCAAAGATCACGTTATTTATCCAAAACACGGTGTTGGTCAAATTGTTGCTATTGAAAGCAGTGTAATTGCCGACATTGAAATGACTTATTATAAAATTCAAGTAACTAAAGATAAATTAATCTTAACAATTCCTGTTAATCAACAAGGAAACTTAAGACCTATATCCAGTGTTAACCAAATTAATAAAGCGATATCTATTTTGAAAGGCAAACCAAAAATTAGAAGAACGATGTGGAGTAGAAGGGCTCAAGAATACGATCAAAAAATTAACTCTGGTGAAATTTATCAAATTGCAGAGGTAGTAAGAGACTTAAATAAAAATACTGAGATTCCGGTCGATCAATCTTATAGTGAAAGACAATTATTTGAAAAAGCCTATGATCGTTTATTAGGTGAGGTGGCGATTGGAATGCAACTTACTAATGAGGATGCTAAAAAGAAACTAGATAAAGCTCTTGGTAAGAAAGAAACTGTAACCGCAGAGCCTATATAAAAAAAACGCCCTTCAAAAAATTTGAAGAGCGTTTTTCTTGAAAACTCAAAAAACTATCTTCTTCTTTTTTTTGCTTTCTTAGCTGGCTTTCTTCTTTTAGAAGATTTTCTCTTCTTAGAAGTTTTTTTAGCTTTTTTTCTTTTTTTAGCCATTTTTTTCTCCAGTTACGTTAATGATCACTTAAATAATTTAAGTGATTCGCATTTAGAAATACTTAAAAACATATCACTTACTAAGTCAAATTGTTATTTGTTCACAAAATTTTTAAAAATGAATCAATTTTTTTTTTGATTCAAATTTTATTGTTTTACAATAGTTTTTTAATATTTTTTTTAGATTAAATATTATTTATATTTAACTTAAATGCACTCGTAGCTCAGCTGGATAGAGTACAAGTTTCCTAAACTTGGTGTCAGAAGTTCGAATCTTCTCGAGTGCACCAAATTAAAAATAAAGTTTTTCTAATTGGTCTCCGTAAACTTTTTTTATTTGATGTCTTCGTATTTTCATTGTTGGAGTTAACATTTCATTTTCAATGGTGAAGGGTGCATCAATAATTATAAATTTCTTAATTTTTTCAATAATACTTAATTCATCATTAACTTTATCAATTATATATTGTATTTTATTTTTTTTATCTTCTAGATCTTTCGCAACAACAATTAAACCAACTAAATAATTTTTTTTATCTCCATAGATATAACTTTGAATAATTTCTGGATAATTTGCTAATAAATTTTCAATTTTACTTGGAGCAATATTATCTCCACCAGCATTTACAATGATATCTTTCTTTCTATCAGTGATTTTTAAATACCCTTCCTGATCTATTTCTCCTATGTCGCCTGTATATAACCAATTATTTTTTAATATTTTTTCAGTCTCATGTTTATTATTCCAATATCCAAGCATAACGTTTTCTCCTTTAACTAAAATCTCGCCATCAGAAGCAATCTTAACCTCTACATCTTTAAAAATTTTTCCAACTGTATCTACTTTAATCCTATCAATTGAATTACAGCTAACTACAGGTGATGCCTCTGTTAATCCATACCCTTGAAGGGTAGACAGTCCTAAAGAATTTAAAAATATCCCAACATTATAATCTAAAGGTCCTCCACCAGATATAAAGGCTCTTATTTTTCCTCCAAATTGCTTTTTAATTTTTTTTCTAACAATTATATCTAATATAAAATTAATAAATTTTTCAAAAAAAGTCATTTTTTTAGATAGTAATTTTTTTTCACCTAATTCTAAAGTTTTATTGAAAATCATTTTTTTAAAACTGCTCTGGTTTTGTAAATTAATTTTAATTTTATTAACAAGATTTGTATAAAACCTTGGCACAGCAGTCATAATAGTAGGCTTTGCAATTTTTAAATTAGTTAATAATTTATCTAAACTCTCAGAATAAAATATTTTTGCTCCAATACTTAATTGAACAAATTGAACTGTATGTTCATAAGAATGCGATAGTGGTAGCCAAGTAAGAAAAGTATTAGGTTGTTCTTTAATAAAATGTAAAAATTCGAGAGCACCTTCACAATTTTTTAATATCCCCCCATGAGACAGCACGACTCCCTTTGGTGTGCCCTGCGTACCAGAGGTATAGATAATACAAGCTGGATCTTTTCTTATTAAACTCTTGTTAATCTCTTTAAAAAATATTTTTACTTCCTCAACATCAATTTCTTTTTCTAAAATATCGGAAAAATTAATAATATTATTTACAACAACTTCGGTTGTTTTATTTAAAAGAATTATAAAATTAAAATTATAATTAATTTTCTTTGCCGCTAATAAAATAGTCTTTAATAGCTGAGAGCTTGAAACAATTAATCCTGAAGGCTGACAGTCCTTAATTGTAAATGCAAAATCATTTAAAGTATAAGTGGTATAATTTGGTACTGTAATTGCAGAATTTAGAAGAATTGCAAGGTCTGCAATTAACCATTCTGGTCTATTTTCTGAAACTAGCAGTACCCTATCACCCTTTTTAATATTTTTTTTATTTAAAAATTTCGCAAATTTCAAAACATTATTTTTAGTATCAGACCACGTATACGTCTGAAATTTTTTCAAATTTAAATTATTAAATAATAAATGATCTTCTTTTTTATATTTTTCGAATTGTAAAAAAAATATTTCATTTAAACTATTAAAAGATGAAATTTTCATAATCTTTATTCTACTTTTTTGAAGTATTTATTCTACAATAGTTATTTTGGATGCTAATAATAAAATTAAATATATAACCTTTTTTAAAATGAGATCTCTATATAATAAAATTCTATCTATCTGCTCAAAAAAACAGTCAGAAAAGTTTTTATATTTTATAAGTTTTATTGAGAGTAGCGTTTTTCCAATTCCGATCGTTTTTTTAATGATCCCTGTACAATTAGTAAAAAGACATAGAGCTATGGCTATTGGTTTTTTTGTAACTGTATTTTCAGTGCTTGGGGGAGCTTTAGGATATTATTTAGGATATTTTTTTTACGATACGATTGGTGCAAAAGTTATAAGTTTATACGGATATCAAGAATCTTTTATTAGCTTTACTAATTCAATCACAAAAGAAATGGAGTTTTGGATTGTATTTTTTTATGCATTCACTCCTTTTCCTTATAAACTTTTAACTATTGGCAGTGGTTTTGTTCAATTTAATTTCTGGATATTTATTATTGGTAGTTTTATATCAAGATCAATTCGTTTTTTAGCAATAAGCTTTTTGATATGGAAGTACGGAGAAGGTATAAAAAATTTTATAGAAAAATATTTAAACATCTTATCGATAGTAAGTGTAATTTTACTATTGATAATTTTTTTTATAATAAAATATTTTTATTAACTGGTGCGGAAGGAGGGATTTGAACCCTCACACTCTTGCGAGCAATAGATTTTGAGTCTATCATGTCTACCGTTCCATCACTTCCGCAATAATTTTTTATTTCTTATTAATAAAACTAATTTTTATTAAAATCGCAAGAAGCAACCAGATAATAAAAGATTCTCCATGATTAATTCTATAAGATGCTCCAAAAAGCTTAGCAATTCCAACTACTAAGTAAAAAACAACTGGTGAAATAACTAAAGATATAGCAAATTGTTTAATATCAAATTTTAATTTCATTTTTTAATTATATAAATTCAAATATACATGACAAGTTAATGTTAAAAAATTTATTAAATAAGCTTATTAAACTAGCAGGGCATAAATTTGCAAAATATGTCTTAGCCGTTTGGTGTTTTTTAGAAAATATATTTTTTCCTTTTCCTTCAGATGCAATTGTAATTCCGATGTCAATTGCAAAACCAAAAAGATGGTTTGAAACCTTCGCGATTGCAACTGGAGCTGCGTTTATTGGCGCTCTTGTCGCTTACGCTATTGGAAATTTTATGTTTCATAAATTAGGTGTGCATATATTCGAGCTTTCAGGCGTCGATGATCCAAAAAAATTTTTAGCTATTTTTTATAAAAAAAGCACGATGATAGCTTTTGCGTTCATATTATTTATTTCTGGATTTACACCTCTTCCTTTTAACTTACTTGCAATAGCTAGTGGTTTTGTTCATTTTAACTTTCCTTTGTTTGTTGCCACTGCCTTGTTTACGAGAGGATCTAGATACTTTTTATTAGCTTATTTATTTTCAAAATTTGGACCTAAGATTCAAGAACAAATTGAAAAAAAATTTACAACTTTTTTAGTTTGGGTTATTGGAAGTTTTGTTGTCGTAATCGCAGGAATGTATTTATTTTATATTAAATTCCCACATTATTTTGCTGCTTGAAGAATAAAATTTATAAAAATTTTATATATATATTTGCAATCAATTTTTTCGTTATTTGCTCAGCATTATTTATTGAATATATTTTAAATTTTAAACCTTGCTCTCTATGTATTTATCAACGCTATCCTTATTATTTAATTTTATTATTTTCCGCGTTATTTTTTTTAAAAAATAATTGGAAAAATCAATTACTGATTTTAATAATTATAACATCAATTATAAGTTTTATTATTGCTGGATACCATGTTGGAATTGAATATGGATTAATTAACGAATTATCTAGCTGTAAAACAGAAGTTGGTAAAAATATATCTAAAGATTTTCTTCTAAAAGAATTACAAAATAAATTAGCCCCATCATGCAAAGAAGTGAATTTTAAATTATTCGGTTTATCCCTAGCTTCAATTAATATGATTATGTCTTTAATTCTTACAATTTTATATTATAAAATATTCTCATGGACAAAAAAGAACAGCAAATAGCTGAAATGATTAGAGTTAATCACGCTGGTGAACGTGGTGCTATTAAAATATATGAGGGGCAATTAAAAGCTCTTCAAATTTTTAATAAAGACCCAGAATTACAAAATACTATTAAGGATATGCGTGATCATGAATTAGAACATTTGCAATTTTTTGAAAATCAAATTATCGAAAGAAAAATTAGACCGACAGCTTTACTTCCATTATGGGATATTCTTGGCACAGCCCTTGGCTTTGGTACAGCATTACTTGGAAAAAAAGCCACAGCTTTATGTACTTCTGCTGTTGAAGAAGTAATTGGTGGACATTACGGAGAGCAGATAGATATTTTATCTAAAGAATATAAAGAAGAAAAAGAACTAAAAGAAAAATTTATTAAATTTAGAGAAGAAGAACTTGAGCACAAAAATACTGCTGAAGGTTTAGGTGCCAACAATGATGGTTTGTATTCTATTTTAGATACTGTAATAAAAAATAGCTCTAAATTAGCTATAGCGATCTCAAAAAAATATTAGCTTTCAAGCTTAACGTCCCAATATAAATAATCTAACCAGCTCTGATGTAAAAAATTTGGCGGAAAAAATTTACCATTATCATGCAATTCCTCTACTGTTGGACGACATGGCTTTGTTTTCGGAATCATTCCGCTAACATGAGGAAGTTTGCCACCTTTTTTTACGTTACATGTACAACACGCCGATACCACATTCTCCCAACAAGTAATTCCACCTCTAGATCTTGGAATTACATGATCAAAAGTTAAATTTTTATTACTTCCACAATACTGGCAAGAAAATCTATCTCTTAAAAAAACATTAAATCTTGTAAAATTTGGAAACTCCGAAGGTTTTATATATTTCTTTAATGAAATTACGCTTGGTAATTTCATAGAAAAAGAAGGACTTCTAATTTCGCGGTCATATTCCGAAACTATTGTCACCCTATCTAAAAAAACATCTCGAACGGCATCCTGCCAGCACCATAATGATAATGGGTAATAACTTAAAGGTCTATAGTCTGCATTTAATACAAGGGCTGGACACTTATCCAAAGGTACTGAATTAGATTCTGTAATAATCATTTAATACATAATTGATATATCAATTTTATTTATAATCAAAATATTTATTTTTTATTAATGTTAATAAATTCTAGACCTAAACTTAATCCTTCGACTGGAATAGAGTGACCACAACCTTTAAAAATTTTAGTTTTTAAATTAAATTTATTTTCTAATAAAAAATTTTTTGCCTCCATCATTTCTTCTAAAGGAACAATACTATCATCATCTCCATGCATTAAAAAAACTGCAGGCTTTGATTTAATATTTTTTGCTAAATAATTAGGATCATAAATTTTTCCTGAGTAACCAACCACTCCTGCAATCTTATTGGAATTTGTTAAAGCATAATGCAATGACATCATGGTTCCTTGACTAAAACCTACTAAAAATAGCTTTGAATAATCTAAATTTAATTCTTTAAGTTTTGCATTAATAAACTGCGTTAATTTTAATATTGAGTTTTCCAACTCTAAATTAATTTTTTGAACATCATGACTCATAAGATCAAACCATTCAAAGCCTCCTGGATTCACCGAACATATATTTGGGGCATTAGGCGAGGTAAAATAAAAATCTGGTAAAAATCTTTGCCAATAATTTCCAATATTAATTAAATCTTTTCCATCAGCTCCATATCCATGACAAAAAACTATTAAATAATTTGCCTTAGAAGAGGTTTGTGACAAAGAAGTTGTCTTTAAAAATATATTTTCTTCGATAAGTTTCATTAATATTTTATTTTATATAATTTTAATCATTTTATGATAATTATTTCTCAATGTCAGATTTAAGTCGTATTATTGCTATAATTGCACTGATCGTTGTTACCGTAATTCTTATGCGTGGATTAAAGTCTTTTTTTCTTGGTAGCAATATCGACGATAAAAGAAAGAGTAACAAATTAATGCAGTTAAGAGTTATTGCTCAGTTTATTGCAATAGTTATTTTGATGACTCTATTTTATTTTCATAAAAAATAGATCTAAAGACTCTTTAACCAACTAATAAATTTCACATCAGCAAAATCAATAGAGCCTATAACTCTTGCTATTTCTTTACCGTTGCGGTTCACGATTAAGGTTGTGGGTAAGCCTCTTAGCCCAATTTTATTAGCCAAAAAATACTCTGGATCATAATAAGTATCAAAATTCTTAATTTTTAAATCTGTAAAAAATTTATCAGTTTTTTTCTTATTTATTTTTTCAAGATTAATAGCAAATATTTTAATTTTATCTTTGCCTAAAACATCAACTAATTTATCAATTGAGGGCATCTCTTCTTTGCATGGTACACACCAAGTAGACCAGAAATTAATTAGATTTATTTGATGATCAAATTTATTAAATTTTAATTTTTTTCCAGAGAAATCTCTAAATTCTTCACCAATGATTTCTTTTGGCACCTCATGCACAACTATGTTCTTAAAGGGAAGATCTTTAATGGGTTGTGATAAAGAGTGATTAGTAATAAATAATAATAAACTAGTTAAATAAACTAAATACTTAAAAGAATTACGCAAAAAAAACATAGTTAAGTTTTATATATTATTAAAAATATGACTAAAGGAAATAAAAATAAAGTGTGGGGTACAAGAGTTAAAAAACCTACATCAAAACTTTTGCAATCAATTAATTCTTCAATTGATGTAGATAAAAGACTTTTTAATGAAGATATTGACGCCTCTATTGCTCATTGCGAAATGTTATCAAAACAAAAAATTATTAAGGGTGAATCTGCAAAAAAAATTATCTCTGGATTAAAAAAAATTAAATTAGAAATACAAAAAAATAAATTTGAATTTAAAAAAGAACACGAAGATATTCATCTTAATGTTGAAAAAAGATTATTTGAAATTATAGGTGATCACGCTGGATTTCTTCATACAGCAAGATCGAGAAATGATCAGGTAGTAACCGATTTTAAACTTTGGGTTAAAAAATCTGCAAGTATTATCGATAAAAATTTAACACTGCTTATTAAAAGTTTTTTAAACAAAGCTAAAAAAAATATTGATGTAATTATGCCTGGTTTCACACATCTTAAAAATGCGCAGCCGGTACTTTTTTCTCATTATTTGTTGGCTTATGTAGAAATGTTCAAAAGAGATAAAAAAAGAATTAAAAGTTTTTTAGAAAATATTAATGAAAACCCCTTAGGATCTGCCGCTCTTGCTGGGACGTCATATAATATTGATAGACACTTTACTTCAAAAAAACTCGGATTTAAAAAACCTACTGACAACTCTATTGATTCAGTTTCTGATAGAGACTTTGCTATAGAATTCTTGTTTATAGCTTCTTTGTGTTCAGTTCACCTTTCAAGACTTGCTGAGGAAATTATTATTTGGAATTCGGATCTTGTAAATTTAATCACTCTTGAGGATAGTTTATTAACGGGATCTTCAATTATGCCCCAAAAAAAGAATCCAGACTCTGCAGAATTAATTAGAGGTAAAACTGGAAGAATATTTGGACAATTATCTTCCATGTTAACTACCATGAAAGGCTTACCGCTTGCTTACTTTAAAGACATGCAAGAAGATAAGGAAAGTGTATTTGATTCATATGATAGTCTTTTATTGAATATTCAACTTGCTACTGAATTAGTGAATGGAATGAAACCCAACAAAGCTAAAATGTTAGCTGCAGCAAAATTAGGTTTTACTACCGCAACAGACTTTGCAGATTATTTAGTTAAAAAAGGAATGTCTTTTAGAGATGCTCATAAAAAATCTGCAACGCTTGTAAATATTGCTGAAAAAAATAATAAAACACTTGATGAGTTAGATTTTTTAACGATAAAAAAAGTTGAAAAAAGCGTAGAAAAAGATGTCTTAAAAATGTTTGACCTAAAGAATTCAGTAAATTCAAAAAAATCTTATGGCGGAACGTCACCGTTTAATGTTAATAAAATGATAAAAAAATATCAAAAAGAGTTTAAATGATTAGAATTTTATTAGTTTTATCAATATTATTCTTAACAACGTCGTGTGGAGTGAAGAATAATCCTGTTTACCAATCTTTTAATGATAATTTTGAAAAACAATCTTTAGAAACTAAAATTGATATCAAAATCATTTAATGAATTTTCTAAAATTCAAAAATAAAAAATTATTTTTTGAAAATACCGCTATATCAAAAGTAGCAACAAGAATTAAAACACCATTTTATCTTTACTCTCTTAGTCAACTAAAATTCAATTTTAATAATTTTAAAAAATCTTTTAAAAAAATTAATCCAATTATCTGTTTTTCAGTAAAATCAAATTCTAATCTAAAACTTATTTCTGAGTTAAAAAAACTTGGTTCTGGGGCAGATGTTGTATCAATTGGTGAATTAAAAATTGCTCTTAAAGCAGGAATTTCTCCTAAAAAAATAGTTTTTTCTGGAGTTGGTAAAACAGAAGAGGAGTTAGATTTTGCAATTAAAAAAGACATTCTTTTAATTAATGCAGAGTCAGAAGCTGAAATAAAAGCTATTAATAAAATTGCCCAAAAAAATAACAAAATTGTCTCTGTTGGAGTTAGAATTAATCCTAATATTTCTGCTAAAACAAATAAAAAGATATCTACAGGAAAAAAAGATAACAAGTTTGGTATTTCAATGAATGCTTGTTTTGAAATATTTAATAATCAATATCATTTCGATTATATAAAATTTGAGGCAATTAGTGTCCATATTGGTTCTCAAATCATGGACATTACTCCTTTCAAAAAAGTTTTAAACGCACTCTCAAACTTTAATAAAAAAATTAATTTAATTGGAATAAATTTAAAATATATCGATTTAGGAGGAGGAACTGGCATTCCATATTCAGAGAATGAGAAAAAATTTAATCTTAAACAATACTCAAACATTGTTCTTAAATTTAAAAAAATTAATAATGTAGAAATTATATTTGAGCCAGGAAGATCTATTTGTGGCAATACTGGGGTTTTGGTATCTAAAATTATTTATTTAAAAGACGCGCCTGGAAAAAAATTCATAATCATTGATGCTGCAATGAACGATCTAATTAGACCTGCTTTATATGGTGCAAAACATCAGATCCATCCTTTATTAAAAAATAGCTCCATTATTAATAAAAATACTGAGTTTGTTGGTCCGGTATGCGAAAGTTCAGATACATTTATTTCTTACAAAAAATACCAAAAACTTAATGAAGGGGATTTTGTTTGTATTAATAACATTGGAGCCTATGGAAGATCTTTAGCATCAAACTATAATACAAGACCTTATTGTGCAGAAATTTTAATTAATAAAAATAAATATCAAATAATAAGACCCAGACAGAAATTAGAGTCTTTAATTAATTAAATGCATTTTTTAAGATCTTTGGTATTTAATTTTGCAACTTACTGTGGCTCTTTTTTTTCAACATTACTAGCTTTACCAACTCTCATAATGCCAAAAGAAGCAATGCAATGGTTAGCCCGCATGCTGGGGTTTTATATAATATTTTGTGTAAGGTTTATTATTAATACAAAAATAATATTTAAGGGTTTAGAGAATATTCCAAAAGATAGAAAATTTTTTGTAGCTTCTGCACATCAATCGATTTGCGAAACTTTTGTTTTTAACGCTGTACTAAATGCTCCTATTTTTATTGTTAAAGCTGAATTATTTAAAATTCCATTTTATGGATGGTGTATAAAAAAATTAGGGTTTATAGGAACTCATAGAGAAAAAGTTACTAAAGATCACCTTGTTTTTTTAGAAAAAACTGCAGAAACTATTAATAAAGAAACATCTCCTTTAATTATTTTTCCACAAGGAACAAGAATTAAAAACAATGAAAGAGTTCCTTTGAAAAAGGGCGTTTCAAGAATTTATGAAAAAGCGAATGTTCCTTGTATACCAGTTAAATTAAATACTGGGGATGTTTGGCCTAGAGATAGTTTTTTAAGATTTCCAGGAGAAATTTGTATTGAATTTAAAAAGCCGATTGAGCCTGGTTTAAGCATGAACGAATTCATGAATAAACTTGAAAAAGAAATATACGATTAATTTTTTCTTCCAAAATTAGGACTGTTAATATCCTGTCCAGCTTTAACAATAGCCTGTCTAATTTTTCTAGTTTTAGAGAATAATTTAAATAATTTATTTCCATCTTTTTTCACAATTGCACGCTTTAAATTACTTAAATCTAGATTAAATTTTTCTAACATATGAAGAATCTGGTTACGATTATTAAGCGCAATATCTCTCCACATAGTAGGATCTGAAGACGCAATCCTTGTAAAATCTCTAAATCCACTTGCACTATATTTTATAACTTCTGATTTTGTGTCTTTCTCAAGATTAGCTGCTGTTCCTACAATATTATAAGCTATTAAATGCGGAATATGACTCGTAATTGCCATAACTTTATCATGATGCTCGGCTGACATTTGCTGAACTTTGCTGCCAATTTTTTTCCAAAAATTGTTTAATTTTTTTACATAACTAGGATTCTTTTTATTTACTGGAGTTATGATGCACCATCTATTTTTAAATAAATCAGCAAAACCAGCTTCTGGGCCACTTTGCTCTGTGCCCGCAACTGGGTGGGCAGGAATCCATATAGTATTTTTATTAATTAATTTACTAACTGTATTAGTTACAAAAATTTTAGCAGAGCCCACATCGGTTAGAATACAAGTTTTTTTTAAATTATTTTTAATAACTGAAACTATATTTTTATAAGTTCCTAGTGGTGTACAAATAATTACCAAATCAGAGTCTTTAACACTCTTTTTAAGATTTGGTTCTATGTGATTAGTTATTTTAAGTTTAGAAGTTTTTTTTAAAACTAGCTTAGATTTATCATGAGCAACTAAAATTTTACATAAATTATTCTTTTTTATTGCTCTTGCAATAGAAGATCCTATTAGACCCAATCCAATTATGGTAATTTTTTTAAACATTAAAAATTTTATTCAGAGTTTTTAAAAATAAGT
>Ga0255179_1000068_pt1 | contig 37096 bp, 29 predicted proteins | sample Atl_Colum_RepA_8_FD_183631 | JGI IMG/M metagenome (GOLD analysis project Ga0255179, IMG submission 183631) | Freshwater microbial communities from Altamaha River, Georgia, United States - Atl_Colum_RepA_8d | ecosystem: Environmental > Aquatic > Freshwater > River | place: USA: Georgia... | reverse complement strand
CTGCGAGCCGATGACTTCCTCGACTGACGTGAACGCGTCGGCTGGCAGCACGCCGACCGCGGCGGCCAGGGCGCCGACACCCAGGGTGACGGAGATACCCTGCTGCCGGCCCTGGATCGTCACACCTCTGCCACGGCTCGCGGAATAGTCGACGACGTCATGACCGTCGCCGCCGTCGATGACATTCCCGAAGCCGAACTGCGAACCGTCCATGACGACCAGATCGTCGCCGAAGCCGCCGATATACTTGTCCGTGCCGGTTCCGCCATTGAGAACGTCGTCGCCATTGCCGCCGTCCAGCGTGTCGGCACCGCCCCCGCCGTAAATCGTGTCGTTACCGTCACCACCGGCAATGACATCGCCATCGCCGAACGGATCGACAGCACGATTGTCGCCGTAGATGACGTCGTCGCCCGCCCCGCCGTCGATAACGTCCGGCCCCAGACCGCCGTGGAGAGTATCGTTGCCTTCGCCTCCGAAGACCTGGTCGGCACCGTCGCCGGCGTTGATGGTGTCGTTGCCCGCGTCTCCCCAGATGAGGTCGTCACCGCCGGTATCCGTGATGACGTCGTCTCCGGTACCACCGTGCAGGAAGTCGTTTCCGCTGCCGCCGTCGATGTTGTCGTTGCCACCGTCGCCCCAGACGGTGTCGTTGCCTCCCATCGCCTTGATCGTGTCGGCACCGTCGGTGCCGCCGATCATCTCGCTGGCATTGCCCTTGCCGTTCGGGTTGAGGACACCGCGACCATCGAGATAGTCGCCCATGTTGCCGTAGAACGTACCGGCGACAAAGCCGGCCGTACCGATCTGCCGCGTAACGCCATCGGCATCCACGGCGGCGACTTTCGTGCGCTGCAGGGCCGTGATCGTGGCCTTGTTCACCGTCGAGTCGGCCATCTCGACATAGTTGTCGGCCACGCTGAAAATGTCAGAATACAGGTGCTTGACACCCGTATTGCGCATCACGAGGTCCGAGAAGAGCTGGCCTTCGATCTCGGCGAGGAGGTCCGTGCCCGCGAGGCGCTCGAGATAGTAGAAGCGATCGCCTCCTTGCAGCTTGACCATCTGGGTGGCGAAGATGAAGTCGAACGTGGAGCCCAGCATGCCTCCCGCGACCTTGGCTTCGGCCAGTCCGCCGAGCCAGAGATCGATGTTCTGGAAACCCTGGTCCGTGGACAGGAACGTAAGGTCGTCCAGGGCCGCGTCGGCGGCGAGGGCGAGGGCCTCTGCATACTCAGCCGCTCCGGCGCTGGATGCCTGAAGGGCCTTCCATTCCGCCAGCGTGTGTTGCGTCGCGAACTGCGTGAGGATCGCATCGGCCGAGTAGGCGGCGATGAAGTTCTTCAGGGATTCGGGATGCAGGAGATTCAGGCCGAAATCGTCCCAGCTCGTATAGGCCTTGAGGGACGTCATCCCGGTCTGGTCGAAGAGCTGCTGCCGGACCTCGTTGAGCGTCGGAATGCCGGCATCGCGGCCACGAACGATGTTCAGCGTCGCGAGGTCGAGCGGCAGGCCAACGAGATTGTTGCGCAGGGCTCCCGTAACCCACTCGTCGATCGCGTAGCCGACCTGCTTCGACGAACCGATCGCCACCTCTCCGGCGACGGTGTGGCTGAACGCCGTCGGATTGAGGAAAGCTTCGATGAGACCCATCGAGTTGTCCTGGCCGTTGGCGACGCCATTGGCATCGAATCCTTCCATGGCCACGGTATCGGTCAGCATCGAGTGACCGAACCGGTAGACGGCATGCGCGAACTCGGCCGTGATCGCCGCATCGATGCTGACGTCATAGCCGGCAAAGGCGTTTACGTTGGGGCTGAGCTTGCGGGCAAACTCGCCAAACACCAGATGCTGGTACTCCATCTCGGTGACCAGCTTGGCCGCCTGGAAGTACATCTCTGTCGTCCAGCTCGCGGCATCGGGCCGCTCGGCGACCATGACCTTGATCTGCTCGAGCACCGTGTTGTGCTCGCTATGGAACACCTCATGGATGCCCGTCAGCGCGATGTTCTCGTTGGCACGACCGTCGCCTGCAACGAGGTGAGCATCGAGGACGGTCGGATCCAGCAGATCGCCCTGCGCATTCAGGCCGGACGCAAAGGAGTCATGCGCCATGTCATCGAGGAAGGCGTGACCGATCGTGACCAGAACGAGGTTGCTGGCGGCCAATGCATCCTTGGCGGTGTCCTGAACGAAGACGACGGCACCGGTGGTCTTGTCCTGGGCGACCAGCCAGGCCTGCCCGTTCGCGTCACGGTACGCCGTACCATCCGCATTGAGGCGCACGAGCGGAATGTCGTTGACGTTGTAGTCATGCAAGGTGATCCCGAGGCGCGCGGCATTCGCCTGGATGGTCGCCCAGGTCGGCATGCTTCCGTCGGCCTCGCTGACAAGGGCTCCGGTGGTCTCGCCGTTGGCGTTATATTCCCGGAGGAACACGGTGTGGCTGGGCGCCGAGCCGTAGGCCTGGCTGAGATCGATGAACGGGGAGACCGTGTTCACGCTCTCGCCGGCGCGCGGCGTCAGGACGAGATGGCCCGAGCCGTCGACCGACGCGAGGACGTTTGTGTGCATCGACTGAGCGTTGAGGGCATCTGCAACCTGGCTCAAGGTCGCGCCGGTCGCGATGTCGATCAGGATGCCGTTGACCACGAGGGTGCCGCCCGTCGACGCGGCCGGCGTCGTCGTTCCCGTTACAGGCCCGAACGTCGCCGATTCACTCAGGCCGAGCTGCGCAACCAGGGAATCGGTGCTGCCTTCACCCACGGTCACGTTCACCGTGTTGGTGCGGGACGCGATCATGAAATTGGTCGGCGATCCTTCCTGGTAGAGCGGATCCCCAGGGAGAAGCGGTACGAGGACCATGCCGTCGGCACCCTTGTGCACGAAATCCAGACCATGATCGAAGAACTGGCCGAAGAACGTCATGTAGGACGCATACGGCAGTGGATTCGTGTTGCCCGTGAGCGGCGACAGGCGACCGCCGGGGGTCGACGCCGGATCATCCTGAACCTGAAGCTCCGAGAGAGCATCCGGCTGGATGGCCGTCCCGCCATCCTGGTTGGATACGAGATTGCTGATTGTACGTGGAGTCGTGTCGACGAGATTGACGTTGCGGACGTCATAGCCGGTCGGCGTCCAGCTGACGGAGAAGTCGGGATTCAGCGTTCCCTGCGCGACGGCAGGAGAAGTGTCCGTCGTCAGTCTGGGAAAGATCTGGTCGGCTGCTCCCCAGGTCGGATTGAGAACATTATTGCCGACACCCTGAACGTCGCGGATGCCAAAAGGGCTAAGGATGGAGCCGAAAGGGTCATTTCTCGGATCGTTTCCGGGCAGCAGAAGCTGGGCGAGAATGAAGTCCAGATCCGTCTGATTCAACTTGATAGCCATGGCACTCGTCCTCGCCGGAAAAAAGCAAACTCCCCGGCGCTAGATAGTCGCGGCTTCCGAAGGCGAGCGAGTCCAATTACAACCGAATTGATCCGATCTCTTGCTGGGTTGGCGACTCGACCTGCAGTCTAGCCGTCGCCTTGGTGCTGGATACAACCAATCGAGTTGCATTGTGACTGTATGCTGCACTTCGAATGTCGCGACGGAGGACTGCCTCGGCCAGTCGAGAGCGATCAAGGAGAAGACTTGCCGCGTCATGCCGCTCGGCAGCGGATGGTCTATCCGCTTTTCCCACAAGCGCCGCACTGACGGCGCACCTCGAAGCCCACGGGAGCGGGTCCGCGGCAAGGTCGGACGCTGAAGCGATCGACTAAATTTTCGATACGATTTCATCTTCGATACGATGCCGGCGGGACCGCACGCATCGATACCCATATCGACCGACAAGACACCTGGCGCCTTCTTTCAGCAGCGAGCTGCCGAAACTCATTCGGTTCGGAAGCGGGATAACGAAATTCTCACTTTGGTAGCAACTCAACTGCGGCCGTTGCATCCCCGGTGCCACAATGGAGCATGCTCCAAAGTCTGGTTATTCGCCCCGTTTCAACGCGGGCACTCGCCATTTCTCTGGCAGGCCTTTGGCCGGCTCTTCCTCTGTCGGCGCAGGATGGCACCTGGCTGCTCAGCGGCACCGGCGATTTCGGCGTCGCTGCGAACTGGTCTTCGAACGTCGTACCGACGGGGACCGCGACGTTCGGGGCTTCCACTCAGACGGCTGTGACCATCACTTCGGCTTCATCAGTTGGGCAGTTCTCCTTTACCTCGGAGGCCCCTCCCTATTCGTTCGCGTTATCAAATGCGCTGGTCTTCACTGACTTGGGACTAGTCAGCCGGTCCAGCAATCAGCCGACAATCATGAACGGCTACTACCTTGGCTTCTACAGTGCCAGTGCGGCGGCAAACGCGACCATCACGAATGACAACCACGTCGAGTTCGCCAATACCAGCACAGCGGCGAATGCAGTTGTCACGAACAATGGTTCGCTCCGCTTTTACGACGAAAGCACCGCGGGCAACGCGACCATCACCAACAATGGCCGGCTCCACTTCTCCGACGAAAGCACCGCGGCCAACGCGACCATCACCAACCATGGCCGGCTCCACTTCTCCGATGAAAGCACCACGGCCAACGCGACCATCACCAACAATGGCCGCCTCCGCTTCTCCGACGAAAGCACTGCGGCCAACGCGACCATCACCAACAATGGCCGCCTCCGCTTCTTGGACGAGAGCACCGCGGCCAACGCGACCATCATCAACAATGGCCGCCTCCGCTTCTTGGACGAGAGCACCGCGGCCAACGCGACCATCAACAACAATGGCCGACTCGGCTTCTTCGACGAGAGCACCGCAGCCAACGCGACCATCAACAACAATGGCCGGCTCCACTTCTCCGACGAAAGCACCGCGGCCAACGCGGCGATCACCAACAATGAAAGTGGTAGCTTCGACATTTCAGCGTTGCGCCGAGACAACGCGACGGCAGGGTCGATTGCCGGGGCAGGTCGCTTCGAGTTGGGCGGCAAGACCCTGACAGTGGGCTCGAACAACCTGTCCACTTCGGTATCCGGCAGCATCGTGGATGGCGGGTCTTCCGGCGGTACGGGTGGTTCGCTGGTCAAGACAGGCACGGGCACGCTGACACTGAGCGGAAAAGCCAATACCTACACCGGCACCACTACGATCAACGGCGGTACCCTGGTGGTAAGCGGCTCAATTGCCTCTTCGGGAGGCGTGACAGTGAACAGCAGTGGGCGGCTCAGCGGCACAGGCATCGTGCCCGGCGTCAAGGTTGACAGCGGCGGCACGCTCGCACCGGGCAACCCGATCGGCACCATGACGATAACGGGTAACCTCACGCTCGGCCGTGGCTCAACATACGCGGTCGAGGTGTCGCAGGGCGCCACCACTCGTACCGATGTCTCCGGCGCTTTGGCAATCAAGGGCATCAGCACCCTTCAGGCGGCCTTCGGGGCGAGCAACTCATATTCGAGGTCCACCACTTTGCTCTCGGCGTCCGGCGGCCGGACCGGCACCTTCGACACCTTCATGACATCTGGCCAACCTCAGGGCCTTGCCGCCAGCCTGTCCTACACGCCGACCGACGTGCAACTGGTTCTGACGGCTATGCTCGGCAAATCGGCCATGCTGAGTGCCAATCAGGCGGCAGTAGCCAGCGCGATCAACACCAGCTTCAATTCAGGACAATTGCTGCCGGCAGGCCTGCAGAGTCTGTTCTCCATGTCCGGGACCCCGCTAGCCAATGCCCTGAACAGTCTGTCCGGCGAAGCCCACACCGCCCTCCGGACGGCAGCCTTTTCCTTTGGCGGCCAGCTCCTCAATATCGTGCTGGGCAGCGCCGGCGGCAGCCCGAGCACCCAGATCCAGCAGGCGGTTCAGTACGCCTCCCTGGCCGCCGACGAAGCCACGGACCAACCTCGCCGTCTGCGAGGTTGGGTGGCCGGGTTCGGTGGCTGGGGTGGGCTCAATGCCACGGCCGGCACAGCCTCGGTGCAGACTTCTGCTCAGGGTCTCGCCGTCGGTGGCGACTGGAGCTTCGACGAGGGGATGCTTGGCGTGATGCTCGCCTCCGGCACCTCGGGCTGGTTTCTGGGAGATGGGCTGGGCAGCGGACGTGGCAATGCCTTCCAGGCCGGGCTCTACGGCCGCACGATGGCGGGACCGCTCTACATTGCCGCCGCCGGCGCCTGGGGCCAGTACGTGGTCTCAGCCAACCGCGCCGTTCCCTTCCTCGCCGACTACATGAGCGCCAGCTACACCTCGACGACCTGGTCTGGCCGGCTCGAGACCGGCTACCGTTTCGCCTTCGGCAGAGGCGGCCTCACGCCGTTCGTTGCAGGCCAGGGCCAGGCCCTGCAGAGCCCGGGCTTCTGCGAGACCTCGCTACTGGGCACAGGAGCTGCACTGTGCGTCGCGCCACGCACAGCTTCCCAGGTACGGTCGGAACTCGGCCTGGAGGGCGATGCCGAACTCGGAGCGGTGAATGGCTCCCCGGTGCGGCTCCAGGGCAAGATCGCCTGGGCACATGAGTGGCAGCGCGCCGCCACTGCGAACGCCTGGTTCCAATCGCTCCCCGAAGCCAGTTTCACGGTCTCCGGCGCTCCGCTGCCCTCCGACATCGCCGTCGCGCGGCTGTTTTCCGAAGCCCAGCTCGACCGTGCCTGGTCGCTGCGCCTCCAGGCAGATGCCGAACTGGGAGAGGCGTACGCCTCGATCGCAGGAACCGTAAGGCTCACCGGGCGATGGTAGCCAACATCCCGACGCAGGCCTCATCGACTTGAACGACACGAACAGTGCATGCCCCGGGCACACTGATGTACGCCCCGTCTGCGACATGGCTCACGAAGCACTCCGCCCTCTCTGGAACGCAACTTGATGCGCCAGGCCGGCGCCTCACCACGCTACATGACTGGCTGGTACCAAGGGCGCCGGAAGCATCTGCAACATGGCATAGCCCTATTGGGCGCATCAGAAGTTCATGATCTCGAAGCGCGCAACATCCGACCTGGGAAACAGGCAGCACATGACATCGACTCTTCCGCTGGTTACGGCACTGATCAACACCTACAACTACGGCCGTTACCTGCCGTTCGCGATCAACAGCGTGCTGGCACAGACCTACCCGAACCTGGAGATCCTGGTCGTCGACGATGGCTCCACCGACCATACGCCGGGCATTCTCGGACAGTATGGCGACCGCATCCGGGTCATACGTACGCATAACGGCGGACAGGGACATGCCTTCAACGTCGGCATTCCGGCAGCGAGCGGCGACCTGATCATGCTTCTCGACGCAGATGACACGTGGCTGCCGACCAAAGTGGAGCGAATGGTCGAGGAGGCCAGGAGGCGACCCGACGCAACAATGCTCTATCACCGCTTTCAGAACATCGACATCCAGGGAAGAGCTTTCGGGCAGCCGCAGCCCTTCACGCTCACCAATGGCGACTACCGCGAAAAGTACCTCAAGTCGGGCGGTTCCTGGTGGAGCCCGATTACATCGGTTCTCGTTTTCCGCCCTGATGGCATCAAGCGGGCGCTTCCGCTTCCGACTTACGCAGTTCGCGAAGGTGCCGACACTCTTCTGACGGACTTCTGCGCCGTGACGACGCAGATCGCGTCCATTCCGGATTGCCTAACGCAGCGTCGCCTGCATGGGGCGAACCTTTATGCCTCGGGGCGCGACGACCGCGTCTATCGGACCCGGGCAATCCGCGAGAGCGACGTCAGGCGAATCGAATGGCGAATGTTCGCCCTCCGGCAGATTCTGCGGCGTGCCGGACACGACTTCGACATCAACCTCGAGCGCCACGAGTGGCGCATGACCAATCTCTACTGGCTGGGGCGCGTTCCATTTCTGAAGGTCATGCTCGCGAGCCTTCTCTCACCCGAACACAGCTTCAAGTACCGCTGGAAGCGGCTGCAATGGGTGCGATCGAACAAGGTCCTCTATCGCGGCGAGTAGAAACGCCGGCGCCCCCAGCCGAGCGATTTAGCCGGCGGGGAGTCCGCCATCAAGGTGAGCTGAGTCGATGGCGGTGGACTATGCGGGCCAGATCACGTTGTAGACAACGGCGGTCTGGAAGCCGCCGCGAACGACGACTCTCTCTTGCGTGTCGGTGACCGGGCTTGGCTCCCGGTCACAGGCTGGCAAGACCTTGTTCATCAGGTGTCTTCCGGAGGCTCTCGATCTGCATGACGATGAGCGGCAGGGCGTTCGGTATCGCCGCGCTGGAGATCTGGCGAGCGTGATGCTGAGCAGCGACGCTCAGCGAAGCGTCATCGAGGGCATTGCGCAGAGCCGTCGCGATCTGATCGATCGAGCTGGCCGGTGACTGCGTCTTCGTCAATCTCATCCAGTCGATCATGTAGGAGAAGACCTCCTGCTCACGGGTCCACGGCAGAATGAATTGCGGTTGTCCGCCACAGATCGCGCGCTGTGCCACATCCTGCGCTCCATGGTGAACGACGAGACTCGCGCCGTGGGACTGATTCAGCAACTCGCCATGGTCCGTCCAGACCTGGATGCCAGACTGCTGCTCGAGAAAGCGCCGCATACCCGCCGTTCCACGGCTGACGTGCACGTCGACCTGCACTCCCTCCAGCGTGGGAAGGGTCAGGATGATTGCTTCGATACCCGGACAGCAGGCATCCAAAAACGCCACGATGCGCCTTCTCGCGGGAGGAAGTACCGGTGCCGGCATGGCCCCCAAGGCACCCGTCGTGACGTTGCGCCGAAGCTGCAGGTAGGGATCGAAGATCGGCAGGCCATATAGGAGTGTCGAACAATTCGACATCACCTCCGACAAGGTGGCAATGGATCTCCGGCCGAATCGCGCAAGCACCGCGTTTGCATTCGCTAGCATGAGCTGCTCATCAGCCAGTTCAACCGAGTCCACCGAAAGACGGGGAAACGACGGTCCAATCACCGGCGGAAGGGCCATTCCATTTCCGATCGCCAGCGTCGTCGCCACCGCTGGTCCTATCAGCCAGACGATCGGCACCCGAATCCCCACGATGACGTCGGGCCGCAACAGCAGGAGCAGATCACGCCAGATTGCCGATAACGTCAGGAGGGTCTGCTTATCGTCAAAGCCGGCAGCCGCCATTGAGTCGGACAGACCATCGACAGGCGGCCGCTTCATGACGAGCTGCGGCGGCGCCGGCGCTCGCGGCGCCTGATATACGTCGTTGGGGATCCAGCTGCCCGCCAGAGCGACAAGCGCTACTGGATCGCCGACAATGAAGTGGACCGAGTGGCCCTTCTCAGCCAATGCGCTTCCAAGAACCAGAGTGTCCCGCAGCAGTTCGTCCGGCGCCTCGCCATCGCAACAGATCGCAACTCGCATTCTCTTCGCTTCCTTTATCAACGCAGAGGAAGCCGGGACGCGCCCGCCTCCTCGCCAGTGCCGCGCTCCGGACTGTCAAACCCAGGCGTAGTCGCGGTCTTTCGCTGGTATTTGTCTTGTGTCGCCCCCGGCGAACCGAACCTCGCGGGTCCACTCGAATCCGTCCTTGGCTGCCAGCGTCACGAACTCGGCATGGGTTTGCTGGAAGTCCTGGCCACGGGTTGCATCAAGGTCATTGGTGAAGAGCATCAGCTCGCGCAACAGGGCCCGATTGAGCGGTGCGCTCAACGAGTCGAGATAGTCCGCGAGAGAAAGCACCTGAGATCGGGTCAGCTCCCGGCAGTCTGTCTCCGCATAGGCCCTGAGCCTCCCCGCTGCCACCCTCCGCACACTCGGCGGCAGATGATGGATCGCCAGGCGCTCGGGCATGTGAAGGATGTTCAAGGTGATGTCGAACTCCATCGCATCGCAGTAGCGGAAGAGTTCGACGAGGTTGAGTATGTTGTACACCTGCACCACCGGGGGAACCTTGCAGGTCAGCCCGTGCCCGTACTTGAGTTCACGGACATTCGCATCGACGGTCTTCCAGCGCGCAGGATGACGGATGTAGTCGTAGGTCTCGCCGACGGCATCAAGGCTGAGCAGCAGCTCCGCCCGTTTGAACTTTCTTATGAGGTCGATGAAGCCTGGTTGCACCGTGGTGCAGTTGGTCGACAGCTCCAGATGAATATGGCTCGCCGCATTCCTGTCGACCAGATACTCGAGAATGGCCCGGACCCGCTCCTGGATGAGCGGTTCGCCGCCGGTGATGTAGAGGCGCTCGAGTCGGTCGTGCGATCTTAGTATGTCCCCGAAAACCTTCGCATCATCCATATACCAGGGCCCCTCCGGTCCCCTGCCCGAAGCCAGGATCCGCGGTTTCCGGCCATGCTCACCTTCTTCTCCCTTAAGCGAACGATGGAGCAGAACTTCGCTCAACGGCAGCCCGCGCTCCGGTCCGCCCGCACTCTCGATCCGGGTATCGCTCAGGATTTCTATGACCAGTGACGGCTCGCGGAAGCGCCCTCGCAGGTCGATCGCGATGTTCTCCACGGCAGCCGTAACCTGCCCTCTTGCGACGCGGTGGCCGTTGATGACCACCCGATAGTTGAGCCCACGGGGTGTGTCGGGATGAAGAGCGATCTCGAGCTTCTCGAGGTTCGTGCCGGCCTGGACCGGGAGATTGAAGATTGCATGTCCGTCCGTCCATGAGCGCAAGCGCCCGGCGACATACTCAGGCGAGGACAGTCCGGAGAGCATGATGCCGATACGCGGCTCCGGTCCGATCCGGGCGACCGCCCCGCGCCAGACGGCATGCAGTGGTTCCACCCCACCGCTCCACCGGCTGTGAACCGGATCGCGCTCGATCTGCGAACTGGCCGCTCCATAGCACATGCGGCATTTCAGATTGCAAAGATTGCTGACCTCGAGCTTGATGAAGCTGGGACGATCGGCGACGCGGTAGCCGGACTCCGCGCCGTAGGCGCTTACGGATTCCACGTCCATCTTGGCGCCTGCGACGGGCTCAAGCCCGGTGTGACTGCGGTAACTCTGGCCGCTGGCCGCTTCGCTCTCGTAGCACACTTCACAGGCGCTTATGTGCTCACCCCTCAGCATCGCACGGCGGATTCCACGCATGTAGGCGGAGTTCCAGATCTGGTCGAGCGAGGCTGTCGTCAGCGACATGGGCGCACCCTGATCGCTGACCATTTCATGGCTGACGCAGCACGTCCGCGCCGTCCCTTCCGGACCGATGCAAAGGTGCTTGAAGGGCAGGGCGCAGAACGTCTTCGACATGGATACACGATGAGAAAGGGGAGGGTCCGTCTTCGACCGCTCTCGGCATGGAAGCTACGGCGGTCACCCCAAAGCCAGACGGATCAGCCGGTCGAAGGTCGATGCAGCCGCGCGCCGGACCCGACCGCAGGGCGTGTCAGGAACCAGGCGAGGCTTCAGTCGTCGTCTGGTTCGGGTCCTGGTTCGGCGTCTGCGGGGTGGTCTGTTGCACTTGCGCGAGTTGCATCGCCTTCTCCGCCGCCGCAGAGCGCCCGAAGTACATCTCCAGCGCCGCCGCGGAAAATGAATCCGTGCCGGCTCGGCGCGAAGTATCCGACAACAGAGACAAGCCCGACAGGACACCGAACTGGGCTGTGTCGTCGAAAGGCGGAGCGAACCTCCACGCGGTGTTTGCTGCCGCTGGACCGATGATGGTCAGCCCGGCCAAGGCCATCGCAGCGGACGCGGCCGACCGACGGGCAAGACGACGAAGCCAGCCCAAGACGGAGATCGAAAGTCTGTCGACCGGCACCAATTCGCACGCCGGCTTTTCGCTCACCGTTCTGAAGGAAGCAGCGGCTCCACCGCCTCCAAGCACCGCCGGATCGACATTGCGAGATGCCTCAGCCACCGCGCTTCGGACAAGCGCAGAAGTGGCTTCGCGGTCGCCAACCGGTCGCACGACGATTACCAGCTGGCTGCGGGCGGTGTCGAAGAATATCCCTTTCACGCGCCGGCCCAGTGTCAGTCGGACGCGCCGCGCCAGATCGACCAGGTACCGCGCGCGGGCGACGACCAAAGTGGGATCGTAGATGACTTCCCGGAGCCCCAGTCCGGACAGCCAGTGCTCGAGCGATCGGGGCTGGACGAGATCGTTCCGGCTGTGCTGCTCGACTGCAACCAGAAGGCGACTATCCTGCATCGCCAGGGCTGCGTGCACACGGTCGCGGGCGGCGTGAACGTCCACGCCACGTCGAACGTGCAGCCGCAGGACACCACGGGAGGCATCGATGTCAGCGAGAAATACTGGCGCCGACACCGAGGATAGCTGAAACAATTGGTTGACGTTGTCAGTCATTACAGAGGCTCCAAACCTACAGCCATCACGCGCAGCCCGCCGACAACAAACAAGCATTTTTAGAAGCGGTCTTGTCATCATTCACGACGATTCCACAGCTAGGTAGCAACCGAAATCGACTCTTCCCAATGTTTCTGCAGCCATTTTGGGAATATTCGCCCTCGCCTGCGCCAGTCCGCAAAAATATACACGCGTCATTCGCAGAGGCTTCCGCGGAGGCACTTCGCATCAGCGCGACTCGGCCCAAGCGAAAGCATCCAGCCAATTCCCGGCATCACAGTGAAGCACTCTTCCGAATAGTGACGAGCAGGACTACCGCCATATCGGTGATAGTCGCCGGTACCGAGCCGCCGGCAAACAGCAGCCGAACTGGATCACAACTGAGAACCCGACGCGAAGCGTCCGTGCGAACTTCCGATAAGGAGCAGCCCCTCATGACACCGCCCGTCCCAGCCGGCTCTATCGTTCGTGAGCCACTACCGGGTTTGCCCGGCGCCGTCGTGCCGGTATCCCGCGCCCCACTTCCCCGGACATCCAGGTGGCTGCATCGCGGTGGACTGAGGACGTGGCTCGCGATCCTTCTCTGGGCCGCGACGATGGCTCCGTCTCACGCCGAGACCAGGCGACTGTGTGATCGACGTGTCACGTTCGACGTCGTTCCGCCCGTCGGCGTGCCGGCCCACTTCGGCGTCCTGTCCGGAGTATGGAAGGGGAGCGTTGCCATGGCCGGTGGCGGCGAGATGTGCGTCAGCATAGTGGTAAAGGAAGTCTTCCCGGATGGCGAAGTCCACTTGCTGATGACATGGAACCTGGCCATCGGCGGCCGTGACGACATCAACAATTACGTCGGCATGGGCGAGGCTCTTCACTGGCCCAACAAGGTGGAAGGCGGGGAGATCCGTATCGATAGCCGGACCCGCTACAATGGCAGGCACTACTATTACGTCTTGAAGACGCCGACGGACGCCAATCCAGACATCATGGAAGGCCAATGGATGACGGACACACATCCGCAACCTGTCGTTCTCCATCGCGAAAAGAAGCGCTGAAGGTCGAAGTCGCCGGGGTCTCTGCCTCTGCTGAAACAGCCGGCTCGCGACGGTACGCGGCTTCTGAAGGCATCGATTCTGTCCCCCGGATGCGTAAAGAAGTCACCTGGGCTCGGCACTGGGCCGCCTCTTCTCGGCCCAGCGCACTCCCACCGTCGCACGAACCGAACCATATTGGTTCCAATTCAGGTCGATCTCGGCAGGATGACTCTGCTAACAAACGCCTGTCGCTGCAGTCCACCCTGCATCGACGTTCGGGGAGCTTACTTTAGACCCACACACTCGAAAGCTCCCGAGCAGCGATGGCCGGCGTCCCCAATATCCCGGCCATCGCTTTTCCTCGTGTTGCGCGTGGCTCAGTTTTTCCGACGGCCGAAGGCTCAGCGATCCGACGACAAGGCCGCGACCAGTCCCTTGCAAGACGCCTCGATTAGGTTGAGAGCCACTTCGTAGTCGCTCGTCGTGCCACCATAGGGATCGACGATGTTGCTGACGCCCAGCCGGGCGTAGCGCGCCAGCAATTGCGGGCGATCCCCCAGGCCGCGTGGCGACATGTCCCTGAGTGCAGTCAGGACCACCGCGTCTACTGCGAGTACGCTCGTCGCGTCGAAGTCACGCGGCTGGATCTGGCGCACTCGAATTTCGCTGATGTCGTACCCGCGAGCCGCCGCGACTTCCATTGCCAGTGGATCCGGTGCCGCGCCGACGTGAACGTCGCTGACCGCGACAGAGCCCACCTCAATGGCCCGGCTGAGGTCACTGGCCCTCAGGAGCTGAGCGAGAACGCCTGCCGCCATCGGAGCCCGGCAGACCCCTCCGTTTGACACGAAGAGTACGGTTTGTCGCGGAAAGTACGTCATGCTCATCTGGATTGGGCTTCCAGTCCTGCTGCTGCCGGGAAGACGATACGGAAGGAGCAGCCTTGGGTGGTGTCCAGGAGCTCCAGCTTTCCTCCGCTGTCGCGGATGATGCCGTAGGAAATGGAAAGCCCCAGTCCGGTCCCCTTCTCCGCCGACTTGGTCGTGAAGAAGGGCTCGAAAACTCTGCCGCGCAGCGCGGGCGGTATGCCGGGGCCATTGTCGGACACGATGATGATGACTTCGCGATCGGTGCGCTGCACTTCGATGCGAACCTCACGCTTTGCCAGCGATACGCCAACCGTCGCGTCACGCGCATTGAGCAGCAGGTTGACCAGAACCTGTTCGAGCAGCACGGGATGGCATCGGACGAGCTGAAGCTCGTCTCCCAATCGAAGCTCGATATTGACCTGGGAGTCGCGCAACTGGTGCCCGATCAACTGCAATGCCGACCGGCATGTGGCAGCCGCATCGATCAAGGGCGGCGCCCCCTGCGGGACACGGCCGAAGATACGCATGTGGTCGATGATGGTCGCCGCACGATCCACCTGCTCCACGACCCGCCGCAGGCGAGCCTGGATGAAAATGTCGGAGTCCGCATTGACGATGGGGGACACGCTCGGATCACCGTTGACCTTCTCGACATCCTCGAATTCGAAGAGCGCCGATTGCGCCGCCATCTTGATGACATTGAGCGGCTGATTGAGCTCGTGCGCCATGCCGGTGGCCATTTCACCCAGCGTGATCAGCTTGGACGACTGGATGATGTGTGCCTCGGACTTCATCCTCTGCGTGTCGTCGTACCCCAGGAGTGCGATCTCGTTGCCGTCTTGCCCCAGATCCACGCGTGCGGCCGAAAATCGGAGATAGGCCGATGAACAGTCCTTGCCGGGGATCCGCAAAGTGAAGTCGGCATGCGGCTTGTCGCCGTCCAGGAAGGCCGTCAGGCCGCCGGTAACATCCACATCGGGCGGATACACCAACATGCCGTCGCGGATCACCGGCGCCAGTGACGCCGAAAAGGCGGCGTTGCAGTGGAGAACCCGACGATTACGCGTCAACAACGCCGCAAGAGCGAGGGGTGATGCGAAGATCGCCGAGAGGACACGTCGCTCTCCCTCCTGCCGCAGGACGCGATCCCGCGCCTGCAGAAGATGATAGCTGCGCCATCCAATCCCTATCGAGAGTGTCGACAGCACGATCGCTCCGGCGACCATCGCCCAGACCGTCTGCTTCCACTCCAGGAGGAAGGGGCCGGCGCTGGTAACTGCGACGACGCAAGCGGGGAAGCTGGCCAGTTGGGATGCCGAACTGAGGCTGTCGGACGACAGGCCCAGGTCGACAAAGCCATCCCGGATCGGATGGACACCGTCGCTGCTCACACACGGCGGGAAAACACGCAGGCCGAGGGGCGTGTCGGCTGAAGTGGCCGCGAGCAACACTCCGTCGTTGCGGACGAGGAAGGCCGCATCGCCCCGAGCCGAGTCGCTCATCTGATGCCAACCGAGCATGCGGCGGAACAGCGTGGCGAAGAAGTCAACGCCCGCCCCCGTGATCACCACCCCCAGCTTACGGCCGCCCTCCCCATGGACATCCTTGGCCAGGTAAAAGGTCCATTCCCCGGTTCCCCTGTTCTGGACGGCGCTGCTAAGCGAGAAGACAGGCTCGTTTTCCCCCATCTGCTCGATGAAGTAGTCTCGGTCCGCAAGGCTGATGGGGGGCGGCGGATAGCCTCGCGTATAGTTCAGCACCTTGCCATCGGCGGCGATGAAGGTTGCGACATCCACAGTCGGTAATTTCGCTGTTCGGTGGATCAGCCGGTCGAAGAAATTCTGGCTCGAAACTGTCGCCCGATATTGCTCTTCAGTACCGACGCCCTCCTGCTCGATCCAGTCGAGCATGGATTCGATGACCAGCTGATTGACCGTGAGGCTCTGCTCGGCGAGTTCCGCCATGACGAACGAAAGATGCCGGGTGGAGAGCGTCGCACTCTCCATGCTCGAATTGTACTGCTGCCAGAGGAACGCGCCCGTGAGCGACCAGATGGCCAGAATCGCTGCCGCAACTCTCACACTGCCCGCCAGTACGGGCCGGGACTCTGAAATGAACATCTGGCTACCTTCGCCCTACGGACCTCGACCTCAGCGCTGAAGCGTTGCGCCGTGCCCAATCAGCGTGAACACCATACCGTTGGGCAACTATGGACTTTGGCGGGCCCCCTCCGCTGAGATCACTTCTGGGCGCCCTGTCACCCCAACCAAGAAGTTGACCTGTCGAGGCTGGGCACCGGCAAGCGTCATATCCCACGCCTTTGCGCAGGCCGCGAAAGGGATTCAAACCATTTTGGTTCCTTTTGGGCCCGCAATCTCCGGTGAACGTGAGATGATCCGCCGGAATGCCGTTGCGTATAGAGCGGGAACGCAAAGAGAGGAGTTCAAATGTCGGCTTGCGAGCGAGTCTCAACCCGCTCGGGCACCAAGGTGTTGCTGGTTGAAGACGATGAGCCCACACTAGAATTGCTCTCGCTGTTCCTGGGCCGATTCTATTGCATCGTAGCTTGCTCGAGCGGTGAAAGCGCCCTCCAAGCACTCTACACGAATGCCGATATAGATTTGATCGTGACGGATCTGCGGATGCCCGGCGTGAACGGCTTCGACGTTATTCGTTGTGCCGCAGAGTATTCGCGGCGAACGGGCCAGCCGCTTCCCGCGGTCGTTCTCACGGGACACGGCACCCCCGAAGACGAACACTTGGCGCGGTCGCTGGGAGTGTCGCACTTCCACCGCAAGCCTATAGATCTTACGAACTTGCGCGAAGCGATCGAATTGTGTCGCAGCACGACAGAGGCACCAAGCGTCAAGTGCGATGTCGCGGTTTGAGTGGGTGTGGAAGAATGGAAGTCCTTGCTACCGGCAGAACAGAAAAGCTTGACGTGCTCGTCGTCGATGACGATGAGGCGGGTCTTTGTGATCTGACCGCCAGCCTGACGCGAGCCGGCCTGACGTGTGCCGGGACAAGCACTGGCTGGAAAGCGCTCGAGACCCTGGTAACGGGTACAATTCCGTCGGTCGTCGTTACCGACATCAGCATGCCCGAGTTGGATGGCATCGAGCTGGCCCAGCGACTCACTCGGATGGAGGTGCCGAAACTTCCCGAGATAGTCTTCATCAGCGGAAACGCCGGACTTGACCATGCCGTGGACGCAATACGGCTCCGCGCCCGCGATCTGCTGACAAAGCCAATAGATCTTCGGAGACTGATACAGATCGTCAAGGAGGTGCAGCTTGAGAGACACGCACTCTCCTCGCCCACGGCTGCACCTGCGCCGCAGAAGGCCCAGAACTTCGTAGGCACTCCGAGAAAAATCAAAACCATCGACGTCGAATCCATGTCGGCAAACGTGCTGAAGAGCCTTCGCAACCTGCAGCGCATTCGGAGAGAGAACCTGCCAGCGGGACTGGCCGTCGAGGCGAGTTGGGAAATTCTTCTGGATCTGTACGTCAGCGAACTAAACAAGAAGTGTACCTCGCTGACCGCGGTGGGCGGCTCGGCGGGCGTGGCACTGACGTCGGCCCTGCGACGAATTCATGAACTCGAGAACAAGGGGATGATCTCGAGAGCATCCGACGAGAAGGACAAGCGCCGGGCTGCCGCGCAGCTGACGGAGATGGGACGCAAGGCGGTGGAGTCGTTTGTGCGCGCCTACGTTGGCTCGTGCCTGGGCAACGACGCCAGCCCTGAAAGCAGCTGAGCGGGAATCCGCGGGAGCGCAAGCCATGACACTCGGAAATAGCGGCGACGACAGATCGGTCTCAGGCACCACCGACGTTCTCGTTATCGAGGACGACGCGCTTCAGGCGCATGAGATCGAGACGCACCTCCAGCGCCGAGGCTTCACGGTGGACAAACTCGCCGGCGGATCGGACTCGTTGCACAATGTCGCGCGCATCGATCCCAAGGTGGTAATTGTCGATTACAATCTTCCTGACATTGACGGCATGACGGTGGCAGCGCGCGTTCATCGGCTGACGCCTGGGGCGGCCGTCATACTGGTATCGGGTCGCATCGACTTCGTTCCGACGGACGCTCTCGACAGTTTCGGCGTGGTGGCGTTCTTCAAGAAGCCGATCAACCTGGGCTCGCTGCACCGGCTGGTCTCGAAGCTGGTCAAGAACCCCAGTCTGACGCGAACACAACTCGCCTCGCCGCTATCGCGGTTGCTCGGACTCGGTGGATAGAACGCCCAAGAGTCGAAGAGCGCCGCACCGGGAGGCTGCCGGGCGTCAAGGTGTACAACCGGCGGCTGTCAGGCGGGTTCCCTCAGGTTCACAGAGAGGCTGAGCCATTTATGAGCGCTGTCCAGATCGTCGAATAGGCGGAGCGGTCGGTCGGCCGCCGCTAGAATCCCCAGTAATCGCATCAGCGGTAGGCGCTTGTCGTTTGGCACGACGACGGCAAGCGGCCCGAGTTGAGCCGTCACCGCGTGCATCGCCCGCATCCGGACCCCCAAAGTCAGCAACTCGGACTGGGTCATGCGGGTCTCGCCCAGCAAACCATCGAACAGCTTCCGATAGGCGACAGCGCCTGAAACCACCACCGCATCCAACATTCGATCAACATCTTCGAAGTCGACGTTTCCGACGGCCACCGCCAGGAACAGCCTCTCACCTGAGTCGATCCGCCAGTAAAGAGGCATCCCGTCTATATCCCGAAGCCGTTTGGTTCAGACTTGGACACGGTCACTCAGGCAGACGACTTCGAGCAACAAGTACCATCGCCAAAATGGTATCTTCTCGTAGCGCCGGCAGAAGCTGCAACCGCTATTGAGGTCCGAGGATGATGGTCTTCGGCGGACGCGCTTTTGTCTCTTCGGGCGTTTCGATGGAAAGTCGGGGCGATGCATGAAGCGCGGCGGAAGCGCATCACACGTACGAGGAAGGGTGCCATGACCTTCCGTTCGAGCACCTCCCAAGGCTATCGGTATGGCGGCACTCTCGCCAGATAGAAGGGTTCACGAGGCAGATGAAGGTGCTTGATGTCTGCTCGATGGTTTCCGCCATCTCTCAAGCGTTGATTTCCGCGATCGTTGGCATTGCGGCCGTCGCGGGCACGATCTGGCTGGCACTCGCCGCGCTCGGTCCGCAAGGAGTCGTGGTTCGCGAAGTCGGGCTTCCGCCATCGCTGATCCAGCGAGGGTTCACGACGACGATCGTGGCGCGGCGCCTCTCGGACGAAGTCAGTCGTCTGCGAGACACACCCCTTGAGAGCCGGGTGGAGGCGATCCTGCTGGAGCTCACCTCCGATGTCGCTTCTCCGGCGTTGAGCTCCACCAAAGGCCGAGAACTCCCGGAGCCTGTCGAGCGCCTTCTGCGTGCGCTCTCTGGAGGCCGCACACAGGCGTTCAGCGGCGAGATCGTCGAAAAGGCCGGTACAGCACCCCTGCCACTCTATGAAGGCCGTCTCAGGCACGGCAATGTCGTCATCTCCGACCGCAAGGAAGCATTCGCATCAGCCAGTCTGAATGCGCTTATCCAGGACATGGCTTTCGATATCTACCGCAGCCTCGAACCCATGCGGGCGGCCTATGTGGCATGGGCGCGGGGTGATCTCGATGGCATGCGGCTGGCAATGCGACCAGTGCTTTTGTCGCCGGATATCGGCCCGTCTTCCACCGCTGCATTCTTCCTGCTGGCAGACCTCGAGCTTAAGCACGGCGACCTGGCCGCGGCCGAGGATCACGTTCTGCGCGGTCTCGGGAAAGCGCCGCAGCATGCGCTGGGCCTCCACACCTGGGGACGAATATTACAGGCCAAAGGCCTTCTTGCCGAAGCCCTCGCCGTTGCAGCCGAAGCCTGTCGCCTGGACATGGCATCCGCATCCGGATGTACCCTTCTCGGTGAGGTCCACCTCGAACAAGCGGTACTCGCCAACGGGAACGCCCGCCATTACCGCCAGGCATATCAGGCATTCCTTCGCGCCTTGAGCCTGGACGAATCCAACGAGGCCGCGCTGGCTGGTGCGGCGCGGGCGGCGGCGGCCGCTGGCGACTACCCGGAGGCTTTGAGACTGATCGATGTGGCTCTCGCCAACGCGCCTCAGGACACGGGCCACCTCTTGCGGAAGACATGGATCCTGTTCAAAGGAGGCCATATCAGTTCCGCCAACCGCCTTCTATTCCATCTCCTCGACAGGAATCCCGACCTCCTTACGCGGCAGCCAGACAGCAATAGCGAAGCCCAACTCAAGCAAGAGCTGGCGCGACTTGCCGACACGCGAAAGTCAAGATGAGAGCCGTGGCGCTCCGCCATCCACCAGTCGAGAGGCTACCAGAAGCCTTCCCGTCCAGATCGGTTCAACTAGTGTCCACCCTGGATGCAATGTCCCTTGAGTCACGCCATGAATTGCCTGCCGAGCGTTGGAAGCACCTGCGAAGGACAATTCGATCGAGAGCACGTTCGCGACCATCCGCCACCGAACCATCCGATCCAAAGGTTGCCTCTCGAGCAATACGGCGCTCGCCATGATGCAGCGTGTCGAACCTCGAGCACTGTGCATCCTGGCGCTCATCCTCTACCGCTTCCAAGCCGTCTCCGGCATCATCAGCAACTGGATCCTGATCCGGATCGCCGGCGGCTTCACCGAGACCGGTGGACTGGCGCGCCTATAGTCTGCTGGTCAAGCTCACCCTGCGAGAGCCGCAGCTGGGCGGGTCCGAACCCGTCCACGATCTCGACCAGATCCCCGGCTTCATGTCCGGGCCCTGTCCCGCGGCGCAGTTCGACCTGCCCTGGATGCCCCTCTATCTCGGCATCTGCTACCTGTTCCGTCCGCTGATCGGCCTCACCGCGACGGTCGGCACGCTGATCCTGGTCGCCGTCACCTTCGTCACCCAGGTCAAGGTCCGCAGGCCGTCGATCGAACTCTCGTCGCTCTCCAGCTGCCGCAACAACCGCGCCGAAGCTGGTCACCGGAACGGACTCGTCATGAGTTACCCCTCCGACAGGGATGTCCAACTGGGCCTTTGCCTCTTCCAGTTCCCTGGTGAGCGCCGCGCGTTCAACCTTAAGCTCATCAATACGACGGCTCAGGTATCGACGGCGCCTCCGGATGTGGCCTTCCGCGAACTCGTCAGGGGCTGTTCCGATCCTGGCCTTCAGCACGAGGCCCTCATCGTGAAAGCGGACGATCTCTCCCTTCAATTCCTGGAGCCGCTCCTGGCAATAGCTACGCGACTGTCTGAGGCGTTGAATTCGCAAGTCCGCTTCCCATCCCCCCCCTTTCGTTGCTACGGCAACCTAGCCAAGCTCCAGCACTTGCGCTTAAGTAGGTACTCCTCCATCCCGCTCACGCAGGACAGGTTGGGCCGCAATCAGATTTGCAGCCAAGTTGACGGCAAAATCTGAAGCGATCTGGTCGAGAGCGGTGTGGCCACATCAGGCATCGCTACACTCGGCTCCAATCGTCGACGGGGTGATTGACGATAAGCTCTCGGCAACCAAACCACATGCCCCCGCCGATCGCCTACGCGGCCAGAAACGCCTCTGTTCCGCAACAGGCCGGGGCGCTGCGCTCAACCGGGGGCTTCGTGCCCCGGCCTGTTGCAATACCGGGCCTGACAGGTCCAAATGTGCTCTGATCCCTGAAAACTGGATCGTTTCTGGCTAGAGTTTTCCGGTTGTTTCCCGAGGCTGGGAAGGAGCGGAGAGCGATGAAGGCATCGAAGTTTTCGGAGGCGCAGAAGGCGTTCATCCTGAAGCAGGGCAGTGACGGGATGCCGGTGGCGGAGATCTGCCGGAAGGCCGGGATCAGCCAGGCAACGTACTTCAACTGGAAGCGCAAGTACGACGGGCTGCTGCCGACGGAGATGCGGCGGTTGAAGCAGCTCGAGGACGAGAATACCAAGTTGCGCAAGGTGGTGGCGGACCTCAGTCTCGACAAGGAGATGCTGCAGGACGTCATCCGCCGAAAACTCTGAGGCCTGCCCGGAAGCGCAAGCTGGTCGACGCAGTGCGTGGCGAGTGGGGTGTATCGATCCGGCGGGCGTGCCGGGTATTGGAAGTTGATACCTCGACCTACCACTACAGGTCTCGTCGCCCCGGGCAGGCCGTCTTGGAGAGCCGGATCAAGGAGATCTGCCAGACGCGGGTGCGCTATGGCTATCGGCGCGTGCACGTGTTGCTGCGTCGTGAGGGCTGGCCGATCAACCAGAAGAAGACACGCCGGGTCTATCGCGAGTTGGGCTTGCAATTACGCAACAAAACGCCTAAGCGCCGGGTCAAGGCCAAGCTGCGCGATGGCCGCCGTGACGCCACCCGGCCGAACGAGACCTGGGCCATGGACTTTGTCCATGACCAGCTTGCGACCGGCCGCAAGATCAGGGTGCTGACCGTGGTCGACACCTTCTCGCGCTACGTGCCGGTGATCGATCCCCGCTTCAGCTATCGCGGCGAAGACGTCGTCCAGGTTTTGGACAAGGTCTGCACCAGGATCGGCTATCCAACGACGATCCGCGTCGATCAGGGCACGGAGTTCGTCTCACGCGATCTCGATCTGTGGGCCTACACGAGAGGCGTCGTTCTCGACTTCTCGCGGCCCGGCAAACCTACCGACAATGCGTTCATTGAGGCCTTCAACGGGCGCTTCCGGGTTGAATGCCTCAATCAGCACTGGTTCATGAGCCTTGAAGATGCTCGGCAAAAGATGGAGGCTTGGCGCAGGTACTACAATGAGGAGCGTCCGCATGGGGCGATCGGGCAGAAGGCCCCGATAACGTTGCTCGGTCACGATGGCGTTCCCAGCCCGCCATCATGACAAAGCCCGGAAACTCTAAGCCCAGGCGATCCAAAGATGGGTCTCAGAGCAAAGAGGAACAGACTCAACCTGCCGACGTGTGAAAAACGGGGAGCAGGTCACCGCAAGGGTACCGTCTTGCTAAGCAGGTCTGCAGCCTAGCTCGCTCTTGATTCGACCCTGGGCAGCGAGGCGTGAAATTCGTCCACGCTGTCGAGGTCGATCATCGTCTTGCCTCCCATTTTATAGGCCCTGATCCGCTGCTGGGCGATCAATTCGTATGCCTTGGTCTTTCCGAACTTCCCATAGCGGCAACCTTGCTTGAATTCTACGAGCCGCCCCTGCTTTCTGTCGCCATTGTTGAGCATTGGTCGTGAAAGTGCGTGGAAATTTTCAGTCCCGCTCGGATGATCAGACCGCTCTGCACAAGCAGGCTTTTCAATCTCGCGACAAGGTGTTGAAGCGCACTCACTGGGGAGAAGGCGTCGGGAGTGACGCTGATCGCGCTCCCGCTGATGCTGGTTTGACGTCATCGATACGGCTCCCATCGCCTAGCTCTGTCGATGTACGTCTTCGACACTTACCAAGCCAAGGGCCTGTGATGCCGGCGCCAGCTCCAGCGTGTCATGGAGTGCAATTCGGACGGATCGGTCGCCAAAAGCAGCCTCATTGCCGCGTAAGACTTAGCGGAAAGCTACGAAAACAAAACGGCCCTTCCGGGCCGTTTCCTCCACATCCAAGCCGCCTCTGGAAACCCGCGGAAATCCGCCATTCTCCGCTTGGGTCCGTTTAGGCTTATGGCGCGCTTGTGGCGAGGAACTGATATCGACGGGCTTTGCATCCAGGTCCTAAATGCGCGTGACTTTGCCATCACCGGCCACGCGAATAACGGGTCCGACAAGGTTGAAGTGAGTGGACTGCCGCCCGTAAGCCCTTGCCTTCAACCCCGTGCTCCGCACCCCGATACGAGCGAGGGTGCGAAGGACTTTCACGCGCCGCACGGCATGAATGTCCTGTGATCGGGGGGACGGGTTACAGAGCGTTTTCCTGCGGTGTAGTGCGGTCAAGGCCGTGCCTAGGTCTCACGCTTCTTTCCGGCTCAGGTTTACTCGACTGTCACGCCGTTTGTCTGCTCATCCTCCTTCTGTGGTAGCAGCTTGGACTGAAGCCAGGCCGAGTTCACTCGCCTGCGGTGGCGGAGGCTTGCTAGGCTAAGCTACCGGTCGGCCTCATCCGCCTACTTCTCGCCCCTCGCTGCATGGCGTGATGGGAGGAGTTTCGCACACCTCAGAGCTGTCGGTGGCTGGAGATCTGTTTTCATGCGATTCTCCTTTCTGCTTCGAGAGTTAGAGGGCTGCGCTTCGCGCACTGACGGATTGGAGGTCAAGAGAGAGTCTCCTGGCTGTCCGTCGCGGAGTGTTCCTCATGGCAAAGGCCGTTCAGAAGATCATCCTCAGCGCCTCGCGCGACATCCCCTTCAACAAGCTGGTGCTCAGCCAGTCCAACGTCCGTCGGCTCAAGGCCGGCGTCTTGATCGAGGACCTGGCCGAGGATATAGCCCGGCGCGGACTCCTCCAGAGCCTCAACGTCCGGCCGGTGCTCGACGACGATGGGACCGAGACCGGCATGTTCGAGATCCCGGCCGGCGGCCGCCGCTACCGGGCTCTCGAGCGGCTGGTGAAGCAGAAGCGCCTGTCGAAGACAGGGCCAGTCCCCTGCATCGTGCGCGATCCGGGGACCGAGATCTCAGCGGAGGAGGATTCGCTGGCCGAGAACGTCCAGCGCGTCGCCCTGCATCCGCTGGACCAGTTCCGTGCCTTCAAGATGCTGCGCGATCAGGGCGCCGGCGAGGATGAGATCGCCGCCCGTTTCTTCGTCACGCCCACGGTGGTGAAGCAGCGGCTGCGTCTGGCTTCCGTCTCCGAGAAGCTGCTCGGAATCTATGCCGCGGACGGCATGGTCCTGGAACAGCTCATGGCCTTCACCGTCAACACCGACCATGCTCGGCAGGAGCAGGTCTGGGAGGCGTTGCAGCAATCCTACAACAAGGAGCCCTACCTGATCCGCCGGCAGCTCACCGAGAGCGCCGTGCGCGCGTCGGATCGCCGGGCGCGGTTTGTCGGGCTCGATGTTTACGAGGCAGCGGGCGGCATGGTGCTGCGCGACCTATTCGAGGATGACGCGGGCGGCTGGCTCCAGGACGTGGCTCTGCTCGATCGCCTGGCCACCGACAAGCTGGCGGCCGAAGCCGAGAAGATCGCCGGTGAAGGCTGGAAGTGGATCGAGGTGGCGGTCGATTTCCGGTACGGCCATGCCCATCATCTCCGGCGGCTCGACGGCGTGGAGGTCGGACTCACGCCCGACGAACAGGCGACGTTCGACGCTCTGACCGCCGAGCAGGCCAAGCTCGAGAGCGAGTACGAAGGCGCCGACGAGCTGCCGGACGAGGTCGACGCGCGGCTGGGCGAGATCGAAGAGGCGCTTGCTGGCTTCGAGAGCGGTCCCGTCGGCTACGCGCCGACCGAGATCGCGCGTGCCGGCGTGTTCGTCAGCATCGACGTCGACGGACGCCTTGGCGTGGATCGGGGCTATGTCCGTCCTGAAGACGAGCTGCCGGTATCCGTTGCCGACCACAATACTGAAAATGAGCCTCGTGCCGCGGAGGGCGGTGAGCCAGACGCCCCTACGCCTCGCGCGGTCATCACCATCGGCGGGCAGCAGCAGGAGAACGATGACAGCGAAGACGATGCCATCAAGCCGCTGCCGGAGCGGCTCCTCGGCGAGCTGACGGCTCATCGCACACTGGCCCTGCGCGATGCGGTGGCGAATAGCCCTCACGTCGCCCTGACCGCATTGCTGCACAAGCTCTGCCTCGACACTTTCCAGCACAGTGCTCCGGGTGCGTGCCTGGAAGCCTCGGTGCGGCATGTGTTCTTTCCCGTGCAGGCTGCCGACCTGAAGGACGGCCCCTCCGCTGCAGCGGTCGCCGAGCGCCACGAGGCCTGGCAAGCCGAGCTGCCTAAGAACGACGAGGCCCTTTGGGTTTGGCTAGCTGCCCTCGATGACAGCCGCCGCGCCGCGCTCCTCGCGCACTGCGTGTCGTTCGGGGTGAACGCCCTTTATGAGAAGGGCGACCGCTATGGCGGACCGGGCGTCTCGGCGCACGGCGTGCAACAGCGCATCGCCCAGGCCGACCGGCTGGCCCGTGCCGTCGGTCTCGACATGGTCGAGGCTGGCTGGCGGCCTACCGTCGACAACTATCTCGGCCGCGTCACCAAGCCCCGGATCCTGGAGGCGGTGCGCGAGGCGAAGGGCGACCAGGCCGCGCAGCTCATCGACCATCTCAAGAAAACGGAGATGGCGAAGGAGGCCGAGCGGCTGCTCGACGGCACAGGCTGGTTGCCTGAGCCGCTGCGGCTCGCCGACGGCGTGGACGTGTCAGTCACGCCTACAGAACCGGCCGAGGAGCTTCCTGCTTTCCTCGCCGACGGCGACGGAGATGCCGCGACGGACGAGTCTGAGTCGGCTGCCATTGCCGCCGAGTAGCAGGAACAGCGCGGAGTAGCCTCGTTCACCTCGTTCTCGCCGCCAATCCTTGGATGAAGCCCGGCCGCTGTGCCGGGCTTCATCCTTTGAGGGACTCTTCAGCCTCGAGGTGCAAGGCGAGAGGGAGAGGACGGCCGGAACGGGTTTGAGCCGGCGGGGTCCAGAGAGAGCGCCTTCCGGTTCGAACTGTTCCCGCTCTCCCGAGGCTTCTTCCATGTCGAATGTATCCCTCTCGGCGGCGCCCGCTCTGTCACGCTCGCTCGCCGGCACCCCTGCGGACGCTTCTGCCGGCATTACCGCGGCAGCGAAGCTTCTTCTCACTCATCTCGAGCGTGGTAGCCGCATCGATGCGGTCATCCTGCGCGCCGCCATGGAGCACGCCTTCGGCGGCTCCGATGCGGTCGGCGCCTGGGACTGGAAGACCGCCTACGACGCCTGCGAAGCGGCGACCGTGCTGTTCATGCGCAAGTTCGGCCCGGCCATTCGGGCACGGGCGGGCGCGCCGGCTACCGAACTGCCTTTGCTCGGCAGAATCGCGGCACTTCTTCCCACCCATACCCGCCGATCCGAGCAGAGCCAGGCGCTGCAGCAATTCTCGACGCCACTGGCGCTCGGGTTTGTCGCAGCTACCGCTGCTGCGATTGGGCCGACCGATTTGGTGCTCGAGCCTTCGGCCGGCACGGGCCTGCTTGCGATCTTCGCCGAGCTCGCAGGCAGCGGGCTGGCCCTCAACGAGCTGGCGGCGACCCGCGCGGCGTTGCTCGGGCGGCTGTTTACCGATGCCGTTACGACACGCCACGACGCGGCTCATATCCACGACCATCTCGACGATGCCGTGCTCCCGAGCGTCGTGCTGATGAACCCGCCCTTCTCAGTCGCGGCGCATGTCGACGGAACCGTGGCGGACGCTGCGCTGCGGCATATTTCGTCGGCACTTGCTCGCCTCTCCGATGGCGGGCGTCTGGTCGCGATCACTGGCGCCAGCGTATCCCCAGACCATCCGTCATGGCGCGAGGCCTTTGTCCGCCTCCAGGAACGCGGCCGCGTCGTGTTCAGCGCTGCCGTCGATGGTCGTGTTTATGCCCGCCACGGTACCGCGGTCGAGACTCGCTTGACGGTCATCGATCGCGTACCGGCCGATGATCCAAGGTCGCTCCCAGCATCACAAGGCTTGGCATCCAATGTCGCCACGCTGCTCCAGTGGGTGACGTCACATGTTCCATCACGCCTGCCTGTTCATGGCACGACGGCGGCTCCTGCATCCGCTCCTCTCGTCACGGTCACGTCGAACCATAGGCCTGCAAAGAACCCGAGCGCCTTTGCCAGCGCAGCGACTGAACCAGTGGGTGCTCAGCTCGCCTACGAGACCGTCGACTGGACGCCGGCCGAGGGCGGCAGCCTCACCGAGGCCCTGTATGAAGGATACGACCTCCAGTCGATCCGGATCGCCGGCGCGCGGCCGCATCCGACTCGGCTCGTGCAGTCGGCGGCGATGGCATCGGTCGCGCCGCCCAAGCCCAGTTACAGACCGAGCCTGCTGACCGACACTGTCAGCGATGGGCTGCTGTCCGATGCCCAGCTCGAGAGCGTCATCTGTGCGGGCGAGGCCCATGGCAGCCATCTCGCCGGGTCGTGGACGGTCGACGAGACCTTCGATGTCGTCGCGGCCGCTCCCGACGACGCTCAGAACGCCGTGCGCTTTCGGCGCGGCTGGATGCTGGGCGACGGCACCGGCGCCGGCAAGGGCCGCCAGGTTGCCGGCATCCTCCTAGACAACTGGCTGCAGGGCCGGCGACGGGCGGTATGGGTGTCGAAGTCCGACAAACTGATCGAGGACGCCCAGCGCGACTGGTCGGCGCTCGGCATGGAGCGCCTGCTGATCACGCCGCTGTCCCGCTTCCGCCAGGGCACGCCCATCCGCTTGGAGCAGGGCATCCTTTTTGCCACCTACGCCACGCTGCGGACCGACGCGCGCGAGGAAAGGGTTTCGCGGGTTCAGCAGATCGTCGATTGGCTGGGGTCGGACTTCGACGGAGTGATCGTGTTCGACGAAAGCCACGCCATGGCCAATGCGGCCGGCGGCAGGGGCGAGCGCGGCGACCAGGCACCCTCCCAGCAGGGCCGCGCCGGCCTGCGCCTGCAGCACGCGCTGCCCAATGCCCGTGTCGTCTACGTGTCCGCGACGGGCGCCACCACCGTGCACAACCTTGCCTATGCCCAGCGGCTCGGCCTCTGGTGTGGGGCGGACTTTCCCTTCGCGACGCGCGCCGAGTTCGTGCAGGCCATCGAAGCTGGCGGCGTCGCCGCGATGGAGCTGCTGGCCCGAGACCTCAAGGCGCTTGGCCTCTATGCGGCGCGCTCCCTCTCCTACGATGGTGTGGAGTACGAGCTCGTCGAACACGCGCTCACGCCGGAGCAGGTCCGCATCTACGATGCCTATGCCGGTGCCTTCCAGGTCATCCACAACAATCTCGACGCTGCCCTGCAGGCTGCCAACGTCTCCTGCGAGCGCGGCACGCTCAATGCGCAGGCGAAGTCCGCGGCGCGGTCGGCCTTCGAATCCGCCAAGCAGCGCTTCTTCTCGCACCTGATCACGTCGATGAAGACACCGACTCTCATCCGGGCAATCGAGCACGATCTCAAGGCTGGGCATGCCGCAGTCATCCAGATTGTGTCGACCGGCGAGGCCCTGATGGAACGGCGGCTGGCCGACATTCCGACCGAAGAGTGGGGCGACGTCCAGGTCGACATCACGCCGCGCGAGTATGTGCTGGACTACCTCACGCACAGCTTCCCGACCCAACTGTTCGAGCCCTTCACCGATGGCGAGGGCAATCTTTCATCGCGGCCCGTTTATCGCGACGGTCAGCCGGTGCAGTGCCGCGATGCCGTCGAGCGCCGGGACCGGCTGATCGAGCGACTGGCCTCGCTCGCGCCGATCCAGGGTGCGCTCGATCAGATCGTGCAGCGTTTCGGGACCGATCTGGTCGCCGAGGTGACCGGGCGATCCCGGAGGATCGTGCGTAAGGGTGAACGGCTCTGCGTCGAGAACCGTCCAGGCTCGGCCAACCTCGCCGAAGCACAGGCGTTCATGGATGACGACAAGCGTATCCTGGTGTTCAGCGACGCCGGCGGCACCGGCCGCTCCTACCATGCCGACCTTTCAGCCCGGAACCATCGCCTGCGCGTGCACTACCTGTTGGAGGCAGGCTGGAAGGCCGACACAGCCATCCAGGGTCTGGGGCGCAGCAACCGCACCAACCAGGCGCAGCCGCCGCTCTTTCGGCCGATCGCCACCGACGTGAAGGCCGAGAAGCGCTTTCTCTCGACCATCGCCCGGCGCCTCGACACGCTGGGCGCCATCACCAAGGGCCAGCGCCAGACCGGCGGCCAAGGCCTGTTCCGAGCCGACGACAATCTCGAATCGCCCTACGGCCGGGCGGCGCTGCGCCAGCTCTACATGTTGCTGTTCGCCGGCAAGATCGAAGGCTGTTCTCTGGAGGCTTTCCAGGCGGCGACAGGCCTGAATCTGACCGACCAGGACGGCAGCCTGCGGGAGGAGCTGCCGCCGATCACGACGTTCCTCAATCGGCTGCTGGCGCTCACCATCGGTCTTCAGAACACGCTGTTCGGCGTGTTCGAAGATCTGCTGCGCGCGAAGATCGACGGGGCGCGGGTCTCAGGCACCTACGACGTCGGCGTCGAGACGTTGACGGCCGAGAGCCTGGCGGTGACGAAGCGTCAGGTGGTGTATGTCCATCCGACGACCGGCGCTGAGACGCAGGTATTCACCATCCGTCGCAGGGAGCGCAATCAGCCTCTCGCCCTGGCTGAGGCATTGGACCGGGCCAGTGATCCTCGCGCGGTCCTTCTTGTCAATGCGCAGTCGGGCCGGGCGGCGGTACAGGTGCCGGCGCCGAGCGTCATGCTGGACGATGGCGAGGTCGAGCGCCGCGTCCGGCTCGTGCGTCCGATGGAGCGGACAGCCCTTTCGGTAGCGGCCCTCGAGCAGTCGCACTGGCAGCGCTCGGATCAAGCTGCATTTGCCCAGGTCTGGGCCCGGGAACTCGCCGAGATACCTCCGTTCACCGAGAGCGAGCTCCATATCGTCACGGGCCTGCTGCTGCCGATCTGGAAGCGCTTGCCGGATGAATCCATGCGGGTCTACCGCCTGCAGACCGATGCGGGAGAGCGCGTCATTGGCCGGTTGGTCTCGCCAGCCTGGGTTGCGCAAGCCGTCAGCGCCGATGCCATCAATATGGCTCCGGCAAGCGCCTGGAACGCCGTGCTCGATGGTCGGACCGTTCTCGAGCTCCGGGACGGGCTTAGCGTGCGCCGCTCCAAGGTGATGGGCCTGTTCCGTGTGGAACTCTGCGGCTTCACCGATGGCATGGTCGATCGCCTGAAGGCGATGGGGCTGATCTCCGAGATCATCGCCTGGAAGCTCCGTCTCTTCGTGCCGACCGGCGCCGCCGGCCCTGAAATCCTGGCGGCCTTGATGGACCGCTATCCGATCGTGCGAATCGCCGATCGAGCCGCGGCGTGAGGGAGCGGACATGTTGTCGCCTGCCGCGGACTTGGCTCGTCGCCTGGCGCGCGAAGCCGAGGCGGTATGTCGTCACTATCTCTCCAACGGCCGTCGTGAGGGCCGCTACTGGCTGGTTGGCGATGTCGCCAACACCAGAGGCCGCAGCCTGTTCGTCCGTTTGAGCGGTCCGGATCATGGCAAGGGCGCTGCTGGAAAGTGGACGGATGCCGCCTCGGGGCAGCATGGCGATCTTCTGGACCTGATCGGCCTCAATCGCGGGTTGGATCGCCTGCGCGATATCCTCGCTGAGGCACGCGCGTTCCTGGCCTTGCCGCCGGACCCGCTCCCACCGCTGCAGGATCGGCTGCCGGCGCCGCCAGGTTCCGAATCTGCGCGGCGTCTCTATGTGATGTCTCGGCCGATAAGGGGCACCTTGGCGCAGGCTTATTTGCGCAGCCGCGGAATTACGACCGGACCTCACGGAGATCCGCTGCGCTTCCATCCGTGCTGCTACTACCGGCCCGACGAGGACAGTCCGACCGAGACCTGGCCGGCCCTGATCGCCGCTGTCACGGATCTGGGCGGCACGATCACCGGCGCGCACCGTACCTGGCTAGATCCGTCAGGCCACGACAAGGCGCCGATTGCGTCCCCGCGACGGGCCATGGGGCACCTTCTCGGGCACGGCGTCCGTTTCGGCGTGGCCCACGACGTGATGGTCGCCGGGGAAGGGATCGAGACCATGCTGTCCCTGCGCATGATCCTGCCAGCTCTGCCGATGGTCGCCGCGCTCTCGGCCAATCACCTCGCCGCCCTGCTGCTTCCGCCGACCCTGCGCCGTCTCTATGTCGCTCGCGATACCGACCCGGCCGGTGACGCCGCGACGGCCAGCCTGTGCACCCGCGCGGAGGCCGCCGGGATCGAGCCGTTCGTACTGTCGCCCTGCTTCGACGACTTCAATGATGATCTCCGCCGCTTGGGTATTGAAGGGCTCCGGGCATCGGTGCGCCGGCAGCTCGCCCCGCCGGACATGGTGCGTTTCCTGGCCGTGGCCGTGAGGGGATGAGCACGGGCACGTGAATCTCTTTATCATCGGTCGCTCTGCTGCCCTTCGGACCGGACAGGAGCGCGCCCCGGCCTTCTAGAGGGGCGATCGGACGGCAGGCAGCCCGGTCCCGCAACGGCGGTCCTTCAGCTTTCTTCCCCTGCCGGCTGCGCCGGCATTCCTCGCGAGGCAAGAAAGCCTCGGCCCGCCGTCCTCCGCTGCGCTCCAGCCGCAAGCGGTGCGAGCCCGGTCCGCCCGCCATCTGTCGACGCCCACGAAGGCCGCGATGGGCGCGGCCGATCCGACAAAGGACAGCATCATGGCAACCAACGACGATCTCGATTTCGAGCCCGTGCACGCGTCATCCCCGACCGATCACGTCCTGGCAGAGCTGCAGCTGCATGGCCACCGTCCCTTCCAGGACGATTCTGATCCCCGCCCGCTGCCCGAAGGCAACGTCATCGCCGGCGCGGTCGTCGACATCTTCGATGCGCTGGTCTCAACCCTCACCGACACTCGTCTCGAGCCCGATCTCGAGGACCTGCTGTGGTCGACCGTCAACCTGTTCCATCGCGGCGTCGACCGGATCGAACGCGAGCTCGACGGCAATGAGCAGGCGCAGCGGCGCAGCCAGAAGGAACAGAACGGCTCCGAAATCCGCTCTGTCGAGCTGGAGCGTCTCGTCGCCGAGGGCCTGACCCTGATCGAGCGCCGCAACGCCATGGAGCTTTTCCGTGACCAGGCCGCCGAACGCTTCGAGGTCCATACCGGTTCGACCTGGCGGCCGCGCACCGGGTCGATGGTCAATCACCGGGCTCTGACTGCCGCGATGATCGACAGCCGCGAGTTCCTGGCCGCTCGTCGTCGCGCCGAGACTGAGCTGCTGGTGCCGGCCGGACCGAAGATCGCCTTCACGGGTGGGGCCGACTTCAACGACCACCAGCTCATCTGGGCCACCCTCGACAAGGTCCGCGCCAAGCATCCCGACATGGTGCTGCTGCACGGTGGTTCGCCGACCGGCGCCGAACGCATCGCTGCCCGCTGGGCCGACAGCCGCAAGGTGACGCACGTTCCGTTTAAGCCGGACTGGACCCGTCACGCCAAGGCCGCACCGTTCAAGCGCAACGACCAGATCCTGGAAGTCCTGCCGATCGGCGTCATCGTGTTCCCGGGGTCGGGCATCCAGGAAAACCTGGCCGACAAGGCGCGCAAGCTCGGCATTCCCGTGTGGCGGTTCGGTTCGGGTGGCGCGTGAGCGCCACCTCCTTTCTGCGTCTACGGGGATACCCGGATCTGGTGAGAGCAAGAGGAAGGCCAGGAGCGGGTGGGTCGCCGGGCCTTCAGAGAGAGCGGGCGGCGGCTCGCCCCTTCCTGCTCTCCGGGTCATGATCAATGTCTGCTTCACCTTTGACTTCTGAATCCGCGTCGCGGCGCCAAGGTCCCGTAATGCATGGCGCTCTTGCCGTTCTGCCGTCTGCAGAGACGACTGAGCAGGACTTGCTCGGCGGATTGCTGGCTTCAGCGCAAGGGAGCGAACAAGCTTCTGCTCTCTTGCAGCACTTTCCGAGCATTGGCCATGTCATCGCAGCCGAAGCGGCGCAGCTTCGCGCCTTCGGATTAACGGGCCGCGACATCACCGCGTTTCGGCTTGTTCGCGAGATCGCGTGCCGCATGGCCCGAGCCGAGGTGCGCAAGCGTCCCGTGCTCAGCAACTGGCAGGCGCTGATTGCCTACCTGCAGATGGCAATGGCCTGCGAGCAGGTCGAGCAGTTCCGAATCCTGTTTCTTGGTACCAAAAACAATCTCATCGCTGACGAGGTACAGCAGCGGGGCACCGTCAATCACACGCCTGTCTACCCGAGGGAGGTCATCAAACGAGCGTTGATTCTAAACGCCTCCGCTTTGATCGTTGTCCATAATCATCCATCCGGCGATCCAAAGCCGTCGCGGGACGACATCGAGATGACGCGGGAGTTGAAAGCAGCTGCCAAGTCTCTCGAGATCGAGCTGCACGACCATCTCGTGATCGGTCATGGTACTCATGCTTCGTTCCGCTCGCTTGGACTACTGTAGAATCGCGGCTTCCTACAGCATGCCGGGTCTGAACTGCGATCGCCGGCTGATGACCTTGCCGGCGATCATGAACACGCCGTCACCGGTGTAATGCAGCGTCTCGGGATGCTTGGGCGAGGCCGCGACATGCGCCTTCACAACCTCGAAGATGAAGAAGTTGTACTTGGAGATGAGGCTGCCATCCGCCAGCCGGCATTCGAAGCTGGCATGGCATTCGGCGATCAGCGGTGCGTTGACCTCGTGCGCCTTATGCGGGGTCAGCTTGAACTTCTCGAACTTGTCGATCTCCGCCCCGGATGTGTTGCCGACCCCGACCACCTGATCTGTGAGCGCCGTCGTCGGAAGGTTGATGACGCATTCCTTGCTGCGCCGGATCAGACCGAAGCTGTGATTGCCGCCGGCGATCACGCAGCCGACCAGGGACGGCGTGAACTCCATTACTGTATGCCAGCCCATGGTCATGATGTTGCGCTGGTCGCCATGCGCCGAGGTGACCAGCACGATCGGTCCGGGTTCCAGGTAGCGCCGGATTTCGGAGACCGGCAGGTCGATCTTGCGGCGGGGACGCGCCATCTTTCCTCCCTGGGCTGGAGTGACGTTCCTCGAGTTCATCAAGGTCCAGCGTCTCTCATTTGCAACCCAAAGTCTCTCTTCTGCCACGTTCAATCCTGATAAGATCCGCCGGCGCCATGGTGGTGGTGGAAGGCGCGACCGTTCGCCCCTGGTCACGGAGACCCACCATGCTTGCTACCGGTATCGTTCTCAGCATCCTCGGCCTTGGCTTCTTTTGCTGGCTGCTGTTCACTCTGGCCATCTATGCGCTTCCCACCTTCGCCGGGCTCGCCGCGGGATTGGCGGCGTTTCACAGTGGGGCCGGCGTCTTGGGCGCGATCACTGTCGGATTGCTGGTGGGCGGGGCGATCTTGGCGCTTGGACAGTTCGTTTTCGCGGCCACGCGCATGCCGCTCCGCGCTATTGTCGGCCTGGTCTATGGCGTTCCGGCTGCCATCGCCGGCTATCAGGTGTCGTTGACCTTGGCGGGCCTCACCATGCCCGGCAGCATATGGCAGGCGGCATTTGCTGTAATCGGCGCTGTTGTCTCCGGCTGTACAGCCTTCTCGCGACTGGCACTGTTGGCTACGCCGCCGGACTGGCGGGACACGGTTAGCGCTTACTCACCTGCCAGTGGGCGGCTGCACGGCCAGGGCCGCTGACACTTTCTCGTCTTCCTCATCGAACAGGTTGGCAATGATCAAGGCGGTGAACACTGTCTCGGCCTGCCCGGCGAACGCAGCCCTCCGTGACCGCTTCGAGGAGGCGCCCCTCTGGCGGGCCGACAGAGTGCAGGTGCGATGCTCTATCGACGACCGGTTGGGGTGAGACGATGCCGTCCTTTTTCTACGCTCTGGCCGCTGTCTCTTTGCCCGGCATGCCGGGCCTCTTGCGCAGCCGCCATCAGGTTGGCCAGGACTTCTCCCGAGGAGCTGTTCGGCGCGCGACCACGGCCTCTCTTTGGCTTGATCTGGCCAGAGGACGGCTGCGCCTCGATCGCCTGAGCCGCAACGGCGGCGGTTCGACTTTCTTCCCCTGGGCTTCGCCCATTCCTCGCGCGGCAAGAAAGTCGCCCCGCCGCCATCCTCCGCTTCGCTCCGGCCCTGCGGGTGCGGCGTCGATCGCCTCCGGCCTGCAGATCGCCATCGAGGCCGCGATGGTCGCGGGGCTCGAAACAGCACAGGAGAAGTCACATGGCCAACATCGGTTCCTTCAAGAAGTCCGGCAGCGAGTACCAGGGCGAGATCGTCACCTTGAGCGTCCAGGCGAGGGGTGTCCGCATCGTCCCCGAGGCCAACCGGTCCAACGACAACGCACCCAGCCACCGGGTGTTCGTCGGCCGGGCCGAGATCGGGGCCGCCTGGTCGAAGCGCTCCAATGAGGGCCGCGACTACCTCTCGCTCAAGCTCGACGATCCGAGCTTCAACGCGCCGATCTTCGCCAACCTGTTCGACGACGAGGACGGCGCCGGCTTCAGCCTGATCTGGTTGCGCAGCCGCAAGAAGAACGGCGAGTAAGCCGAGGCTCCGAGCCCCGCCCGGTCCGCCGGGCGGGGCTTCTCTATGCTCGGGCGGCCGTGATCTCTGAAAGCCAGAAGGCTGGGCATGGGATAGCGCCTGTAAGCTATCGATCGTTCTTTCGTTCGTCTTCAAGGACTGAAAGGATTGGGCGCATCCGGCTTCGCCGGACCGGGCTCTATGCGGCCGAACAGAGGGAAAGCGGCCGCACGAAGCCACCCTTCGGTTGAAGCGAGGGAAGGGTGTCTTCGCCTGACGGTTACGATCCCTTGCGCTCACGACCGTGATTTTTGAGCCGGCTCCGTAAACAGGTCGGACGGGCGCACCTTCAAGGCCTCGGCCAGTTGCCAGATCGTCAGGAGAGTGACGTTCTGCAGCCCCCGCTCGATCGCACTGACGTGGGCTCGGTCGACACCCATCCGGACGGCGACGGCCTCCTGACTGAGGCCCGCTGCCAGTCGATAGGCACGGACGTTGGCGCCGAACACCTTGCGAATGTCCATCCGCAGGATAGGAGGCAATCGCGTATTCTGACGCTACGTACTATAATACGCGGCGCAATCTGCTGGCGCGGCGGCGTCTCTATGCTTTTATGCAGATCAGGCCTCATTCACCTTCACAGTCCGCCGGGTGAGCATGGAAGTTGATCGATGTGATGCGTGGCTTGCATCGCCAATCGGCGTTGGACTGTGACTATGCGGTGGTTGGAGTTCCAACGAATGTTCTTCTCTCGCTGCGATTCCTGAGATGACGACGCCTCCTTTTGAGGACTGCCCTCCTGAAGGCGACGTGGTCACGTCGTACGACGAGGGTCGTGTCCCCGGGAGTGGTGTAGCAGGCAGGAGCAAGGCCGCTCGCGAGCGCGCTCCCTGTAAAGCGCTGTAGCGAGTGAGCGGGCTTGCGGCGGTCACCGGCGATTTCCGGGT
>Ga0255179_1000041_pt1 | contig 52837 bp, 50 predicted proteins | sample Atl_Colum_RepA_8_FD_183631 | JGI IMG/M metagenome (GOLD analysis project Ga0255179, IMG submission 183631) | Freshwater microbial communities from Altamaha River, Georgia, United States - Atl_Colum_RepA_8d | ecosystem: Environmental > Aquatic > Freshwater > River | place: USA: Georgia... | reverse complement strand
CGTTGCGCACCGCGCCCAGCATGATTCCCGATAGCGCGTAGATGTGGAACAGCGGCAGCACGCATACGACCTTCTCGGTGCCGGGCTTCGTGTAGGGCGTCGTCCAGGCCTGGCCCTGGCTCATCGCCGCCATGACGCAGCCATGCGTCAGCATCGCCGCCTTCGGCAGGCCGGTCGTGCCGCCGGTGTACTGGAGGATCGCCACCTCGTCCCACAGATTGTCGCTGGCCGGCTTGTGGGGCGTGTACTTGCCGTCGTTCGCCAGCAGGTCCTTGAACGACATGTGCCAGTCGTCGCGCGGCCAGGTCGAAAGGTCCTTCTTCTTGGCGATCGGATAGAGCCAGTTCTTGGGCCACGGCAGGTAGTCGGCGATCGAGCCCACGATCAGCTTCTTCAGCCGCGTCTTGCCGCGCATCGCGGCCATCTTCGGGTAGAGCGCGGTGACGTCGAGCGTGACCAGGATGTCGGTCTCGGAATCGCCGATCTTGAATTCGAGTTCGCGCGCGGCGTCGAGCGGCGAGTAGTTCACCACCCGTCCGCCGGCCTTCAGCACGCCGAAGAAGGCGATGATGTAGTGCGGCGTGTTGGGCAGATAGAGTCCGACATTGACGCCGGGCTTGACGCCGAGCTTCTGGAAACCGGCGGCGGCCCGGTCGGAGGCCTCCTTGTAGTCCCGGAACGTCATCACCTTGTCGAGGAAGTCGGTGAAGGGCCGGTCGCCGTAGCGGGCGCAGCTTTCCTCGAAGCTCTGATGGATCGTCATGCTCGGGACGTCGAGTTCCCAGTTCACGCCCGGCGGATAGCTCTTTTCCCACACGTAGTTCGACATTTATGGAGTTCCTCCCTGCATCGACTATGTGAGGTGGGACGCGGGAGGGTCAAGAAGCGGGCGGAACCAGATATTCGTACTCGTAGACCGTGCGGAAGCCCTGCGCCGCATAGAGCGGCATCGCGGCGGCGTTGGTCGCGACCACCTGCAGGTAGGCGAAGCGCGCGCCTTTCGCCCAGGCCCAGGCGTAGAGGCTTTCGGTGACCCTGCGCGCCAGCCCCTGCCGGCGCGCCTCCGGCATCACGAGCACGTCGAACAGACCCATGTGATCGCCCTCGACGGCGCCGATCGCCATGGCCATGGGCCGGCCCTCGCTCTGGACGAAGGCGAAGCCGGCCGGCGGGGCGATCGCCCCCAGCATCCGCCGCATGGTTTCGCGGTGCTCTGGCCTGACCGGGCTGTGGGTGGCGAAGGCCTCGAGCCACGACGAGCCGGGACTTGCGGCGATCTCGACCGTGGGATCGGCGCGAAAGCCGTCATGCAGCGCACAGCGCTGGAGCAGGCTGCGCTCGATGGCCTCGTAGCCTCGTGCCTCGAGCAGATCCGCCATGCCGACAGGCGCCAGGGGCGTCAGGCGCCAGACCGGCCGGCGCCCGCGCGCGCGAAACGGTGCCTCGATTGTTTCGACATCGGTCGAAGGTCGAAGCCCTAACGCGTTGATGGAATTGGCTCTTTTCGTATAGCCGCCGGAGAAGCGCAGGTGCCATCCCTGGACGTCCTCGCTCTCCAGGGCCGGCCAGCCCCGGAAAGCCAGGCGTTCGAGGTGGCGAACTTCATCCAGATTCTTAAGAGATGACATCTTGTTCGGTCTCTGTTACTCTAAAAATCAATAATAACATCAAGTTATTTTAAGAACTGTAAGTTGCGCATGAAGTCTGACCCCCTCGATGTCGGCTTTCGCGTTTGCTGGCAGCCTTCCGGTTGTTCCCTTTGTTTCCCGACCGGTCACCGGCTGCCAGCAATCCTTTCGCTCGTCCTCGCCCTGGCGCTCGCCCTGGCCGGATGCGGAGGGGGCGGGACGGGGGCCGACGACAACCCGCCGAGCGACAAGGTCGCCTATACGGCCTGGAAGGAATGGACGAAGTTCGGCCGCGCCACCGTTGTCTATGGCGGGCAGGCCAACGGCTACACCAACCGCTACGGCATGACCGAACGCAGCGAGCCGCTGTCCAGCCGCGTGGGTGAATACTGGGCGGCGTGCGGCCGGCCGGAGTGGAACGGCAGCTCGGGCAAGCCCTGGTCGGGGGCCTTCGTGACCTGGGTGATGCTGAAGTCGGGCTACGGCGCCTCGCAGTTTCCGCGCGAGGGCCGCCATGGCAGCTACCTGTCCTCGCTCTACGATCGCCAGCGCGCCTCGCGCGGCGCGCCGTTCGTGCTGCACGCGCCGAACGAATACTCGCCGAAGCCGGGCGACCTGGTCTGCTCCGGCTCCGCCGGCCCGACCTGGCGCCACGCCGACCCGCGCACCGCGCAGCGCCGCATCGACAACACGGCGGCCCATTGCGACATCGTCACCGAGGTGCGCGGCGGCTACGTCCATGCGGTCGGCGGCAACGTGAAGGACAGCGTGGCGATGAGCCTCTTCCCCATCGACTCGCGCGGCCGCCTGATGAACGTCTCGGGCCGCCCCTGGCTGCTCGTCGTCGAAAAGCGCGGCTGAGCCGGCTGCTTCCTTTTCCGCACGGCCGCCTCTGACGGACGGGCGGGAAGTGAAAGTGCGTTTTCGATTTCAGCCGTAGCGTACGCCAGCGAATCCCCAGTCGAGCCAGTACCAATTCTCGATGTTGTCCCGGATGACCGGTTCGATGGCGGCATTGAGCCGGACGACGTCGTCGATCAGCGAGGGCGGCCGGCCATGCGTCGGCGGGAGCACGATCGGCTCTGCGAAGCGCAGGGTGAACCGGCAGCCAGGGTGGCGAATGACGTGGAACGGCAGGAGGGTCGCTCCCGTCATGCGGGCAAGGCGGGCGGCAAGGCCATAGTTGCTCCGGATGTGCGGGCGGCGGCCGAAAAATGGAGCGGCGGAAACACCGCCCACCGGTTCGTCGCAAAACACGATGAAGGTCTTGCCGTCATGCAGCCACCTGACCGCGGTTCGCAGAGCGTTCGCACCGCGGGGAAAGGCCTCACCTCCTTCAACCGAGCATCTGGCGCGGACCTCGAGCGCAAGCCTTGTCTGCATGTAGCTGGGCTGCGGCTCGAAGACGGCACAGAGGGGAACGCCGAACGACTTCATCACGGGAGACACGGTCTCCCAGTTGCCGATATGGGTGCCGATCAGGATGACCGGTCCGGCGGCCAGCGTCTTCTTCGCCAGGTCGGCGTTTTCCACGGCAATCCTGCCGCTCGGCATCAGTCGATGCAGAATGGAAAACTCCGCCTGGAGCCGACCGATGGTCTCGAAGTGGTACATGCACGCTCGGCGGAGCCGTGCTTCGTCCCACGAGGGGTTCAGCCAGCGCAGGTTGGTCAGCGTCCGTTCGATTGCATCGCGATGCAGCAGCGGCACGACGATGCGCGAACACCGGCCACCGAAGTTCGACACGAAGGTAATGGGAAGAAGGCCGAGGATGTGGAAAAGGACCCACTGCAAACCGTCGACCGGCTTCTCCCACAACCAGTAGGCCAGCCACCGGCGTCGTGCCTGACGGCCGGCCCATAGCGCCTTCCAAGATGGCGGGTCGACCTTGATCATCCGCAGCGTTCTTGCCAGCGCCTCCGCGTTCGAAGTCGGCTGTCGAAAAAGGCTGGTTGGCGACGCCTGGTCGTCCGTGGACATCTGGCCGTTCTGAGCCGCGAGTTACGAAACGTTCCGCAAACTGGCCGGCTTCAATCAGGCCACAAGCGGCGCAGCGGAAAGTTTCTGGTCCGACCCCTGATCCGTGGAAGCCGATGAGGCCGGCGACAACCCGAAGTGCGGATTGCGGGCCTTCCAGTCCGCCAGGATGTGGGAATTGTCATGCTTCCACGGATGAAACGACGGCTTGTAGTAGGTGAAGTACTGCCGCCAGGGAATCGCCGCGCGCAGGATGCCCAGTATGTTCCGACCGGTAAACCGCTCGCGCGGCTTCGCTTCGGTGGGGGGCGCCGGCGCGGGCGCCGGCGGCTTGGCCGGGGCTCGCGGCGAGCCCTGGACGGCCGCACCGACGGCCAGCATGACCAACAGGAAGAGCGGTGTCGCAATCAGCATCCCGAACACCCGGTTGACGTAGGCCAGGAACCCCGTGCCCACGGCCGCGGCATGAACGTCGAAACACACGGCCTTGTGCTCCGTCTCCTCGACGGCATGCCATACCCACAGGTCGGCGACCGGGGCCGGCAGCACGTCATGAAGTTCACGGTCGTGCTGCAGCACCACTTCGGCCAACAACGCGGCCACATGCTCCATCCCTGCCGAGACCGAGAGGCGCAAGGCAAGCGGCGTCCTGGACAACAATCTGAAGGCGCCTTCGCTGGCGCGGGCGGCCCGCAGGCACCGGGGATTGTGGCGCGCCAGCATGTCGTTGCAGGCTTTATGCACGCGCTCATGCATCGCTTCCTGATGCAGGAAGCCGCCAATCTCCTTCTGCAATTCCGGGTCCTGGATGCGCGGCCGCGCATCCCTCAGCGCCTCGATTCCGAATCGCTCGGCGAGCGGAAAGCTGAGTGACGCGGCGTTGAACACGACTTCGATCCAGCCACCGGCCGGGAACCACGGGCCCGGCGGCACGGTCGAAAAATCGATCTGCACCCGTCGGCGGACGATGCTGGTGGGAGAGGTGGTCATGGCTGCGAAGCACACGTTCGAGGAGTGAAGTCTCCACTCACAACATAGCGCATTTTCCCCACCGCGCCAGTACGGCACACCCCCTGCGACGATGGCGTTCGGCCTCGAATTCACCGGCCTCGAATTGGCCGGCCTCGCGGGCCCGGTGGCCGATGTCGCGGCTCAGTTCGTCAGTCCGGCGGCGTGCATGATGGCGGCGGTGCGCTCGGCGATCATGATGGTCGGGGCATTCGTGTTGCCCCCGATCAGCGTCGGCATGACCGAGGCATCGACGACGCGCAGCCCCTCGACGCCGTGAACCAGCAACTTGTCGTCGACGACGGCCATTCGATCGGTGCTGGGGCCCATCTTGCAGGTCCCCACCGGGTGGTAGATCGTCTCGCACTTGGCGCGGATCCATTGCTCGATCTCGGCGTCGGTCTTCGCTGCGGCGCCCGGCTGGAATTCGTCGGCCCGGTAGGGATCGAGTCCCGACTGGGCGAGAATGTCGCGGCCCATCTTGACGCCGGCGATCAGCGCGTCGAGGTCCTTGCGCTCCGCCAGGTAGTTGGCATCGATCAGCGGATGCTCGCCGGGGTTGGTGCTGCGCAGCCGGATCGTGCCGGCGCTCTCGGGCCTCAGCGTGCAGACGTGCAGGCTGTAGCCGCTCTTGTCCCTGATCTTGGTCCGTCCGTGATCGACCACGAGCACCGGCAGGAAATGGAGCTGGATGTCGGGCGCGGCGAGGCCCGGGGTCGTGCTCAGGAATCCGCCCGACTCGGCGACGGGAGACGTGCCCGGGCCCTTCTTGTTTATGACGTACTGGACGAGCGAGACGAGTTTGTTGCGCTTGTCGAACGTGTCGCGGGTCTTGCAGAGCTGCAGGATGGCCGCGTCCACATGATCCTGCAGGTTGCCGCCGACGCCCGGCAGATCGATCACCGGGGTGATTCCCAGGGACTTCAGGTGATCGGCCGGGCCGACGCCCGACAGCATCATGAGTTGCGGCGAGTTCACGCTGCCGCCGCACAGGATGACCTCGCGGTTGGCGCGCGCGACCTCGTCGCGGCCATCGATCGAATAACGCACGCCTATGACGCGGGTGCCTTCGAAGATGATGCGCTCGACCATCGCGCCGGTGATGACCTCGAGATGCGAGTTTCCGCGCTCGATCGCCGGTCGCAGATAGGCGCTGGCGGTGCTCCAGCGCTTCTGGCCCTTCTGCGTCACCTGGTAGTAGCCGACGCCCTCCTGCTCGGCGCCGTTGAAGTCGGCGATGCGCTTGTGACCGGCCTGTTCGGCAGCCTTGAGGAAGGCCTCGCTCAGCGTGCAGGGATCGGCCTGGTCGGCGACGTTGAGGGGGCCGCCGGTGCCGTGGAATTCGTCGCCGCCGCGCTCGTTGTTCTCGGCCTTCTTGAAGTAGGGCAGGACGTCGTTGTAGCTCCAGCCTTCGTTGCCGAGCTGGCGCCAGTGGTCGTAGTCCGAGGCATGTCCGCGCACATAGAGCATGGCGTTGATCGCCGACGATCCGCCCAGCGTCCTGCCGCGGGGCCAGTACATGCGCCGGTCGTTGCAATGCTTCTGTGGCGTGGTCTCGTAATGCCACTTGTAGGACGACGTATCGCTGAGACTGGCGAACCCGGCGGGCATCTTCAGCTTGAACGATTTGTCGGGACCGCCGGCCTCGAGCACCAGGATCCGCAAACCGTCCTTTTCGGCCAGACGATGGGCCATCGTGCAGCCGGCGGAACCGGCTCCGATGATGACGTAGTCATAGAGCGACAGTCGAGCCATTGACCTTCCCTAGGGTAGACGATTTTCGATTACCGCGAACACCGGATGAGCGGAAATGGGCGATAAAAACCCGCCGCCGTCCAGTGGAAAGACACTGCGCGTAACCGAGTCGCCGACGTTGCCGCCGATCGCGGAAAGATGACCCGGCTGGACATCGACCACGATGTCGCAATGTCCTGCTCCACGATTCAGGTTTTGCAGCGTCGTGCCGCTGCCCTCGCGCGACGCGCAGACGAGATCGCCGACCCTGGGCGCGTAGGTGTAGGGCTCATGCGGTATGAAGGCTGCGCCCGGCTTCCTGGCCCGCTCGACGATTCGTTCGACATAGATCGTGTGTCGCTGGTTGGGGCAGAAGAGGTCGCGCGGCACGCCGGCGCTCTCGACGGCCCATGAGATGAAGGCGGCCGACCACGGCACGTCGTCGACGCCGCTCAACGTCCTGTCGACGGAGGCCCAGTAGTCGGCGATGCGCTGCGGCGCGTCGCGCTCCTTGATGCCGCGCTGTTCCGTCCGCGGCGGTGCGTCCGTCGAATAGGTGATGACCTGCTTACCGTAGCGGCCCCATTCGCCGACCGCCAGGAGCACCATCGAGGTCCTGGCGCTTGACGACGGGGGCGGGGCTTCGGGCTTCCAGGACGATGCAGGGCAGGGACCGAGTGGCGCCAAGTCCTTCGCCTGCACGACCGGCTTGCTCGTCGGCGGCGTCGTACAGGCGGCGGCGAGGACGGGAAGCAGGATCGCGAGGAGGGGGCGCATGTGCGGCGGCTGCTCAGCCTCCCTGCCAGCGACCGACGCCACCGATCAGGATCGTCGGCACCCCTTCGGTGCCGTTCTTCACCGTGACGACCTGACTGCCCGGCCGGCGCCCGTCGCGTGGCTCCGTGACATCGAGGCCGGCGGCCTTCAGCCGCGCCTGGGCGGCCGCGATGTCGGGCACGCGCCACGACAGGCCCCACAGATGGTCCGGTTCGTCCGACACGCCCTTCTTCAGGTCGTGGGCGATCTCGACCACCAGGTCGCCGCAGCGGAAGAACAGCAGGCGGGCGCCCCACTTGGCGTTGCTGCGGTCGAGGCGCAGGTCAAGGCCGAGGCGGCCGGCATAGAAGGCGATGGCGCGTTCGGGATTGGGCGTGCGCACGACGACATGGTCGAGCCCCGAGACGGAAGATGCGGCGTCGGCCGTCAAGGGCGAAGGCGCTTCGTCGGCATGCGCGACGAGTCCGATCGCGACGCCATGGCCGACCAGTGCGAGCCCTGCATGCGCTTTCGTCGCCGGGAGCGCACGCCGCTCGAGGAGCGTCGCCGCCTTGTCGAGATCCGGCGTCGCGAACACCATCGAGCGCAGACCCGGGGCGCCGGGCTCGAAACGCAGCCCGACATTGCCGGTGCGCAGGCGTCCATCCACTGCGCGCCGCCCCAGCAGAGTCTCGTATGGGGCAGCCGAACCGCCGACGACGAGATGATCGAGGGCCGCGAGCATGATCTCAGCCGATGCGCTTCAGGTTCTTCTTGTAGTCCTGGCAGCGCTTCACGTAGCTCTCCGCGCTCAGCGCCAGCCGCGACGCGTTCTCCTCGCTCAGCTCGCGCACGACCTTGGCCGGCGCGCCGAGGATCATCGAGCGGTCGGGGAAGCTCTTGCCCTCGGTCACGACCGATCCGGCGCCGACCAGGCAATCCTTGCCGATAACCGAGCGGTTGAGCACGACCGACTGGATGCCGATCAGCGATCCGTCGCCGATCGTGCAGCCGTGCAGCATGACCTGATGGCCGACCGTCACGTTGCGGCCGATGGTCAGCGGCGCGCCGGGATCGGTATGCAGGACGCTCAGCTCCTGGACGTTGCTGTCGTCGCCGATCACGATCGGTTCGTTGTCTCCGCGCAGCACGGCGCCGGGCCAGATGCTGACCCGCTCGCCCAGAACGACGGACCCGATGATGGTGACGCCCTCCGCGATGTAGCAGGAGGCCGGAATCACCGGCACGCGGTCGTTGAGCTGGTAGATCGCCATCTGGAGTTCCTTTGCGAACGCACTCTGCGGGAGCGGCCGCCCCGCATGCCAGCTTGCCCGGACCAATTCAATAGGAGCGGGCTTCGGCGTTCCTTCCGTAGATGACGTCTTACGTAAAGGAGAGTTGACGTTTACGTAAACGTCAACTAAATCATCCTTATCATGTCAGTTGCCGCCATTCCCTCGGCCAAGACGCCGGCGCCGCGAGACGCGCAGCGCATCTACAGCATCGCCGAACTGGCGCGCGAATTCGCGATCACGCCGCGCACGATCCGCTTCTACGAGGACGAGGGGCTGATCAAGCCGCGCCGGCACGGCACGACCCGACTCTATTCGGCCGGCGATCGGACGCGGCTCGGCTGGATCCTGCGCGGCAAGCGCCTCGGCTTCTCGCTGGCGGAGATCCGCGAGCTGCTCGATCTCTATCAGGTCGACCGCACCGGCCTCCAGCAGCTGCGCGAACTGCTGCGCCGCTGCCAGCTCCACATCGCTGATCTGGAGCGCAAGCGCGCCGATCTCGACCAGCACATCGGCGAATTCAGGGAAGTCGAACTACAAGTGAGCGCCGAGCTGAAGCAGCGCGGCCTCGATCCGGAAAGCGACTAGGAAAACTGCGACCGAGGAGGAAGCCATGGCCGTCTACAAGGCCCCGATCAAGGACATCCAGTTCGTTCTGAACGAAGTCATCGACGTCTCGAAGCTCGCCAGGCTGCCGGGCTACGAGGACGCGACCCCCGACACGATCCACGCGATCGTCGAGGAAGCGGCCAAGCTCTGCGAGAACGTGCTGTTCCCGCTGAACCGCACCGGCGACGAGGAAGGCTGTCACTACGAGAACGGCGTCGTGCGCACGCCCAAGGGCTTCAAGGAAGCCTACAAGCAGTTCGCCGAGGGCGGCTGGACGGGCATCACCTGCGATCCCGAGTTCGGCGGGCAGGGGCTGCCGGCGACGGTGGGCTTCGCGCTGCAGGAGATGTTCACCGCCTCGAATCAGGCCTTCGCGATGTATCCGGGCCTCAGCCACGGCGCCTACGAGGCGCTGTCGCGCCATGGCTCGGACGAGCTGAAGAAGCGCTACCTGCCGAAGCTGGCCGACGGCACCTGGTCGGGCACGATGTGCCTCACCGAGCCCCATTGCGGTACCGACCTCGGCATGCTGCGCACCAAGGCCGAGCCGCAGGCCGACGGCAGCTACAGCATCACCGGCACCAAGATCTTCATCTCGGCCGGCGAGCATGATCTCACCGAGAACATCATCCATCTCGTGCTGGCGCGCCTGCCGGATGCGCCGGGTGGCACCAAGGGCATCTCGCTCTTCATCGTGCCGAAGTTCCTGCCCAAGGCCGACGGTTCGGTCGGCGAGCGCAACGGCATCCGCTGCGGCGCCCTCGAGCACAAGATGGGCATCAAGGCCAATGCGACCTGCGTCATGAACCTCGACGGCGCCAAAGGCTGGCTGGTCGGCGAGGCCAACAAGGGCATGACGGCGATGTTCGTCATGATGAACGCGGCGCGCCTCGGCGTCGGCATGCAGGGCCTCGGTATCGCCGAGACGGCCTACCAGAGCGCCGTCGCCTATGCGCGCGACCGCCTGCAGGGCCGCTCGCTGACAGGCCCGAAGAATGCCGGCGGTCCGGCCGATCCGATCATCGTGCATCCCGACGTGCGGCGCATGCTGATGATCCAGAAGTCGTTCACCGAGGGCGCCCGCGCGCTCTCGCTGTGGGTCGGCATGCTGATCGACGAGGCGCATTCGCATCCCGACGCGGCGACGCGCGAGGCGGCCGACGATCTCATCCAGATGCTGACGCCGATCATCAAGGCCTACTTCACCGACATGGGCAGCGAGTGCGCCAACCTGGCGGTGCAGACCTGGGGCGGCCACGGCTTCATCCGCGAGAACGGCGTCGAGCAGCTCGTGCGCGACGCGCGCATCACCCAGCTCTACGAAGGCACCAACGGCATCCAGGCGCTCGACCTGGTCGGCCGCAAGCTGCCCATGAAGGGCGGTCGCGCCGCGCAGCGGCTGCTGGGCGAGATCGGTGGCTTCATCGCCCAGCACAAGGCCGACGAGAAGATGAAGGAGTTCGTCGAGCCGCTGGAGAAGGCGATGGGCCGGGTGCAGGACTCGGCGCTGTTCCTGATGCAGAACGCGATGAAGAACCCGGACGAGGCGGGCGGCGCCGCCACCGACCTGCTGCGCCTGATGGCCCTGACGGCGATGGCCTATATGTGGAACCGCATCGTCGTCGCCGCGCACAAGGGACTGGCGGCCGGCAACGACAACGGCTTCTACGAGGCCAAAATCGCGACGGCGCGCTTCTTCATGGCCCGCGTGCTGCCGCAGACCGTGTCGCTCAACCATCAGATCAAGGCGGGCGCCTCGACCCTGATGGCGCTCCCGGCCGACGCGTTCTGAAGTCGCTTCTCGCCTACGGGGCAGCGGCGTTCCTCGAGATCGCCGGTTGCTTCGCCTTCTGGGCCTGGCTGCGGCTCGGCGCCTCCGCCTGGTGGCTGGCGCCGGGCCTCGTCGCGCTCGGCCTGTTCGCCTGGCTGCTCACCTTCGTCGACACGAATGCGGCGGGCCGCGCCTATGCGGCCTATGGCGGCGTCTACATCGCCGCGACGCTGGTCTGGCTGTGGGCGGTCGAGGGCACGCGGCCCGATCGCTGGGACATCACCGGCGCTCTCATTTGCCTGATCGGCGCCGGCATCATTCTTTTCGCGCCGCACCGCGCGACGGGTTAACCTAGGGGCGTAGTCCAATAAACGCCTGAGGAAATCGCCCCATGTCCGCACCGCACGTTCTCGCCGAAGTCAAAGACGGCATCGGCTGGATGACGCTCAACCGGCCGGAATCGCTGAACGCGCTGTCGATGGAGATGCGCGACCTGCTGATCGAGCACAGCGCGAAGTTCGAGAAGGACCCGGCGGTGCGCTGCGTGGTGATCCGCGGCGCCGGCACGCACTTCATGGCGGGCGGCGACATCCGCGGCTTCCACAAGTCGCTGACCGAGGACAAGGAGGCCCATCTCGCCGGCTTCGAGATGCGGGTGGTCAAGGCGCACCAGGCGATCTACCAGATCCGCCGCATGAACAAGCCGGTGCTGGCCTCGGTGCAGGGCGCCGCCGCGGGCTTCGGCCTGTCGCTGATCCTGAACTGCGACCTCGCCATCGCCTCCGACGATTCGTTCTTCACGCTGGCCTATCGCCATATCGGCCTGAGTGCCGATGGCGGCGCGACCTACTTCCTGCCACGGGTGGTGGGCGAGCGGAAGGCGCTGGAGATCGCGCTGCTGGGCGAGCGCTTCTCGGCCCAGGAGGCCAAGGACAACAACATCCTGAACTGGGTCGTGCCGAAGGAGCAGCTCGCCGCCGAGACCGAGAAGATGGCGCGCAAGCTGGCCGACGGTCCGACCTACGCGCTGGGCGTCGCCAAGAAGCTGATCCGCAACTCCTTCGACAACAGCTGGGACGAGCACTCGCATCGCGAGGCCGAGGGCCTCGCCGCCTGCGCCGCGACCGAGGACCACTTCGAGGGCCTGAGCGCCTTCCTCGAAAAGCGGAAGGCGAAGTTCAAGGGGCGGTGAGCGATGCGTCGCACCGGCAGAAGATTAGTTTGTTCTGCCATCTTCACCGGGGTTGTTACTGGTAGATCTGCGCTTGCCTTCTCGCCGCCGAGCTTCATGGTCTTCTTCGCATTCGGCGAAGCGGAGATTACCCAGCAAGGTGAGCGCACGATCAGCCAGTTCGCGGCCTTTTTCTTTAGGGTAGAAACTGGTCGCGTGATCCTCACAGGTCATTCCGACACAGCTGAGGCCAGCGTACCTTTGTCCATGTCGCGGGCAGTCGCGGTCAAAATGCGTTTGCTTGAGATGGGGATTCCGGCCGCTCGGATTTCGGTTGTTGCGCGGGGTGACAAGGACCTCTTGGTGCAAACGCCGCCGGGCGCGCGCGACCCCCAGAACAGACGCGTCGAACTCGTGCTTCACAGCTCATAGCTGAGACGGCCGCCCGAGTATTCTCCCGGACGGCCGTAACGACTGAAGAGATCAGCGGCGCTTCCAGTTCAGCTTGCGCTTCTCGGTGAAGGCGTTCGGGCCCTCGACCGTGTCCTCGCTGTGCGCCACGGCGATCTCGCGCACCGCCCGTTGCGGCGATGTCGAAGCCGCCAACGGCGCCCCCTCACTGAAACTGGTCGCCCAACGGCGGCGTAAAGGTTGATGCGGCGCGCTGCTGCGTCCAGAGTCCGGTGAAAGCAAGGGGGGAGGAAACATGCAGGACCGTCATATCGGCGACGTACGCGTCACCCGCATCGAAGAGCAGATGGGGCCGGGCTTTCCGGCCAAGGATTTCTTTCCGGAGTTCGATGCCGAGACGTTCAAGGCCGAGCAGCATTGGCTGGCGCCGACCTATTTCCAGCCCGAGAGCGGGCGGCTGATGACCTCGATCCATTCCTGGCTGCTGCGCACGGGCAAGCACACCATTCTGGTCGATGCCTGCAGTGGCAACCACAAGCCGCGGCCTGGGATGCCGCGCTTCGACATGCTGAACACGCAGTATCTCGATCGGCTGCGCGAGGCGGGCGTGCAGCCAGAGGAGATCGACTTCGTGATGTGCACGCATCTGCACGTCGATCACGTCGGCTGGAATACGCGGCTGGAGAACGGCAAATGGGTGCCGACCTTCCCCAATGCGAAGTACGTGATGTCGCGCACCGACCACGACCACTGGTCGGCGCTCGCGAAGAAGGCCGACACCGAGGTCTACCAGGTCAACACCTACAACGACTCCGTGCTGCCCATCGTCGAGGCCAAGAAGGCCGAGTTCGTGTCGGGCGTACATGCGATGTGCGGCTGCCTGACGCTGAGGCCCGCGCCCGGCCACACACCGGGGCAGATCCGCGTCGACCTCGACTCGCGCGGCAAGCGCGCGATCTTCGCCGGCGACGCGCTGCACAATCCGGTGCAGGTGCCGCTGTGGCGGTGGAACAGCGTCTTCTGCGAAGACCGCGAACTCGCCCGCCGGTCGCGCCATACGCTGCTGGCCGATTGCGTGGAGCAGGGGGCGCTGCTGATGCCGGCCCATTTCGGCTCGCCGCACGCGGCCTATATCAAGGCCAACGGCGACCGCTTCGAACTCGACTGGGACCACGACAACGCGCGCGGGCGCTGAGCGGGTCCCGCGGCCCGGCACCTGCCCGTTCGGCAAAGCTCACGGCAGCCGAACGGGGGGACCGGGTCGCGCGGCGATCGCCGGGAAGACTCCCTGACTAACGGCCCTTCCAGTTGGGCTTGCGCTTCTCGGCGAAGGCCTTCGGGCCCTCGACCGTGTCCTCGCTGTGCGCCATGGCGACGAAGGCGGGGTAGGTCTGGTTGCGCATGCCGATCTCAAGCGACGGCTGGTCGAGCGAACGCATCACGACCTGCTTGGTGGCACGGATCGACATCGGCGAGCATTCGAGGATCTGGGCGGCCCACTTCTTCGCCGAGGCCATCAGCTCGGCGTGCGGCACCACTTCGGTGACGAAGCCCATCTCGTAGCCTTCCTTGGCGCCGACATGGCGGCCCGTCAGCATCATGCCCATCGCCTTCTTGAGCGGGATCATGCGGCTCAGGCGCTGCATGCCGCCGGCGCCGGCGGCCAGGCCGACGCGCGGCTCGGGCAGGGCGAACTTGGCCTGGTCGGAGGCGATGATGATGTCGCAGGCCAGCGCAATCTCGAAGCCGCCGCCCATGGCGATGCCGTTCACCGCGGCGATCACCGGCTTGTCGAGGTCGAAGCGGTTGGCGAGGCCGCCGAAGCCCTTGGCCGGATGGACCGGGCGCTTGCCGGTCTTGGCCTGGATCTCGGCATGGTATTTGAGGTCGTTGCCGGCGCAGAAGGCCTTGTCGCCCGCGCCGGTGATGATGGCGACCCAGAGGTCGGGGTTGGTCTGGAACTCGTCGAACGCCTCGACCATCTCCTGGTTCGCCATGGGATGGCAGGCGTTGTAGACCTCCGGGCGGTTGATCGTGACGATCATCAGGTGGCCGTCGGTCTCGACCTTGCTGTACTGGCCCATGGCAGAACTCCCTCCAGTTTTCGTGAATGGCGATTTACCGTCCAAAATGACGCGGTGAAAAGCCGGACGATGCTGCCCATCTGCATCGTGAAATGCGAAAACTCACCGCTCGATGCGCCGCCGGCGGCCTTGCCGCGGCGCTGGCCGTGCTGACGGCCGGTCTCACTTACGCTGCGACCTTAAACCAAAGTCTTCATATGCCGGAAGGTTCGCCACTAGGAATGGTGGTCGACGTGGCGGGCGATGCGGCGCGGCCGCAGCGGTCGGCGGGGCTGCGGATCGCCCAGTCCGGAACCAGAATGCCGGCAGCGGACTCGTCCGGGCTGGCGGAGACGGCGGCCGAAATCGTGGGGAGGATGCTCGCGCCGGGCGCATCCAATCCGGACGTGCCCTTGCCGCACCCAGACCTGGCGGAGAGGTCCTCTGACAGGACCGACGCACCAGCCCTCCCGAAAGGCCCCACACCCTATGCCCGGGGGGAGACCGGAGGCGGGGTCCTGGGGGTGCGGATCCCAATTCCGGTGAACCGCGGCGTGCCGGGCCCGACCACTACATCTAGTCCGGCCGCCTGGCCGTCGGAGGGCTCTCCGGGAGGGGCTCGAAGGCCGAGATAAGCCGCACTGTTGCGTCCGGGTCACAGGTTTGCGGCGAGTCGGCGGGGCCGGGGAGCGGCTGGTTGCACTGCACCAGTGGTGGTGTGTATATTCCGCGAAGTTGGTGATTTAAGTCAGTCTGCCGACAAATCTCGAATTCAGTTTCAGTCCGTTAGTAGCAAGAACGAGGGGAAGAACTCATGAAGAAGGCTCTTCTGGCGGCCGCCGCCATTGTCGCGCTGCCGGTGGCTGCGCAGGCGCAGGCCCCGCAGCCGGGCATCTACATTGGTGCCGAGGGCGGCATCAACTGGCTGACGAACTTCACGGCGAACACGAACATTCCGGCGTTCCCGACGGTGAGCGTTACCCCGCAGCTTGGCTGGATGGCCGGTGGCGTGATCGGTTACGACTTCGTTGGTCCGCGCGTTGAGTTGGAAGGCATCTATCGCTGGAACCCGACGAACGTCGGCGTCCCGGGCACGGCGGTGAACAACCAGGTCGGCCAGCTGGGCATCATGGCGAACCTGCTGTACGACTTCATGCCGGGTTCGGTGATCACGCCGTACATCGGCGCCGGTGCGGGCCTTGGTCTGGTTGACGGCAACACGTCGCTGTCGAGCACGGTTTTCGCCTATCAGGGCATCATCGGTCTCGGCTGGAACGCCGACACGAACTTCCGCGTGAACCTGGACGGCCGCTACTACGGCACGACGAACCCGCAGGTTAACGGCGTGGGTTGGACGAACAACAACTTCAGCATCATGCTGGGCCTGCAGCTGAAGTTCGGCTCGTCGCCGGCGGCTCCGCCGCCGCCGCCGCCGGTGGTTGCGCCGCCGTCGTTCATGGTGTTCTTCGACTGGGATCGCGCGAACCTGTCGGCTCAGGCTCTGAACACGATCAAGCAGGCTGCCGGCGCCTACAAGGCGAAGGGTAACGCCCGCATCACGGCGACCGGCCACACCGACACGTCGGGCGCGCCGGCCTACAACATGGCGCTGTCGCTGCGTCGTGCGAACGCCGTCAAGGACGCGCTGGTGCGCGAGGGCGTGCCGGCGACCGCGATCGCGGTGGTGGGCCGTGGCGAGCAGGGTCTGCTGGTGCAGACCGGCCCGAACGTCCGCGAGCCGCAGAACCGCCGCGTCGAAATCGTCATCCAGTAAGACGATCCGAAGCACGGACTTCAGGAACGGCCGGGGGCAACCCCGGCCGTTTCCTTTTGCGGCCGTGCGCTTTTCGGGTTGGCGTCGCCGGGGCCGGCCTCTATATCCGGGCGCAGGAGAGTGAATTCATGTCGCAAGTGTTGATGCCCAAGGCGACCGCCGTCTGGCTGGTCGAGAACACGACCCTGACGTTCGATCAGATCTCGGCTTTCACCGGCCTGCATCCGCTCGAGATCCAGGCGATCGCCGACGGCGAAGTCGCAGGTGGCATGACGGGATACGACCCGACCACCAATGGCCAGCTGACCAAGGAAGAGATCAAGCGCGCCGAGGCCGACGGCAACGCGCGGTTGAAGCTGAGCCCGCGCGACGTGCCGATGCCGCAGGCCCGCTCGAAGGGCCCGCGCTACACGCCGGTCGCCAAGCGCCAGGATCGCCCCGATGCCATCGCCTGGTTGCTCAAGACGCACCCCGAACTGCAGGACAGTCAGGTCGCCAAGCTGGTCGGCTCGACCAAGAGCACGGTGCAGTCGGTCAAGGATCGTTCGCACTGGAACATGCAGAACGTGCGCCCGCGCGATCCGGTGACGCTCGGTCTCTGCTCGCTGAAGGACCTGAACGACGCCGTCGATCGCGCGCGCCGCAAGGCCGCCCGCGAGGATGCCTCGCGCAAGAAGGAATTGGCGCAGGCGGGCGTGGTCGAGGAAGCGGCCGACGTCGATCCGGCCGAGGCCGACCAGCCCGACGTCGACGAGCGCTAGTCCTCGTTTCTTCCCTTTGCGGGCTCCGCAAAAGGGAGCGTGGTTCCCTAGACGGTCATCATCACCTTGCCGACATGGTCGGCGCGCTCCAGTTCGGTATGCGCGCCGGCGGCATCCTGCAGCGGGAACGTCTTGTAGATGATCGGCTTGATGCTGCCGGCTTCGAGCAGCGGCCAGACCTTCTCCTTCAGGCCGCGCGCCATGCGGCCCTTGCTCTCGATGCTCTGAGGACGCAGCGTCGAGCCAGTGAGGGTGAGGCGGTTGACCATCAGGAAGCCGGCGCTGATCGTTGCCGTCGCGCCGCCCTGCACGGCGATCACCACGCAGCGACCATCGAGCTTCAGCAGCGACAGGTTCTTCGGCAGGTAGTCTCCCGCCACCATGTCGAGCACGACATCGACGCCGCCCGACAGTTTCTTCACCTCGGCGGCCCAGTCGTTGTCCTTGTAGAGGATGGCGTGATCGGCCCCGAGGGCCCTCACTGCATCGGCCTTTTCCTTCGTCCGCACGGTCGTCAGCACCGTCGCGCCGAACGACTTGGCGAGCTGGATGGCCGTCGTGCCGATGCCGCTCGCGCCGCCATGGATCAGCACGGTCTCGCCGGCCTTGAGCTGGCCGCGCTCGAACAGGTTGTGCCAGACGGTGAAGTAGTTCTCCGGCAGCGCCGCCGCGTGCAGCAGGTCGAAGCCCTTGGGCGGCGGGAGGCACTGCGGCGCCGGCACAATGCAGTATTCGGCATAGGAGCCGCCGGGCGTCAGCGCGCAGATTTCGTCGCCGACGGTCCAGCCGGTCACCCCTTCGCCCAGCGCCGCGACCGTGCCGGCGGCTTCGAGTCCCGGCAGGTCCGATGCGCCCGGCGGCGGCGCATAGTTGCCCATGCGCTGGGCGATGTCGGGCCGGTTGACCGCGGTGGCCGCGACCTTGATCAGGATTTCGCCGGCCCTGGGCTGCGGCACAGGCCGCGTCGCGGGCACCAGCACTTCCGGGCCGCCATACTTGGTGATCTCGATGCAGGTCATCGTGGCGGGCAGGGCACTCATGGTCGGCCTTTCGAAGCAGGTGGAGCGGTGCTAGTCCTGCCTTAGCCGCTTCCGTGGAGACACGCCATGGCCTTCGATCCCGACGATCTCGACCCCAGGCAGAAGAAGACACAGCCGAAGAATCTCGACGTCATGAACGTCGAGGACCTGGAGGAATACGTGGCCGCGCTCAAGACCGAGCTGCAGCGCGTCGAGGCCAAGATCAAGGCCAAGCGGAGTCATGCCGCGGCGGCGGCCTCGCTGTTCAAGAAATAGAGGCGGCAGGATCGCCCGCTGAAAGGGAGACGACGTGGTCGAAGCCAAGTTCCTGAGGCCCGATACGCTGGCGCTGCATGCCGGCCAGCATCCGGATCCCGCGACCGGCGCGCGTGCCGTGCCGATCTACCAGACGACGTCCTTCGTCTTCCGCGACGTCGACCATGCGGCCAGCCTGTTCAACCTGGAAGTCGGCGGTCACATCTACAGTCGCATTTCCAATCCCACCGTCTCGGTGTTCGAGGAGCGCGTGGCCGCCCTCGAGGAAGGATCGGGCGCGCTTGCGGTGTCGAGCGGGCAGGCGGCGCTCCACATCGCCATCGCCACGCTGATGGGGGCGGGCAGCCACATCGTCGCCTCGACCTCGCTCTATGGGGGCACGCGCAACATGCTGGCGCTCACCCTGCCGCGCTTCGGCATCGAGACGAGCTTCGTCCATCCGCGCGACCATGAAGGTTTCCGCAAGGCCATCCGCCCCGAGACGCGCCTCGTGATCGGCGAGACGATCGGCAATCCCGGCGGCGAGGTGCTCGACATCCCGGCCATCGCCGCGATCGCCCACGCGGCCAAGATCCCGCTGATGATCGACAATACCTTCGCCTCGCCGATCCTGTGCAAGCCGCTGACCCTGGGCGCGGACATCGTCTTTCATTCGGCCACCAAGTTCATCGGCGGCCACGGCGTGGCGATCGGCGGCGTGATCGTCGAGTCCGGCCGCTTCGACTGGGAGGGCTCGGGCATGTTCCCGACGCTGACCGAACCCTATGCCGGCTATCACGGCATCGACTTCGCCGAGGAGTTCGGTCCGCACGCCTTCGTGATGCGCGCCCGCACCGAGGGCGTGCGCGACTTCGGCTGTTGCCTGTCGCCGCAGAACGCCTTCTATCTGATCCAGGGTCTGGAAACCCTTCCGCTCCGGGTCGCCCGTCACGTCGAGAATGCCCGCAAGGTGATGGCTTTCCTGAAGTCCAATCCGGCGGTCGAAAGGATCGCCTCGCCCGACATGCCCGATCATCCCGACCATGCGCTGGCGCAGAGGATGCTGCCCAGGGGGACAGGATCGATCTTCAGTTTCGACATCAAGGGCGGGCGTGAGGCCGGCCGCCGATTCATCGAGCGGCTGAAACTCTTCTCGCATCTCGCCAACGTCGGCGATGCCAAGTCGCTGGTGATCCACCCGGCCTCGACGACGCACGCCCAGCTCGATGCGGCGGCACTCGAGCAGGCCGGAATCGGCGAGGGTATGATCAGGCTCTCGGTCGGCCTCGAGGACGCCGAGGACCTGATCGACGATCTCGGACCGGCGCTACGCGCCGCGCAGAAGGGCTGACCATGAAGCTCACCGTCGATGGCCGGACCGTCTTCGCGACGACCGGCGGTACCGAATTCGATCCCGCGAAGCCCGCGATCGTCTTCCTCCACGGCGCCGGCTTCGACCGCACGGCGTGGCGCCTGCAGACACGCTGGTTCGCCAACCACGGCCGCGCCGTGCTGGCCGTCGACTTCCCGGCGCATGGCTGGTCCGACGGGCCTGCGCTCGAGAGCATCGCGGCGATGGCCGACTGGACGGCGCGCCTGATCGCGGCGGCCGGCCTCGAGCAGGCGGCGCTGGTCGGCCATTCGATGGGGGCCCTGGTCGCGCTCGACTGCGCGGCGCGACACGGCGACAGGGTGCGCGCGCTCGGACTGTGCGGCGTCGCTTCGGAGATGCCGGTGCATCCCGAGATGTTGGAATCGGCCAAGGCCAATACGGTGAAGGTGCAGGAACTCATGACCTTCTGGGGCATGGGCAATGCGCTGCACAAAGGCGGCATGGTCTCGCCCGGCCTGTGGCTGCGGCGCGAATCGCTGGCTGTACTGGCGGGCAATAAGCCGGACGTGATCCACACCGATCTCGCGGCCTGCAATGCCTACAAGGACGCGCCGGCGCGGGCTGCTGCCGTGAAATGCCCGACCGTGTTCGTGCTGGGCGACGGCGATCTCATGACGCCAGCGCCGAAGGCCAGGGCGCTGGTTGCAGCCATCGCCGGTTCGACGTCCGTGACCATACCGAACTGTGGGCATTTCATGATGGTGGAGCGGCCCGACGAAACGCTGGATGCCCTGAAGTCCCGTGTCTGATCGCGTCGCCCTCGTCACCGGTTCGACCTCGGGAATCGGCGCCGCCATCGCCCGCCGCCTGTCGCGCGACGGCTATGCCGTGGCGCTTCATTCCCGCAGCTCGGCCGACACCGGAAAAGCGATGGCGGCCGAACTGCCCGGCGCCAGCTATCACCAGGCCGATCTCGGCGACGAGACGGCCGCGCGCGGTCTGGTGGCGTCGGTGCTCGAACGGCACGGCCGGCTCGACGTTCTGGTGAACAATGCCGGCCTGTCGATCCGCATTCCGCACACGGACCTGAAGGCCGCGACGCCGGCGCTGTGGCGGCAGATGCTCGACGTCAACCTGATCGCGCCCTTCATGCTCGTTGCCGAGGCCGAAGCTGCCTTGCGGCAGTCGGCGTCGGGCGGTCGTCCCGCCAGCATCGTCAACATCGGCACGCATGCCGGTTCGCGGCCCAAGGGGTCGTCGATCCCGTATGCGGCGTCGAAGGCGGCGCTGCATCACGTTACCAAGCTGCTGGCGCTGTCGCTGGGGCCGGACATCCGGGTCAATGCCGTGGCGCCAGGCTTGGTCGAGACGCCGATGACGGCGAACTGGCCCGACATGCTGGAGACCTGGAAGGCCAGGTCGCCGATGAAGCGACCTGCGAAACCGGAGGACATCGCCGATCTGGTGGCCGCGCTGTGCGCCAACGATTACGTTACCGGAGAGATCGTCATCGCCGACGGTGGGTTGAACCTCACCTAGCCAGACACGGAGGAAACGACAATGAACGTCCAGACGCTGCCGCCGGGCTACAAGACGGCCCCATGGACGCCGCCCGAGACCATCACCGGCGCCATGCTCGCCGAGGCCAGCAACAAGCTGATCGAACTGCTGCGCATCCGCACCCAGCCGATCGGCATGCGCCTGTTCGAGGACCCAGCCGAGATGGACAAGATCAAGGGCGTCCGCAAGCCGACCGAGGGATTCAAGTTCACCATGTGCCAGATGGTGACGCAGTCGCGCTGGTACGGCTTCACGCTCGGCATCACCGTCGACAATACGCGCGGCGGCAATTGCGGCGGCGTCGTCGGCCTCAACCATCCGGGCGAGGGCTTCCTGTCCGGCGATCACATGAACGGCGTGTGGTTCGGCAACAAGGAGGCGTCGGCCGCCCACCAGGCGCAGATGCCGCGGGTGCCGGACGGCAAGTACAACGGCCTCGTCGTGTCGCCACTGCGCTCGGCGCGGCTCGATCCGCCGGACATCTGCCTGTTCTATGGAACGCCCGGCCAGATGATCTACTTCATCAACGGCCTGCAGTATCACCGCTACCGCCGCTACGACTTCACGGTAACCGGCGAGAGCGCCTGCGCCGATTCGTGGGGACGGGCGCTCGCCACGCGCCAGACCTCGCTGTCGCTGCCCTGCTTCGCCGAGCGCCGCTATGGCGGCGTGGCCGATGACGAGCTGCTGATGGCCTGCCCGCCGGACGAGCTGCTGCGCGCGGTCGAGGGTATGGGCCATCTCGGGAAGAACGGCCTGCGCTATCCGTTCCCGCCTTATGGCGCGGTGATGGATCCGGCCGCCGGCATGGCCAAGAGCTACAGCTGAGATGCTCTATGTCGTGGCCTGGCCGGTGCTCGGCGAGGCCGACGACTCGGCGCTGCGCCGGTTACGGGCGCAGTACCATCCGCAGGAAGCGGAGCTGATCGGTCCGCACTTCACTCTCGTGTTCGGCGCCGCGGCCGAACGCGAGGAAGAGCTGCGGGAGACGCTGCAGGGCCTCGCTCAACGTCCGTTCTGGTTCCTGATCGATCGCATCGTGCGCTCGGATCTCCACCTCTATGCCGAGCCGTCCGACGGCGCCGCCGAACTGACGGCGCTGCATGAAGAGCTGAATCCGATGCCGGGTGGCGAGCCGTTCGCACCGCATATCACGCTGGGGCGTTTCCGCAGTCCCGCGGAGGCGGAGCAGGTGGCACGCATCGTCGGGCGCCAGAATCTGCCCATGACCGGACGGGTCGAGGAACTGGCACTGCTGCGGCGAACGGGCGACAGGCTCGACACGCTGGCCAGCGCCCGCCTGGGCGCCTGAAGGCGATCGCCGCGCGCCTCGATGAACGGCGCTAGCGCCAGAGCGGCGGCAGGGGCGGCAGGCGGACGTTGCCGGGACGCGTCGCGATACCGAACTTCGCCAGCGCCTCGCGCACTTCGCGCGGCATCGCGAGGTTCGGCGACGCCGTGACGCCCGCCAGCTTGAACAGGCGGTCGATGAAGCGTTGCAGGCGATCGGCTTCGTCGGGATAGCGGCGGATCTCGACCTTGCGGCCCTCGCCGATGCCGGCCTTTGCCTTGGCGATGTTGAGGGCGAGTTGCAGGCCGCCCAACTCGTCGACCAGGCCGGCGCGCTTGGCGTCGACGCCGCTGAAGACACGCCCGCGGGCGGCCGCATCGATGCGGTTGGCATCGAGGTTGCGCGATTCCGCCACCTGGGCGGTGAAGGCTGCATAGATGACGTCGAGCTCGCGATTGATGGCGGCGCGCTGGGCCGGGGTCGGCGGCTGGAAGGTCGAGTGCATGCCGGCGTTCCGGCCGACCGAGACGCGCTCGACGTTGACGCCGATCGAATTCAGCAGCTCCTGAGCCATCGGCCAGATGCCGAAGACGCCGATCGAGGCGGTGATGGTCGTCGGCTGGGCGACGATCACGTCGCCGCGCACGGCGGCCAGATAGCCACCGGAAGCCGCCACATCGCCCATCGAGACGATGACGGGCTTGCCCGCGGCGCGCGCCCGGCCGACCGCGTCGGCAATGGCGTCGGCGGCGGGGTAGGTGCCGCCGGGCGAGTCGATGCGGAGCACGATGGCCCGCACGTCCTTCGCAAGGGCGGCGTTCTCCAGGGCCTCGACGACGTCGTCGGAGTTGGCCATCGCCTCGTCCTCGAGCGGGTTGCCGTTGCCGGTGCCGGAGGCGATCGTGCCGCTGGCCCGCACGAGGGCGATGACGTCGCCGCTGGTCCGGGGTCGCGCCTCGTCGCCGGCATACTCCGCGAGAGTTACGAGATCGCGCTTGCCGTTGGCCCGCTGATAGACGTCGTCGAGCGCATCGGTGCGATAGCCGATCTTGTCGACGAGACCGTCCCGACGCGCCTGCTCGGGTTCGTGCGGCGCCGTGTCGATCAGGCGGCGAAGCTGCGCGGGGTCGATCTTGCGATCGCGCGCCACGTCGGCAATGAACTGGCCGAACAGGCTGTCGATGAGCTGCTGCAGGTTCTCGCGGGCGGGCCGGGTGTAGCCTGTCTCGGTGAACGAGTCGGGTGCGCTCTTGTATTCGTAGCGCTTGCCGCCCTCGACTTTCACACCGAGCTTGTCGAGGCCGCCCTTGATGAAGGGGGTCTCGATCGCAATGCCTGTGACGCCGAAGCCGCCGCTGGGCTGCAGCCAGATCTGCTCCAGCGCGGCGGCGAGATAGTAGTCGGCGACGTGGGTGCCGCCGCTGCCGAGGGACTCCGCGAATCCCACTGCGAACTTGCCCTTGCCGCGGAAGTGGCTGATCGCCTGGCGCAGCTCCTGCACGCGAGCGAGGCCGGCCGCTTCGTCCCCGATCTCGACATACAGGCCGATGACGCGGGGATCGTCCGCCGCCTGCCACAGAAGCTGAACGGTTTCGACGATGTCGCGCGAGCTGCCGAACAGGCCGCCGCCCAGCAGACTGGTCGACGTCGTCTCCGGCGGCAGGGAGCGAAGATCCAGAGACAGCACCATCTGCTGCGGCAGTGGCTTGGGTGAGAAGGGGCCCGAGGCGAAGAAGGCGGCCCCGGCGAGGATCGCCAGCAGGACGAGGGTGCCGATGGTCGCAAGAAAGCCGACGATGAAACGCCGCATGCGAGGTTCCCCCTGAACGGACCGATTACTGAGACTGGATGAGATTCGGCCGGAACGCCTTCACGGCGTCAAGCATGGCCACGGCCTTCGTATCGAGGCCGTTGTCGCGGACCAGGATGGCGGTCGGCATGCCGCGGATCGGACGCAGGCTGTCGTCGAGATTGAAGAACGACAGGCGGAGATTGGCGGCGAGAAAGGCCTGTGGTTCGACGCCGATCTGCAACTGGGGACGCAGGGCGAGCCTGCGCAGGCGGACCCACTGTATGTCGTCCCAGCCGAGGCGGACGTTGCGACCGAATCCCAGGGCGATGCCGTCATGGTCGATCACGATCTGGGGCGTGCGATCGAGGTAGCGGCTGATTCCCGTATAGACGTAGTAGGCCATCGCCATGCCCAGGACCGAGAACAGCACGAAGCGCGGATCGTTGAGCGACAGGGTCGGCGCGTTGGCGGCATTGCCCGAGGCGAAATGCGCGATCGCCGAGCCGATCATCAGCAGGGAAACCGCGGCCATGCCGGCATTGTGAAGCGTGCCATAGCGCGCTTGCAGGGTTTGCCGGGCGGCCACGGTGGAGCGCTAGCCGCCCTGGGCGCGATGGCGCAGCAGGTGGTCCGCGAGGACGCAGGCCATCATCGCTTCGGCCACCGGCGTGCCGCGGATGCCGACGCAGGGATCGTGGCGGCCCTTGGTGCGCAATTCGATCTCGCGGCCGTTGCGGTCGACGCTGCGGACCGGCGTCAGGATCGAGCTGGTGGGTTTGACCGCGAGGCGGCAGACGATGTCCTGCCCGGTCGAGATGCCGCCCAGGATGCCGCCGGCATGGTTGCTCAGGAAGGTGGGGCGGCCGTCCTGCATCCGCATTTCGTCGGCATTCTCCTCGCCGCTCAGGGCGGCGGCGGCGAAGCCGTCACCGATCTCCACGCCCTTGACGGCATTGATGCTCATCATTGCCTTCGCCAGGTCGGCATCAAGCTTGTCGTAGACCGGGTCGCCCAGACCGACAGGCACGCCCGAGGCCACCACCTCGATGACCGCGCCGCACGAGCTGCCGCGCTTGCGCACATCGTCCAGGTAGCCTTCCCAGTTCTGCGCCGCCTGGCGGTCGGGGCACCAGAAGGGATTGTCGCCGGTCGCGTCCCAGTCCCAGTTGGCGCGGTCGATCTTCTGCGTGCCGATCTGGACCACGGCACCGCGGATGGAGACGCCGTCCCCCAGGATCTTGCGCGCGATGGCGCCGGCGGCGACACGCACCGCGGTCTCGCGTGCCGACTGGCGCCCGCCGCCGCGATAATCGCGCACGCCGTACTTCATCTGATAGGTGTAGTCGGCGTGGGACGGGCGGAACTGGTCCTTGATCTCGCCGTAGTCGCGGCTGCGCTGGTCGACATTGTCGATGTGCAGCCCGATCGGCGTGCCGGTCGTGACGCCCTCGAACACGCCGGACAGGATCTTCACCGTGTCGGGCTCCTGCCGCTGGGTGACGAAGCGCGACTGGCCGGGGCGGCGCTTGTCCATCCACACCTGGATGTCGGCTTCGCTCAGGGGAATGCGCGACGGCGCGCCGTCGACCACGCAGCCGATGGCGGGGCCGTGGCTTTCGCCCCAGCTGGTGAACCGGAAGAGGGTACCGAAACTGCTGCCGGCCATGGTCGCCGGCCTCCTGCGCTACTCGCCTTCGAAGTTGCCGAGCAAGTCGGCGATCTGCTTCGCGGACGAGGTGTTGATCATGCCGACGACGTGATAGCCGGCATCGACATGCATCACTTCACCGGTCACCCCGGTGCCGAGATCGGACAGGAGGTAGAGGCCGGCATTGCCGACTTCCTCGGTCGTGACGTTGCGCTTCAGCGGCGAGTTGAGCTCGTTCCACTTCAGGATGTAGCGGCCGTCGTTGATGCCGGCGAAGGCCAGCGTCTTGATCGGGCCGGCCGAGATGGCGTTGACGCGGATCTTCTGCTCGCCGAGGTCCGCCGCCAGGTAGCGCACGCTGGCCTCGAGGGCCGCCTTGGCGACGCCCATGACGTTGTAGTGCGGGATCACCCGCTCGGCGCCGTAGTAGGTGAGGGTGAGCAGGCTGCCGCCATCCTTCATCAGCGGCACGGCGCGCTGCGAGACGGCGGTGAAGGAGTAGACGCTCACGTTCATCGTGAGATTGAAGTTGTCGGACGTGGTGTCGAGGTAGCGGCCGCGCAGCTCGTCCTTGTTGGAGAAAGCGATGGCGTGGACCACGAAGTCCAGCTTGCCCCATTCCTTCTCCAGCTTGGCGAAGACGGCGTCGATGCTGGCGGCGTTGGTCACGTCGCACGGCTCGATGATCTTGGCGCCGATCGAGTTGGCCAGCGGCCGCACACGCTTCTCCAGGGCCTCGCCCTGGAAGGTGAAGGCCACCTCGGCCCCCTGGTCGTGGCAGGCCTTGGCGATCCCCCAGGCGATCGAGCGTTCGTTGGCGACGCCCATTACGAGGCCTTTTTTGCCGGCCATCAGTTGTGCAGCTGCGGTCATGCAGTGGTTCTAGCTGGGGACGGCTATTGGGACAAGATGCCGGTGGTAGAACGCGGCCGACCCCCTCATATTGTGGTCATGATCAGGGAAACCACCGATCCGCTGGAGCTTTTTGCCGCCTGGTACGGCGAAGCCGCCACTTCAGAGCCCAACGACCCCTCCGCCATGGCCCTGGCCACGGTCGGTCCGGACGGCACGCCCGCTGTGCGCATGGTCCTGTTGAAGGATTATGACGCCGCTGGGTTCGTATTTTACACGAATTATGAAAGCCGGAAGGGCAGCCACCTGCTGGCCCACCCCAAGGCCGCGCTCCTGTTCCACTGGAAGTCGCTGCGGCGTCAGGTTCGCCTGGAGGGGCCGGTCACCCCGACGACCGCTGCCGAGGCCGATGCCTATTTCGCCACCCGGGCGCGGGGGAGCCAGATCGGGGCGTGGGCCTCGGAACAGTCTCGCCCGCTGGAAAGTCGGTTCGCGCTCGAGAAGCGGGTCGCCGAGTATGGAGCCAAGCACGTGATCGGGACGGTGCCGCGGCCGCCGCACTGGTCGGGCTTCCGCCTGCAGCCGAACCTGATCGAATTCTGGCAGGACGGCGCGTTCCGGCTGCACGACCGGCTCGAGTATCGGCGTGGCTCTGCCGCCGAGCCCTGGACCACGCGAACGCTTTACCCCTGAGGGTATGACGGCGATGGAGCCCCAACGGCTGATGCGACTGGCGACCGTCGCTTCGATGTCGACGGCGCTCCTCCTGATCGTCGCCAAGTTCGTGGCGTGGCGGCTGACCGATTCCGTCAGCATGCTGTCCTCGCTGGTCGACACGTCTCTCGACCTCGTCAGCTCGTTCGTGACCTTTCTCGCCGTGCGCCAGGCGCTGGTTCCGCCCGACGAGGATCATCGGTTCGGCCATGGCAAGGCCGAGGGCCTGGCGGGCCTCATCCAGGCGGGGTTCATCGCCGCGTCCGGCTGTGCGCTGCTGGTCGCGATCGTGGAACGGCTGGGCAATCCGAAGCAGGTTCGGGAAGAGGGGATCGGCCTGGCCGTCAGCGCGCTGGCGATCGCACTGACCCTGTGCCTCGTTGCCTTCCAGAAGTACGTCGTGCGCCGCAGCGGGTCGCTCGCCATCAATGCAGACATGGCTCACTACAGTACCGATCTGGTGGCGACCCTGGTCACCGGCGCCGCGGTCTTTTTGTCGGGTCTGCTGAACCAGCCGCTGATCGACAGCGGCGTCGCGGCTCTGGTGGCGCTCTATCTCATGCATGGCGCGTTGAAGGTGGCGCGCGAATCGCTGGACGTGCTGATGGATCGCGAGTTGCCGGCCGAGGATGGCCGAAAGATCGAGGCGATCGCGCGGGCGCATCCCGGCGTGAAGGACGTGCACGACATGAAGACCCGGTCGAGCGGGTTGACCCGGTTCATTCAGCTCCATATCGAGGTCGATCGCGACCTCTCGGTCGTGCTCGGTCACGCGATCGGCCTCGAAGTACAGGACGAGATCGCCAGAGCCTTTCCCGCGGCGGAGATCATCATCCACGTGGATCCGGCGCCCGCCCCATGACGGGCAAGCCTTCCTTCATCGTTGAGGACCAGTCCGAGACGATCGCGTTCCTCGAGGCCGAGCTGAAGTCGGAGCGGCGGATCGACACGCACGGCGCCGTCGTCTTCCTGTGCGCCGACCGTGCCTACAAGCTGAAGCGGGCGGTCAAGTTCCCGTACATGGACTTCTCGACCGCGGCCCGGCGCGCGGCGATGTGCGCCGCCGAAATCGACGTGAACCGGCGATCGGCACCGGAAATCTATCTCGGCGTCGCGCCCGTCCTGCGGCGCAACGGCAGTCTGGCGCTGGGCGAGGTTGGCGAGAACACCGCAGACGCGGTCGACTGGCTTGTGGTGATGCGGCGCTTCGACGAGGAAGGGCTGCTCGACCGGATGGCTGCGCGCGGCGCGCTGACTCCGGAGCTCATGGCGGCGCTCGGCGCGCGCGTGGCGCAGTTCCATGACGGCTTGTCCGCCATCGCCTCTGGCTTCTGTTCGCCTGAGGACTATCGACATTCGGTGGCGGCCGATGTTCGCCAGATGCGCGAGACGGGAGACCGTCTCGATCCGGCGACCAGCGAGGCGCTGGCCGAGGCGATGCCGCGCTCGCTCGAACCCTTCCTCGATCTGGTGGCGCGCCGCGTCGCGGCCGGCGCGATCCGTCGCTGCCACGGCGACCTGCATCTGCGGAACATCGTGACCCTGAACGGCCAGCCCGTGCCGTTCGACGCCATCGAATTCTCCGACAAGATCGCCAACATCGACGTGCTGTACGATCTCGCCTTCGCGCTGATGGATCTCGCGCGCCAGGGGCTGGGGACGCTGGCCAACCGTCTGCTGAACGAATGGCTGTGGCGGGTCGGCGAGGCCGAAGGCGCCTCGCATGAGGAGGCGCTGGCGCTGCTGCCGATGTTCCTCGCGCGGCGCGCCGCGATCCGCGCCTATGTCGATTCGGCGGTCACGGCCGTCAGCGGCGCCGACAATGCGCCGGCGCGTGCCTATCAGAAGGCCGCGCTCGCCTTCCTGCAGCCTGCGCCGCCGCGCCTGGTCGCGATCGGCGGCCTGTCGGGCAGCGGCAAGACCACGCTGGCGCTCAAGCTCGCGCCAGAGATCGGACGTGCGCCGGGCGCCGTCGTCGTCCGGACCGACGTCGAGCGCAAGCGGCAGGCGGGCATTTCCCTGGAAGAGCGCATGCCGGCCGGCAGCTATTCGCCGGAGGCATCCGCCCGGATTTACGCCGCTTGCATGGCGCGCGCCGAGCGTGTGCTGCGGGCCGGGCACAGCGTCGTGCTCGATGCCGTTTTCGCTCGCCCCGAGGAACGCGCGTCGGCCGAGGCGCTGGCACGCAGGCTCGGGGTGCCGTTCCAGGGCATCTGGCTCGATGTCCCGAAGGACGTGGCGCAGCAGCGGGTGACGGACCGCAAGGGCGATGCCTCCGACGCAACGGCCTCCGTGGTCGAGCGGCAGTTCGGCTACGATCTAGGCGCGATCGACTGGAAGCGGCGCTGACCGGGGCTTGACCAGTCATAATTAAGTGAGTAATCACTCACTTATGAAATCGATCATGCTTGTCGATGTGCGGGACGCCGCGTCCGACGCCCATCTGGGACAGCGGGAATCCGAAGCGCTGGCGGTTCGCGATGCCTGCCTCGGCTGGCTGCCGCTCGGCGGTTTGCTGGCGAGGCTCGCCGATCCGATCGTGCGCGCCTGGATGAAGCGGGCCGGCACCGCCTATGCCGCCGAGATCGACAGCGTCGCCCGCACCCTGAAGAAGCCGGGCATCTGGCTGCTCCACGGCGCCTATCTGTTTGGCTGCACCGCGCTCGCGGACGAAGGCGAGAAGGGGCCGCGCCTCCGGCGCACGCTCGACTGGCCGTTTCCCGGCCTCGGCCGCCTCGTCGAGGTGCGGCGCCAGAGCGGCTCGGCGGGGGAGTTCCTGAACGTGACCTGGCCGGGCTTCGTCGGCGTGCTGACCGCGGTGGCGCCGGCCCGCTTTGCCGCCTCGATCAACCAGGCGCCGATGCGCCGCCGCTGGCGCAGTCCGATGCTGCTGTGGCTCGACTATGCGCTGAACGCGCTCCATGGCGTGCGTGGCAGCGGGCGCCTGCCGCCCGAACATCTGCTGCGCCACGTCTTCGAGACCTGCACGAGCTTCGAGGAAGCGCGCCATCGGCTCGAAGCCGCGCCGGTCGCACGACCGGTGCTGTTCCTGCTGGTGGGTACGCGGCCGGGCGAGCGGATCGTGATCGAGCGCGAGGAGACGGCTGCACGAACCCATCGCGACGACACCGTCTTCGCCAACGACTGGCGCGAACGTCATCCCAGGTGGCGGCCGCGCGGCTGCGGCGACGGTGAGCCGGTCGAGAACAACATCCGCCGCCGCAGCGCGCTCGCCGCCTGGACCGGACGCGATGCGGACGATTTCGCCTGGGTGACAGCCCCGGTCCTCAACGCCTGCACGCGCGTGTCGGTCGAGATGTGCGCCGCGACGGGCCGGCTGGTGGTTGCAGGCTGGGAACCCGACGGTACAGGCGCGGCATCAACCGTTACTTGTGCAACCGAATTCCTGCTACCGTGCTCCAGCTAAGGAGCGCCTCATGTTCAGACGTTCGCTGGGCGTTATGTCGGCGGCATCCACACTCATGTTGCTGTCGGCGAGAATGGCACTTTCAGCTGGCAGGATTCCCCTGAGTCTGGGCTTCGTGAATTTCTCCGGGGAGGACCTGGCACCTCTCATCCGGGAAGATTCTTCGGTGCTTTCGCCGTTGTTTGCACAGTCGACGTCGCCTCCATTGGGACGCATCCCCGTCGCTAACGTCCTCTTCGTCTATGCTCATCTGAATGCCGATGGGACAATCAAGGGTCCCACATCGGTCGGCGTACGGCAGCTGGTTCAGGCGACCAAGGCGGCAATCGTCGTCGTCGCCTCCGACAATCCCTCCGAAACAATCGTCAAGGCAGCCGGATTGCCCGGGCCGAAGTCGGCTAACCTCGTTTTCACGACAAACAGGAACAATGCAGGGTTCGCGACATTCTTTCGCAAACTCTTCGAGCGCATGCGCGATGGCGAAGACATGATGATGGCTTGGGTCCAGATCGCGCCACAGGGCCCGAACCAGGACCCCTCCCTGCCGGGAACGATCCTGGTGGCCGAGGCGGGACGGATCGCCTTTCCGAAGTGAAGCCGATCCTACGCCCGCTTCTTCGCCGTCGAGCTGCGCGGCAGGAGGCGGGCAAGATACTGGCCCGTGTAACTCTCCGGCACTTTCACGACGGCCTCGGGCGGGCCCTCGGCGACGAGACGGCCGCCGCCGGATCCGCCGTCGGGGCCCATGTCGAGGACCCAGTCGGCGGTCTTGATGACTTCGAGATTGTGCTCGATCACCAGCACCGTGTTGCCGGTCTCGACCAGGCGATGCAGCACTTCCAGCAGCTTGCGCACGTCCTCGAAGTGGAGACCCGTCGTGGGCTCGTCGAGGATGTAGAGCGTGCGGCCGGTGGCCCGCCGTGAGAGCTCCTTGGCCAGCTTGACCCGCTGCGCCTCGCCGCCCGACAGCGTCGTCGCCTGCTGGCCGATATGGATGTAGCCGAGCCCGACCTGCTGCAAGGTCAGCAGCTTGTCGCGGATGACCGGCACCGCCTTGAAGAACTCGCAGCCCTCGTCGACGGTCATGTCGAGCACATCGGCGATCGACTTGCCGCGGAACACGATCTCCAGGGTCTCGCGATTGTAGCGCTTGCCCTTGCAGACGTCGCACTCGACATAGACGTCGGGCAGGAAGTGCATCTCGATCTTGATGACGCCGTCGCCCTGGCAGGCCTCGCAGCGGCCGCCCTTCACGTTGAAGGAGAAGCGTCCGGGCTTGTAGCCGCGCTCGGTCGATTCGGGGAGCTGCGAGAACCAGTCGCGGATCGGCGAGAAGGCGCCGGTATAGGTCGCCGGGTTCGAGCGCGGCGTGCGGCCGATCGGCGACTGGTCGATGTCGACAATCTTGTCGAGATGGTTGACGCCCTCGAGGCCGGCATGCACGCCGGCATGCTCGCGCGCATTGTTGAGCTTCTTCGCCAGCGCCTTGTAGAGCGTCTCGACGATCAGCGTGCTCTTGCCGCTGCCCGACACGCCGGTGACGCAGGTGAAGGTGCCGAGCGGAATGCTCGCCGTGACGTTCTGGAGATTGTTCTCCTTCGCGCCCTTCAGGGTCAGCCAGCGGCCGTTCTTCGGCGGCGGCTCGCGCCGCACCTTGGGGATCGGGATCTGGCGGAAGCCCGAGAGATACTGGCCGGTGAGGCTGGCGCTGTTGCCCATCACCTCGTCGGGCGTGCCCTGGGCGATCACGGTGCCGCCATGGGCGCCGGCACCGGGTCCCATGTCGACCAGATAGTCGGCGGCGCGGATCGCGTCTTCGTCATGCTCGACCACCAGCACCGTGTTGCCGAGGTCGCGCAGGCGGGTCAGCGTCTTCAGCAGCCGGTCGTTGTCCCTCTGGTGCAGGCCGATCGACGGCTCGTCGAGCACATAGAGCACGCCGGTGAGGCCCGAGCCGATCTGGGAGGCGAGTCGGATGCGCTGGCTCTCGCCGCCCGACAGGGTTCCCGAGGTGCGGTTCAGGGTCAGGTAGGACAGGCCGACATTGTCGAGGAAGCCCAGTCGCTCGTTGATCTCCTTCAGGATGCGGGCGGCAATCTCGCGCTGCTTGGGCGTGAGCTTGGGATCGAGCGCCAGGAACCACTTCACGGCCTCGCCGATCGAGAACTCGGTGGTCTGGCTGATGTTGAGGCCGGCGATCTTGACCGCGAGCGCCTCGGGCTTGAGGCGGGCGCCGTTGCAGGTCTCGCACTTGCTCTCGTGCTGGAAGCGCTCCAGCTCCTCGCGGACCCACGACGAGTCGGTCTCCTTCCAGCGCCGATCGAGATTGGGGATCACGCCCTCGAACGGCTTGGTCGTCTGATATTGGCGGATGCCGTCGTCGTAGCGCATCGCCACGGACTCGCTGCCGCTGCCGTAGAGGATCGTGTCGCGCACCTTCTTCGGCAGGTCGCGCCACGGCACCGAGGTCTTGACCTTGAAGTGTCTGGCGATGCTCTCGAGCGTCTGCAGGTAGTACTGGCCCGACGAATCGGCCCACGGCGCAACGGCGCCTTCCGAGAGCGAGAGCCGGTCGTCCGGCACCACCATCTCGGGATCGAAGAACATCTTCACGCCCAGCCCGTCGCAGGACGGGCAGGCGCCTTGCGGCGCGTTGAAGGAGAAGAGTCGCGGCTCGATCTCCTCGATGGTGAAGCCCGAGACCGGGCAGGCGAAGCGGGCGGAGAAGACCGTGCGCTCGCCGGTGTCGGCGTTCTCGGCGATCGCCAGGCCCTCGGCCAGGGTGAGCGCGGTTTCGAGCGAATCGGCCAGTCGGTTGCCGAGGTCGGGTTTCACGACGATGCGGTCTACGACCACGTCAATGTCGTGCTTGAACTTCTTGTCGAGCGACGGCGCTTCGGCGATCTCGTAGAGCTTGCCGTCGATCTTGACCCTCTGGAAGCCCTTGCGCTGCAGCTCCTGCAGTTCCTTGCGGTACTCGCCCTTGCGGCCGCGCACGATGGGCGCCATCAGGTAGAGGCGCGTGCCGTCGGGCATGGTCTTGATGCGGTCGACCATCTGCGAGACGGTCTGGCTCTCGATCGGCAGTCCGGTGGCGGGCGAGTAGGGGACGCCGACGCGCGCGAACAACAGGCGCAGATAGTCGTAGATCTCGGTGACCGTGCCGACCGTCGAGCGCGGGTTGCGCGAGGTCGTCTTCTGCTCGATCGAGATCGCGGGCGAGAGGCCCTCGATCGAATCGACGTCGGGCTTCTGCATCAGCTCGAGGAACTGGCGGGCATAGGCCGAGAGGCTCTCGACGTAGCGGCGCTGGCCCTCGGCGTAGATCGTGTCGAAGGCGAGCGACGACTTGCCCGAGCCCGAGAGGCCGGTGATCACCACCAGCCTGTCGCGCGGCAGGTCGACGTCGACGTTCTTGAGATTGTGCTCGCGTGCCCCGCGGACGGAGATGAAGCGATGCGGCTCGGCAGCGGGTAAGCGGGACTTTGCCATCAGGACCGGAACAATAGGGTATGCGCGGGATCAGCGCATATGGCGTTTATCCCCCGCCTCCGCCAGTGCCCTGCGTCACGCTGGCGATGCTTGCGCTGCCAGCACCCGGGCCGTCGGGCGATCGTTCATCAGAAGCTGCGCGGTGCCCGCGATCAGTCCGATCAGGACGCCGATCTTCCAGGCCACGTCGTAGGACCCCATCAGGTCGAACAGATAGCCGCCGCCCCAGGCGCCGAGGAAGGATCCGGCCTGGTGGCTGAGGAAGGCGATGCCGGTCAGGGTCGACAGGAAGCGCAGGCCGAAGATCTGCACCACCAGCCCGTTGACCAGCGGGATCACCCCCAGCCAGAGCGTGCCCATGGCGGCGCCGAACAGGACGACCGAGAGCGGCGTCGGCGGGAACAGGAAGAACAGCGCCACCGTCAGCGAACGCAACAGGTAGATCGCCCCCAGCAGCAGGCGCTTGGGGTACTTGTCGCCCAGCCAGCCGAACAGCCAGGAACTCAGGATGTTGAAGCCGCCGATCAGCATCAGCGCCACCGCGCTGTAGGACGGGTCCATGCCGCACTGGGCGAGATAGGTCGGCAGGTGGGTGGTGATGAAGACGAGCTGCAGGCCGCACACGAAGAAGGCCAGCGCCATCACGACATAGCCGGTGTGGCGGCGGGCCTCGCCGAGCGCGCCCAGCAGGGTGAGGTTGCGATCGGTCGACAGCGTGTTGGGCAGCCTGTCGGCACGGCTGCCGATCCAGGCGGCCGGCAGCATGGCCAGCGCCAGGATGACGAAGGCCCAGACCGCGGTGCGCCAACCGTCCGTATTGAGAAGGTAGGCCGCGATCGGCGCCGTCACCATGGTGCCGACCGAGCCGGCCGCCGAGACGATGCCGAAGGCCAGCGTCCGGCGGCCGGGCTCGACCACGCGGGCGGCGATGTTGGCGGTGATGCCCGAGGTCGTGCAGGCCAGCGCGACGCCGATCAGGACGCCGGCGCCCAGGATGATGGGCAGGACGCCGTCGGCCGTGGCGGTCAGCCAGATTCCGAGAATGAACAGGGCGCTGCCGATCATCGCCACCCAGCGCGTACCGTACTTGTCGGCGAAGATGCCGGCGATCGGTTGGCTGACACCCCAGGCGACCTGCTGGACGGAGATCGCCAGCGCGAAGTCCGAGATCGCGATCCCGAGTTCCTTGGAGGCCGGTGCCTGGAAGAGACCGAGATTCTGCCGGATGCCCATGGCCAGGGTCATCATCAGCGCCGCCCCGCCCAGCATGGCGTAGGCCTGGCCGGTCGAAACCTGGGGAACGTGGAACGATTTGCTCATGGCCGGGGAAGATACGGGAGAGTTTGCCGGCCCAACCAATGAATTGTCGGAGGGCGCCCATGAGCAGACCTCACTTCACAACCGCAATTAGGTGGCTGCCCACAGGCTCTCGACCTTAGAATCTGTCAGAGGCTCAAGGCTTCGGCCAGAAAAAGGGCTGGCCGCTGCTCGTAACAGCGCCAGCCCCAGGTCGATGCCGAAGGTCTCAGAGCGAGGCCATACGACAACGAAGCAACTCCAGTCTGCTGTTTGGGGCTGGCGTCCGTCAAGCACGCGGAATGTGTGGCCTCGCTCTCCTTGTTGGCAACTCCATAGGAGACTGAAATGGCGCTATTTGCCGTAAGTTATGACCTACACAACAACCGCCAATATGAGCCGCTTTGGAACGCCCTCAAATCTGCAGGAGGGGTTCGGTTGCTGGAATCATTCTGGCTGCTGAAATCAACGTACAGTGCCACCATTCTTCGCAATTTGCTGAACGCGCTCGTAGATTCCGACGATGCTGTGGCGGTCATTGAGGTTACCTCAGCAGCCGACTGGGCGACCACAGCGAATGTTTACATTGGCGGTACAAACCTCCTCCATACCCGGTAGGTCGAGAACGCCCACCCCGTAGCTACCTCGGGGTGGGCGAACTCGCTGCTTCGCGAAGAACCAAGTGTAAGCACCGCCGGCAGCCGAGCGCCGCGCTCACGGCGCCACGCGCAGCCGTCAGCAGATAACCACCGGCCGAGGCCGTTGGCACACCGGATGCCCTGCCAGCGCACAAACGGCCACGCCGGCCGCGTGAAGGCGCTACCTCACGTCGATGACGGCGCAACCGAAGTTAGGTGTTTCCCACAGGCGGCCGGGTCTAGGTTGCCGGCCGTGAGGTAGGTGCCGCGTCCCGCGGCGCCGGGAAAGCTCAGGGAGACCCCCATGGCGGGCAGCGTCAACAAAGTCATTCTGGTCGGCAATCTCGGCCGCGATCCCGAAGTGAAGTCGATGCAGGACGGGCGTTCGCTGGTGAACATGTCGATCGCGACGTCGGAGACCTGGCGCGACCGCAACAGCGGCGAGCGCAAGGAGCGCACCGAATGGCACCGTGTCGTGATCTTCAACGACAAGCTGGCCGAAGTGGCCCAGAAGTTCCTGAAGAAGGGCGCCAAGGTCTATCTCGAAGGCCAGCTCAACACCCGCAAGTGGACCGACCAGAGCGGCCAGGAACGCTACACGACCGAAGTGGTCATTCCGCGCTTCGGCGGCTCGCTCACCATGCTCGACGGCCGCAGCGGCGGCGGAGGCGGTGACGGCGGCGGCATGGACGACGATTACGGTGGTGCCATGTCCGGCGGCGGCGGCATGTCGAGCGGCGGAGGCGGTGGCGGAGGCCGTGCGGCACCGCGCGGCAAGGCCGAGCTCGACGACGACATTCCGTTCTAGCCCGTGCGGACGCTCGTCCTGGGTGGGACGGGCGTCTTCGGCGGCCGGCTATGCCGCCTGCTTGCGAGCGATCCCCTCATCGATCTGACGATCGGGGCACGCGACCCGGCCCGGGTCGAGGCCCTGGCGGGTGAACTCGGCGCCGCCGGTCTGCCGCTCGATTGGCGGCGGGAACTCGACCGTGTCCTCGCCTCGCGACGGTTCGACGTCCTCGTTCACGTCGCAGGACCCTTCCAGGGCCAGGACTATTCGGTGGCGGAAGCCTGCATCCGCCACGGCGTCCACTATCTCGACCTGTCCGACGACCGCGCCTTCGTCTGCGGCATCGAGCGTCTCGATGCGGCGGCGCGCGAGGCCGGCGTGCTCGTCTGTTCGGGCGCCAGCACGGCGCCCGCGCTCACCGGGGCGGTCCTCGAGCAGGCCTTGCAAGAGGGGATGGCCATCGACCGCGTGTCGTTCGCCATCGTCCCGGGCAACGACGCCCCGCGCGGTCGCGCGCTGATCGAGGCCATCCTGGCGAGCGCCGGCAAGCCCATTCCCGACCAGCCGGGACGGCACGTCTGGGGCGGCCTTCGCCGCGTCGCCATACCCGGGCTGGGCCGCCGCTGGGCGGCGCCGTGCGATCTGCCCGAGCCGGTCCTGTTCCGCCGGCGCTTTGGTGTCGCCGAGACCCATGCCGGCGCGGGGCTCGAGCTGTCTGTGCTGCATCTCGGCCTGTGGCTGCTCGCCATGCCGGTTCGCCTCGGCCTGCTCCGATCGCTCGCGCCGGCGGCGAGGCCGCTGGCCTGGGTCGCCGACCGGCTGCGGCCCTTCGGCACCGACCGGGGCGGGCTGCGCATCGATCTGGCGGGAGCATCCGGGGGACGCAGCTGGTCGCTTGTGGCCGAGGGCGGCGATGGTCCTTTCGTCCCCGCCACGCCGGCGGCGGCGCTGGTGCGCAAGTTGGCGCGGGGAGAGCTGACCCGTCGGGGCGCGATGCCCTGCATCGGCCTCCTGTCGCTGGCCGAGATCGAGGCCGAGTGGCTGCAGGCGGACCTGCGCATCGCCTCGGGTTGGGGCGTGGACGGGGCCTCCTTCCGACCCTCGCTCTATCGCCGCGTCCTGGGCCGGGCCTATGCAACCCTGCCGGAAGCCGGGCAGAAGCTTCACGACGGCATGGGCGGCACCTGGCGCGGGCGCTGCTCGGTGGAAGGACCGGTCACCCTCGCGGGGCGCCTGGTGGCCCGCCTGTTCGCATTGCCGCCCGAGACGGCGGACGCGCCGATCGAGGTCGACTTCGTCGTCGAGGGTGGGCGCGAAACCTGGATACGGCGGGTTGGCGGCCGTGCCATGCGCTCGGAGCAGTATATCGGCCTGCGCCGCTCCGCCGGTTGGATCGTCGAACGGTTCGGGCCGTTCGCCTTCGATCTCGCGGTGCCGGTGACGGATGGCCGGCTCGAACTGGTGATGGCGGGCATGCGGTTCGCGGGCGTGCCGCTGCCGCGCTTCTGCTGGCCTCTCGTCCGGGCGGCCGAGACCGAGGACGAGCAGGGGCGTTTCCGCTTCGACGTCGAGATCGGCCTGCCCTGGATCGGCCGGCTGGTGCGCTATCGCGGCTTCCTCACAGATCGATGAAGCGGTCCCGCGTCTGCGGCGACGGCACGAGGCAGGCGTCGAGGCGGCCGAACCAGCGGATCCGATTGCGCGCGACGATGTCGTAGATCGGGTCCCGCAGGAACTTCGGCACCATGACCAGCGGGTAGAGCCAGCGCGCCGGGCCTCGCAGGTGGCGCAGCGCCCGCAGCGCCGCGGTCGACCGCGTGTATATCCGGCCGTCCTCAAGCAGCAGGATCGTCCGGTCCAGCGTGTCGCCGGGCAGATCGAGGGCGAGGAGAACCCGCGTGCCGAGCGCCGACTGCGCGCTGGCGAACTTGAGATGCCCGTCGGGATCCCGCTCGAGGCAGAAGGCGACGAACCGGCTGCACAGGACGCAATGGCCGTCGAAGAAGTAGAGCGGCTGCGGCAGGTCGGCGAGGGCCGCCGGGAGCTTCACGCCGGGAAGCCCAGCGCCCGCAACTCGGCCACCGTCTCGCCCGCCGACCGGTGATGGATGCCGCTCATGCCGGCGGCTCGCGCACCGTCGACGTTGGCCACCACGTCATCGATGAACACGGCATCCTGCGGGCTGAAACCGCCGGTGCGGCAGGTCAGCTCGAAGATCGCGGCATCGGGCTTCCAGCATCCGACATGCCCGGACACGATGAAGTCGCGGAAGCGGCCGACGAACGGATGCTTCGCCCGTGCCGGTCCGCGCAGCCACCGGTCGAGGAAGCCCGGCGCATTCGAGAGCAGGTAGAGGGGCACGCCGGCATCGCCCAGCCGCTCGACGAGGGCGGCCATCGGCGGGAAGGCATGGTCCAGCATTTCGTCGAAGCGGTCGTAGTAGGCGGCAATCAGGGCTTCCTTGCCCGGATGGAGCGCCTGCAGTTCGCGCGTGGCGGTCGCGGGATCGCCATCGTAGTCCTGCCGCATGTGCCACTCGCGGGTGGTCACCGTGGACAGGAATTCCTCCATCTCGGCCTCCTGCGGGATCAGCTTCCGGTAGAGGTGGCGCGGATTGTAGTCGATCAGCACGCCGCCCATGTCGAAGACCACGACGGAGGGGCGGGACGGGGCAATTTCTGGGGGCAATTCGCTGCCTTTCCACGAGGTATTTTCGGTGCGAATTTAGTCAATAATATCAAAGCATTAAAGGCTGGTCTGGCAGCCGATTTTTGTTGGTCTCGCGGGGCTTGTTTGGTAGGTTGCCCAATACCCCTGCCGGAGTCTCCGGACGGGCTGCAATAACGAGAAAAATCCCAGGTCTCCGTGAGCGACGATACGACCCTTCCGCCGGCGCCGCCGCCTCCCGACGCGCCTCCGCCACAGCCCTCGCCGCACGATATCGCCCCGATCACGATCGAAGAGGAGATGCGCCGCTCCTACCTCGATTACGCCATGAGCGTGATCGTGTCGCGCGCGCTGCCCGATGCGCGCGACGGCCTGAAGCCGGTGCAGCGGCGCATCCTCTACGCGATGAAGGAGGGCGGGTACGATTCCACGCGGCCCTTCCGCAAGTCCGCGCGCATCGTCGGCGACGTGATGGGCAAGTATCACCCGCACGGCGACAGCGCGATCTACGACGCCATGGTGCGCATGGCGCAGGATTTCTCGATGCGCCTGCCGCTGATTTCGGGGCAGGGCAATTTCGGCTCGATGGACGGCGATCCGCCGGCGGCGATGCGTTACACCGAGGCGCGCCTCGCCACCGTCGCCGAGACGCTGCTCGAGGACATCAACAAGGATACGGTCGAGTTCCAGCCGAACTACGACGAGCGCGAGAGCGAACCGACGGTGCTGCCGGCGGCCTATCCCAATCTGCTGGCCAACGGCGCCGGCGGAATCGCGGTGGGCATGGCGACCAACATCCCGCCGCACAATCTCGGCGAACTGATCGACGCCTGCCTGGCGCTGATCGCCAATCCGGAGCTGACCGTGCCGCAGCTCACGGAGTACGTGCCGGGCCCGGACTTCCCGACCGGCGGCATCATCCTCGGCCGCAACGGCATCCGCGCCGCGTTCGAGCTCGGCCGCGGCTCGCTGATGATGCGGGCCAAGACCAACATCGAGCAGAAGTCCGGCGGCCGCGAGTCGATCGTCGTCACCGAGATCCCGTACCAGGAGAACAAGGCCCGTCTGCACGAGCGCATCGCCGAGGTGGTGCGCGACAAGAAGGTCGAGGGCATCTCCGAGATCCGCGACGAGAGCGACAAGGACGGCGTGCGACTGGTCATCGACCTGAAGCGCGATGCCATGGCCGACGTGGTGCTCAACCAGCTCTATCGCTTCACGCCCCTGCAGACGACCTTCAGCGTCAACGCGCTGGCGCTCGACGGCGGCCGCCCGAAGCTGATGAGCCTCAAGGAACTGCTCGAGGCCTTCATCCGCTTCCGGGCCGAGGTGATCACCCGGCGCACCCGCTTCGAACTCAACCATGCGCGCGACCGCGCCCATGTGCTGGTCGGTCTGGCGATCGCCGTCGCCAACATCGACGAAGTGATCGAAATGATCCGCCGCTCGCCCGACCCGAACGTGGCGCGCGAGCGGTTGATGGCCAAGGACTGGCCGGCGGCCGATGTGAAGCCGCTGATCGACCTGATCGCCGAGCCCGGCCGGGAGGTTTCGCCCGAGGGAACCTACCGGCTGTCCGAGGCGCAGGCCCGCGCGATCCTGGAGTTGCGGCTGCAGCGCCTCACCGGCCTCGAGCGCGACAAGATCGCCGAGGAGCTGACCGAGGTCGCGAAGCTGATCGAGGGCTATCTCGAACTGCTGGGCGACCGCGACAAGCTGTTCGCGCTGATGGGCGAGGAGCTGCGCGCGATCAAGGAGAAGTACGCCACGCCGCGGCGCACCCAGATCGTCGACAACGAATTCGAGCAGGACGTCGAGGACCTGATCCAGCGCGAGGATATGGTCGTCACGGTGACCCATGGCGGCTACGTCAAGCGCGTCCCGGTGTCGGCCTATCGTGCCCAGCGTCGCGGCGGCAAGGGCCGCTCCGGCATGGCGACGCGCGAGGACGATTTCGTATCGAGCCTGTTCGTGGCCAACACCCACACGCCGGTGCTGTTCTTCTCCAGCCGCGGCATCGTCTACAAGCTCAAGGTCTGGCGACTGCCGCTCGGCGCGCCGCAGGCGCGCGGCAAGGCGTTCGTGAACCTGCTGCCGCTCAGCGAGGGCGAGACGATCAGCGCCGTCATGCCGATGCCGGAGGACGAGGCGAGCTGGTCGACGCTCAACGTGATGTTCGCGACGGCGCGCGGCGGCGTCCGCCGGAACGAGCTCAGCGACTTCACCAGCGTCAACCAGGGCGGCAAGATCGCCATGAAGTTCGAGGGCGAGGATGCGGGCGATCGCCTGATCGGGGTCGGTGTCTGCACAGAAGAGCAGGACGTCCTGCTGGCGACGCGCCAGGGCCGCGCCATGCGTTTCCCGGTCTCGACCGTGCGTGTCTTCGCCAGCCGCAATTCCACCGGCGTGCGCGGCATCGCCCTGGCCGAGGGCGACGAGGTGATCTCGATGTCGCTGGTCGACGGCGGCAAGGGCATTCCGACTGAGGATCGTGATGCCTACCTGCGCCAGTCGCGCGCGCTGCGCCAAGCGGAGAACGCGGCGGAAGCGGGCGAGGCGGCTCCGGAGGACGAAACGCCCGCCGGCGAGGAGCCGGCCGCGCCTGCCACCACGCTTTCGCCGGAGCGGTTCGCCGAACTGCAGGCCAAGGAGGAGTTCGTGCTCACCGTGGCCTCGTCGGGTTTCGGCAAGCGCACCTCGGCCTACGAGTATCGGGTGACCGGTCGCGGCGGCAAGGGCGTCGAACTCATGAACCTCGCCAAGGGCGGCGAGATCGTCGCGGCGCTGCCCGTCGGGGGTGCGGACGAGATCATGCTGGTGACGGATGGCGGCACCCTGATCCGTTGTCCGGTGGATGGAATTCGCATCGCCGGACGGGCGACGCGGGGCGTCCGCATCGTCAACGTGAGCGAGGGCGAGCGCGTCGTCACGGCCGTACGGATCGGCGAGGACGATGCCGGAAACGGCAGCGGCAACGGCGATGGCGGCGCCGAGGCAAGTTCCGAAACTAGCGGTGGATAAGGATCGGTCGTGTCGCTAAGACTTCGCGGTCGCAGTCTGCGAGCAAGGGGGAGACATGGCCGTAGAACGCACCGGGGTCTATCCGGGCACGTTCGATCCCATCACGAGCGGGCACATGGAAGTGGTGCGGCGGTCGCTGCGCCTCGTGGACAGGCTCGTGATCGGTCCGCATATCAATGTGGGCAAGGGACCGCTGTTCTCGCTCGAGGAGCGGATCGAGATCATCAACGAGGACATTGCGGATTTTCCGCAGGCCGACCGCGAGCGCATCACGGTGGTGCCGTTCGAGGGGTTGCTGATCCATTTCGCGCGCGACGTGAAGGCGTCGGTCATCATCCGCGGGCTGCGGGCGGTTTCGGACTTCGAGTACGAAATCCAGATGGCGAACATGAATGCGCGCATGGAGCCTGCGATCGAGACGATCTTCCTGATGGCGTCCGACCGGCACCAGTTCATCGCCTCGTCGCTGGTGAAGGACATTGCCCGCCTGGGGGGAGACACCTCTCAGTTCGTCTCCAAGAAGGTATTCGAGCGGCTGAAGGCGAAATTCGGCAAGAAGTGAGGCTCGCGGAGGCCTCGTTGACCGTCGGCCCCTCTCACTTTATATGGGCGCCGCGTGGCAGACAGGCCCGCGGCGCGGAACCGGAAAGAGCCCGTAGCTCAGCGGTAGAGCATCTGACTTTTAATCAGGTGGTCGTAGGTTCAATCCCTACCGGGCTCACCACTGGACCCAAGGAGAAGAACGGCTCATGCCGTCGGTGAAAGTCGTCAACGGCAAGCAGATCGTGGTCGAGAACCTCGGTCCGATCGAGCGCCTCACCAGCTTCATCGTGAAGCCGTTCGTCCGCATGTCGCAGCACCGCGACCTGATCGCGGCGATCCTGCGGCGCGAGGTGCGCGAGCGCTTCAAGGGGTCGATCGCCGGATGGATCTGGGCGATCATTGCCCCCCTGCTGATGATCGCCGTCTATTCCCTGGTGTTCAGCACGGCTCTGACTCTGCCGCTGCCCGAAAATCTGGCCAAGAGCCAGGCCGGTTACGCCCTGTTCATCTTCGGCGGCCTCATCATCTTCAACTTCTTCTCGGAGATGGCATTTCGGGCACCGATGCTGCTGCACGAATACACCCATTTCATCAAGCAGACGATCTTCCCCAGCGACATGCTGGCGGTGATCTCGACGCTGCGCGCCACGGCCTACACGCTGATCTCCCTGGGGGTCATGCTTCTGTTCCAATTGGCAGTGATCGGCGAGCTGCCCGTGACGGTGCTGCTGCTGCCGTTCATTTTCATCCCGTTCATGGCGTTCCTGATCGGCATGTCGTGGTTCCTGGCGGCCCTCGGAGCATTCACGCGCGACGCCGGCTATCTGATGATCACGATCGTGCCTCTGTTCATGTTCGCGACGCCGATCTTCTATCTGCCGTCGATGGTGCCGGCGCCCTACGATTTCTGGATGTATGGCAATGCGCTGGTTTGCTTTGTCGAAATTCTGCGCGACCTGGTGCTGGGGGGCAGATTGCCCAACATGATCCTCTACGGCTGGACATTGTTCATTTCGCTGTTCAGCTTCTATTTCGGCTACTGGTTCTTCGACAGGTATCGGAATGTCATCGTCGACGTCCTCTGAGATCGTCGTCGAGGCCAAGAACCTCGGCAAGGCTTTCCAGCTCTATGCTCACCGCAACGACTGGTTGAAGCAGGTCCTGTTCGGCTGGTGGAAGGCGTACTTCAAGCCGTTCTGGGTGCTGCGCGACATCAGCCTCGAGGTGAGGAAGGGCGAGAGCATCGGCATTCTCGGCCGCAACGGCTGCGGCAAGTCCACCCTGCTGCAGGTCGTCTGCGGCATGACCCTGCCCAGCCATGGCGAGCTCCGGGTCACCGGTCGCATCGCGCCGGTGCTGGCGCTCGGCTCGACCTTCGACATGGAGCTGTCGGGCCGCGAGAACGTCCTGATCGGCGGCGCCGTGCTCGGGCTCAAGCGCAGCGAGGTCCTGCGCAAGTTCGCTTCGATCGCCGAATTCGCCGGCATCGGCGAGTACATGGACCAGCCGGTGAAGCACTATTCGATGGGTATGCGCACGCGCCTCGCCTTCTCGATCTGTGCCCATGTCGAGGCCGACATCCTGGTCGTCGACGAGGCCCTGTCGGTCGGCGACGCGGCGTTCCAGCGCAAGTGCCTCGACTGGATCGACAATTTCCGCAAGACCGGGACCCTGCTCTTCGTGTCGCATTCGATGGCCGAGGTCCGCCGCCTGTGCACGCGCGCGATCTGGATCGAGGAAGGGCGCATCCGCGAGCAGGGCGACCCCAACGACGTCATCCGCTCCTATCATCGCGCCCTGCTGGTCGAGAAGGACGACGTCCAGCGCTTTTCCTCCGGGAACGCCCAGACCGGAAGCACCAAGCAGGTCGCCGCGGGCGAGTGACCGGCGATGGAGCCCGGGACCCTGGCGTGGCTCGGCTTCGGCTGGTGGTCGTTCGGATCGGCGATACAGTGGGCAAGTGCCGCGCTGGCGCGTACGCCGCGACGGACGCACGCCGCCACCCATCGGGCCAGTGACTTCAGCATCGTGGCGCCGATGGCCGGCGCCACGGATGCCACGGCGGCCTATGTAGAGGCGTTGCGGCGGCTGGCGGAGGCCGGGGTGGAGGTGCTGATCTGCGTCGCCCGGCCGGACGACGGCGCCGTGGCCCCGGTCAGGAGCCTGTGGCCCGAGGCGCCCGTCCTCGTCGGCCAGGACGATACCTTCAATCCGAAGATGAACAACGTGCGCAAGGGGCTGGAAGCGGCCAGCCGCCCGGTCGTGGGCCTGTGCGATGCCGGCATCCAGCTCGGCCTCGACGAGCTGTGCCGTGCGGCAGCTCCCCTGGCGGCGGGGACGGGGCTGGTGCTCGCGCTCAAGGCCGCGGAAGTGCCCGGAACCTTCGCGGCCGAGATCGAGCGCGCCTACATCGATGGCCATCAGGCCAGGTTCCTGTTCGCCGCCGACCGGCTGGGGCTCGCCGTGGCCTCGGGCGGGCTGACGCTGATGACCCGCGAGACGCTTCAGCGCATCGGCATTTGGCGCGGGTTCAATCGCTGGATTGCCGACGACTATTCGGTTGTGCGCTCGGTGCGGGAGCTGGGCCTTGCGACCCGGCTGGGCGAGGTCATGCCGCGCCTGCCGCTCGGGGAACGGTCGTGGCCGACCGTGTGGCAGCGCCAGGTTCGCTGGGCGCGAACGAGGCTGCGGCTGCCGGTCTGGCCCCTGGTGCTGTGGGAGCCCGCGATCGGCTGGGCGGCCACCGGCCTGGCCGGGCTGGGCGCCCTGATCTGTTCGGGGGCGAATGCCGCCCTGGTCGCCGTCGCCCTCGTCTTCCACACCGTCGCATGGCTGCTGGCCGAGAAATGGTTCATGTCGGGCAGGGGCCTGTCGTTCGGGATGGGCGCGGCGGCCGCGGCGCTGGTCCGCGAGGTGCTGGCACCGGTCCTGATCGTCAATGCGCTATGGGGACGAACCATCTATTGGCGTGGTAGCGATCTTGGCGGTCAGTGGCGTGATCGCCACCGGCCCGCCCGGGACGGTCAGGGGGATGCCGCATCCGGGAAGTCCGTATGACTGGAATGAGCATGAAGCAGCCGATCTCAACCGTGATGCTGCCGGTGAAGGTCGATTCGGTGACCGCGAAGACCGTCGAGGAGGCGCTGCTGGCAGCCCTTCGGCCGGGCGCGCGCGTCGTCGTCGATGGCAGCCAGGTCGCCTACATGAGCGCCGCCGGCGTCCGGACCTTCGCGTCCGTCCTGCATCAGGCGGCGAGTGTGCAGGCCCGCATCGTTTTCTGCAGGTTCGCCGGGGCGGCGTGGGATTGTCTTCTCGTCAGCGGGTTTTCGGAGTTGCTGGAGATCGCCGGGACATCGGCGGAGGCTGTGGCCCGGCTGGAGCGGGAACCGCGACTCTCGGCCGGGGAAAGCTTGCACCCGCGTGGTACCGCGGGTTAACTACATCTTGGGCTGAGTGATGTATCAATGAGTTGGGGCGAGGCGCGGCGCAGGCCGCGACAGTTCCGGACGGAGATCGGAATTTGACAATCTGGAGCTGGCTGCGCGCCGCCGCGCGACCTACCGCCATTGTCCTCGGCCTGGTCGTCGGCTTGGCGGCCTGTACCGCGATGCCCGGCGACGGTCCCTGGATGGGGGGCGCGGCCACGACGACGACGGAGGCCCTGCCGTTCGACGTCATCGACCTGACGCCGACGACCATCGCGAACTACCGCCAGCCGCCTCAGATCGATCGTCCCTCGACGGTGAGCAGTCTTCCCGCCGGCGGTCGAATTGCGGTGGCACCCGGCGACGCCCTCAAGGTCCGCATCTTCGAACCCTACGAAGGCAGCATTTTCCCGACGATCCAGCGCCCCGGCGCGGATTTCGGCGTCCAGCGCGTCACCGACGACGGCACCATCAACGTGCCGTTCGTGGGCACGGTCAAGGTTGCAGGTCTCGACCTCGGCCAGATCGAGAAGAAGATCGCGCAGCAGGTGGCCTCGTCCGGCAAGGCCCAGGACCCGCAGGTCATCGTCGAGTTCGTCGCCGACCGCACCCACACCGTCATGGTGTCGGGCGACGTCAGGAACCCCGGGCGGATTTCCCTGCTCGAGGGGGTGCGTACAGTCGTCGAGGCGATCAACAAGGCCGGCGGTCCCTCGGGCATCGGAGGACAGGCTCCCAACGGCGTTGGCGCCAATCAGTTCGAGGTGGTCGTGCGCCGCAACGGCCAGATCATCCTGCAGTCGCAGTATTCCGACCTGCTGGCCGGGGGCGATATCGGCCTCCAGAAGAACGACGAGATCGTGGTGCGTCCCAATCCGCGGATGTTCACGGTCCTCGGTGCCGTCGTGAAGGCGGGCAATGTCGACATGTCCAAGCATTCGATCAGCCTGCTCGAAGCCATGGGGACGGTCGGGGGGCTGAACGACTCGCGTGCCAACAAAACGGGCGTTTATGTGTTCAGGATGGGGGATCTGCAAAATAATCCCACAGCCCGGGCGCGGGTTTTCCGCCTTGACCTTTACCAGCCAGTCTCCATTTTCCTGGCGCAGCAGTTTCCGGTGCTGCCGAAGGACGTCGTCTACATTACGAACGCGCCGCTCTACGAGTACGACAAGATCCTGACCTCGATCTATCGCACCTTCTCGATCGTGGGCGTGGCGCGCGGCAATGTTCTGACGACGGGCTTCTGACGCCGAACTTCCAACTAGGGGCAGCGTCCCCAAGGGTTTTCTGGTACTATTTGTTATGGCGCAGGTAAGAAAGTTCACTTGGAGCGCCGCAGGACTGGTCGCGCTGCTCGTAGGCGCGGCCCTCGTTCTGTGGATGACTCCCAGCCGGCAGACTAGCAGTGCGCAGGACGGCCCCCGTCCGCTGCCGCCGCTGATCTCCCGGGGCTACACCGACGCGCCCGCGGGCACTGCCTTGATCGCCGGTGACCCGGCCGGGGGCGGCGTGCTGATCGAACTGCGGATCACGGATGGCCAGAGGGTCAAGCGTGACGAGATCATCGCCGTCCTGTCGAACTATCCCAAGGCCGACATCGCCGTTCGCACCACGGAGGCGGAACTCGTCAAGACCGAGCGGGCGCGCGAGTCGATGGTCAGCGGCTATCGCACCGCCGAGATCGCCATGCAGGAAGTCATGGTCAAGTCGGCGGCCGAAGAGGTCAAGCTCAAGAACCTGGAGATGCAGCGTTCCGGCAAGCCGCCGGACCAGAAGCAGCTCGAGCAGAGCATTTCGCTTCAGAGCCTGGAGCGGGAGCAGGCCAAGCTGCGGGTCATGAAGGAGACGCTGCAGACCGATCTGCAGCAGATCGATACCGACATTTCGATCATCAAGGCCAAGCTCGACAATGCCCGGAACACGCGTGAGCAGGCGCTGGTGCGGTCTCCGCTCGACGGCATCGTCATCCAGATCTACACGCGGCAGGGCGAGCGCGTCTCGCAGAACGGCATCGCCAAGATCGTCGACTTGTCCCAGCTTCGCGTGCTCGCGGACGTGGACGAACTGAATGTCGGGCGCATTGCGGCCGGGGGCAAGGTCGAGGTGACCTTCCGGGGCAGTCCGACCGTTTACATGGGCACGATCTCCCGCGTCGCGCCGACGGTGAAGCGCATGCAGCGCATGGAGCCCGATGGCGGTTCCTCCACCGACGCGCGCGTGGTCCAGGTCGAGATCCAGCTCGACGACCCGTCCAGCATGCCCCAGGTTCTGGGCCGCGAGACGCGCGTCACCTTTCTCTGATGGCTGTCACGCTGCCAGACAATCCGTCGCTGCGGCCGCGGCGCTGGTTCAGCTGGTGGACGGGCTTCTCGCTGGCGCGCTTGCGGGCGGCCGCCATCACAGCCACACGGATGCCGCTGGGCGCCCAGCAGCTCAAGCGCCAGCGGACCAGCACCCTGCTGTCGCTCGCCGGCGTCACCGCGAGCCTGCTGGTGATCTTCGCCCAGCTCGGCATCGAGCGCGCCGTCTACGATTCGGCGATCCGTCTGCACCGTTCCGTCGTCGGCGACCTCGTGCTGGTCCCCTACGGTTTCAAGTCGCTGCAGCTTCATGCCGAAGTGCCGGCGTCCATGATGGACGTTGTGTCGGCGAACCCGGCGGTGATCAACACGCTGCCCTTCTGGTTCGGCGTCATGTCAATGACGCACAAGGGCATGGAAGGGAGCCGCCGCATTGCCTGGTACGCCGTCGATGTGGAAAGACCCGCGATCGACGTTCCCGGCTTGCGCGACAATCTCTACCGTCTTCGCGAGGCCCGACGGCTGCTCTACGACCGTGAATCGCGACCCTACTTTGGCGATCTCGCCGAACAGGTAGGCGGCGGCAAGCCGGAGTTCCAGGTTCTTGGGCCGCCGGACACGCGGGGGCTGCTGCGCCAGCTTTTCGTGGTCGGGACCTTCGCGCTCGGTCCGAACGTCCTGAACGACGGCTCGATCATCATGTCCGAAGAGACCATGGCCGAAGTGTTCGGCTCGTGGTGGTCGGAGCGGCCGGCCTTCATCGCGATCCAGCTCGCCAAGGGCTCGAACGTCGACGAGGTTCGCCAGGAGCTCAACACCGCGCTCGCGGGACGCGGAGAGGTCGTCAGCCTGCGCGACTTCGAGAAGCGCGAACGCACCTACTGGTCGCGCGAGACGCCGGTCGGCTACATCACCGACCTGGGCTTCGTGATGGGCGTGATGATCGGCATGGTCTTCATCTATTACGCCCAGTACCAGATCATCCGATTCTACCTGCCCGAATACGCCATCCTGAAGAGCCTGGGCTACGACTGGTGGTTCTTCCTCTTCATGATCGCCCAGATCGGCGCCGCCATCATCACGCCGGCCTTCCTCGTGGCCTTCACCCTCGCGCGCTTCGTCTATGGCGCCACGGAGGCTGCCATGCATCTCGGCATGTCGATGGGCCTGCGCGAGATGGTCGTGGCGCTGGTCGCCTGCCTGATCATGACCCTCGTCTCCAGCCTGTTCGCCATCCGGCGCCTGTGGCGGGTCGACCCCATCATGCTGTTCGAGTGACTGCGATGGCAGACACCCAGGGATTCGGGCCGCCCGTCGTCGAGGCGGTCGATGTTCATCACCATTACGGCGAGGGGCCGCAGCGGGTCGATGTCCTGTTCGACATCAACATGCAGGTCCGCGAGGGCGAGCTGGTGATCGTCACCGGTCCGTCGGGATCGGGCAAGACCACGCTGCTCACCATCCTCGGCACCATGCGCAAGCCGTCCGAGGGCAAGCTGCGGCTGCTCGGCACCGATATCGTCGGCCTCGGCGGTTCCGACCTCGACGTCCTGCGCAACCGCATCCGCTTCCTGTTCCAGAAGCGCAATCTCCTGTCCTCGCTGACGGCGCTGCAGAACGTGATCGCCGGCGTCTCGACGACGCCGCTCGCCGATCCCGCCTGGGACGAACCGCGGGCGCGTCACCTGCTCGGCATGCTCGGCCTCGGCGACAAGGCGTCCGCCTGGCCCGACGAACTGTCGGGCGGCCAGCAGCAGCGCGTGGCCATCGCCCGCACCATGATCGGCCTGCCCGACCTGATCATTGCCGACGAGCCGACCTCGGCGCTCGACCGCGTGTCGGGGCGGCTGGTGGTCGACCAGCTCAAGGATCTTTCGATGCGCGCCAAGTGCGCCGTGGTCCTGTCGACCCACGACGAGCGCATCTTCGACGTGGCCTCGCGCCGCCTCCATATCGAGGACGGCCGCTGCTTCGAAGTCCCGATCCACTACCATTGAGAGCGGCGGCCCCGGCATGCTGCTGTTCCTGATCGACCTCCTCGTGATCCTGTGCCTCGCCGCGCAGTTCGCGATCGCTGGCTATTTCCTCTACCTGGTCTACTGGCTGTTCGAGCTGCCGCGCGACGACGCGCCGGCACCGGCATTGCCCGAGGAGCTGCCGCGCGTGCTGGTGCAGGTACCGGTCTACAACGAGCCGCTGGTGGTGGAGCGCTCGATGGCCGCGATGGGCGCCCTCGACTGGCCGCGCGACCGCCTGACCATCCAGCTGCTCGACGACAGCGACGACATCACCTCCGACATCGCCGCCCACGCCATCGCGCGCCTGCGCCGCGCCGGCATCGATGCGCATCACGTCCGGCGCAGCGAGCGCGGCGGCTTCAAGGCCGGTGCGCTGGCGGCGGGGCTGGCGCTCGACGATGCCCCCTATGTCGCGGTGTTCGACGCCGATTTCGTGCCGCCGCCGGGCTGGCTGAAGCAGGCCATGGCCGCGATGCTCAGCCACCCGCGCGCCGCCTTCGTGCAGACCCGCATCGAGTGGGGCAATGGCGGGCGCAACTGGCTAACGCGGGCACAGCGTCTGATGCAGGACGCGCACTTTGCCGTCGAGCAGGACGTCCGGGCGCGGCGCGGCGTGCCGTTCCAGTTCAACGGCACCGGCGGCATCTGGCGCCGTGCCGCCGTCGAGGACGCAGGCGGCTGGTCGCATGACACGCTGTCGGAGGATCTCGACCTCGTCCTGCGCACCTACCTGAAGGGCTGGACCGGCGTGTTCCTGATGGACACGCACGTGGTCGGCGAACTGCCGCAGAAGGTCGAGGATTTCGGCGCCCAGCAGAGCCGGTGGTCGAAGGGGTTCGTGCAGGTCGCCCGTAAGCTTCTCGGGCCGATCTGGAAATCGCCCTGGCCGACCGAGGCCAAGCTCGCCACCACCGTTGCCCTTGCCCAGCAGCTCATTTTTCCGCTGCTCGTGGTCGGCGTCGTGGCCCTGGCCATCTCGATCGTCGGCCATGGCCGGCTGCTCGGGCTTTTCCAGTTCGGCCTGTGGCTGTGGCTGATCGGCATGCTGGCCGTCCTGTTCGGCATGACGTGGGGCGCCTACCGGCGCCTCGAGCGCGGCGGCGCGGCGCGCTACTTGGTCACGGCTGCCAGCGTGCCCGCGCTGATCGTATACCTCGCCGTCGCCAATGCCGCCGCGATCGTCGGCGCGGGATTGGGCAAGAAGACGGAATTCAACCGCACGCCCAAGACGGGCGTCTGAGGCAGCGTCGATGGCCATCCTCGCCACCCTGGCTCTTCTGTTCGGCGCCGTGTTCACGGTCTGCTGCCTGTTGCTCGCCGCCTTCATCGGCAGCCTGCTCTACATGGTGGTCCTGCATCATCGCCTGAAGGCCGGGGGCCTCCGGCGCGAGGAGGCGCTGTTGTCGACGCCACTGCCGGCCGACGCGGACCTGCCGCATGTGGTCGTGCAGATTCCGTCCTTCAACGAAGGGCCGGTGGTGCGCCGCGGCGCCGAATCCGCGGCGGCGCTGGACTGGCCGCGCGACAAGCTGCACATCCAGCTGCTCGACGACAGCACCGACGAAACGGCCGAGATGGTCCGCCAGGTGGCGGCCGAGCTGCGCGCGAAGGGCTTCGACGTGGTGGCGCTGCAGCGCACCGACCGCAGCGGCTACAAGGGCGGGGCGCTGCACGAGGCGATGCAGAAGACGCCGCACGACTTCTTCGCGATCTTCGACGTCGACTACATTCCGCCGACGGACTTCCTGCGCGTCTGCATGCGGCCCTTCTTCGCCGAGCCGAACACGGCTTTCGTCCA
>Ga0255179_1000040_pt1 | contig 52904 bp, 58 predicted proteins | sample Atl_Colum_RepA_8_FD_183631 | JGI IMG/M metagenome (GOLD analysis project Ga0255179, IMG submission 183631) | Freshwater microbial communities from Altamaha River, Georgia, United States - Atl_Colum_RepA_8d | ecosystem: Environmental > Aquatic > Freshwater > River | place: USA: Georgia... | reverse complement strand
CCCCGAAAGGGCGCGTGGGCGCTCATCAGGCGCGAGAGGAGCACCTGGTGGTCCAGCGCGCCACTACACCCTTCGCTGTCTCGGACGACGCGCGGCACGTCCGAGGGCTTCACCTCGTAGAGCTCTGACTTGGCGTACAAGCGCCGTTCGAAGTTGGGGTCGGATATTAGGGGGTAGGAGGCTAAAAAGTCTGAAACATTCATTTTATTATACGTTGTTGAATATAACCAACAACAAGTGGAGATTCCGCCGTGCGTTTTTTAAAAAATACCAAAATCTATATTTTCAACTTACGATTACAAACTACAAGTCCCACTCGGGGTCGAGGTCGCGGAAGCGCGCGAGGTTGCGCGGGTGCCACACCACGCTCATCAGCTCCCACGCGAGACCCTCGGGCTTCATGAAGTCGGCGCGCATCTTCGCGCGCAAGAAGGCGTCGCGCGCGGCAGGCATGGGGTTAAGACTCATCCTTTCATAGTCCCACGGATTGTTGGGATTGGCGCGCACGATGTCCCACGTGATGGTGGGGTTATTACTCAACCAAAAATAGTCCCACGGCTTGTCAGGATTAGCGCGTACGATATCCCACGTGATGTTGGGGTTTTGACTCAACCATTCATAGTCCCACGGCTTGTTGGGATTGGCGCGCACGATGTCCCATGTGATGTTGGGGTTTCCACTCAACGAAAAATAGTTCCACGGCTTGTCTGGATTAGTACGCACGATGTCCCACGTGATGTTGGGGTTTATACTCAACGATCTATAACGCCACGGCTTGTCTGGATTAGTACGCACGATATCCCACGTGATGTTGGGGTTTTTACTCAACGCATTATAAAACCACGGCTTGTCTGGATTAGTACGCACGATGTCCCACGTGATGTTGGGGTTTATACTCAACGATCTATAACGCCATGGCTTGTCGGGATTGGCGCACACGATGTCCCACGTGATGTTGGGGTTTTTACTCAACGATCTATAGTTCCACGGTTTGTTGGGATTGGCACGCACGATGTCCCACGTGATGTTGGGGTTCTGACTCAACCAGAAATAATCCCACGGCTTGTCAGGATTAGCACGCACGATGTCCCACGTGATATTAGGATTAAGACTCAACGAATAATACTCCCACGGCTTGTCGGGATTGGCACGCACGATGTCCCACGTGATGCTGGTGTTTCCACTCAACCATTCATAGTCCCACGGCTTGTCGGAATTAGTGCGAATAATGTCCCACGTGATGTTGGGGTTTTTACTCATCGAAAAATAGTCCCACGGCTTATCGGGATTGGCACGCACGATATCCCACGTGATGTTGGGGTTTGCACTCAACCATTCATAGTCCCACGGCTTCTCGGAGTTTTCGCGGATAAAGGAGAACCAGTGCTCCGACCATTCGCCCTCAAACTGCTTATACAACATATTCATTTTATAATTTTGTTCTCAAGGTTGAGAACTCGTTTTTTTGTGTTATGCCATTATGGCATAACACATTCTACACACGATCAATTGTTTCTCCTTCAATGAACTTTTCCATTTCAACATCAACGATGTAATCGAAGGCGTGGTCAAAAAAGGCGGATCTTGTGTTAATCATGAATACATCCATACATTTATACAGAAAAACAAAACCGCGTTCGGAGAGAAATCGCACGATTGGCTCGGACGCGTCCTCGTAGTTGTTCTCAAACCCAACAACGTCCACAAATACCTCCGAATAGTCCAGCGACTTCAGGACGCCGAACTCGCCGCCCTCCACGTCCACGGACAGGTAATTGATGTGCTTAATGTTGTGCTCCTGGCAAATGTCGGCGAGCGTGCGCGTCGCGACCTTCTCGATGACGGAGAAAGCGCCCGTTTCGGCGTTCTCCAGGCAGAGGCGCCCCAGGTGTCGCATATCGTAGCTGTCCTTCAGCCCCGATAGCATCTCCGTGTAGCCCGTGTTGCGTATAAACTCCGCCGTGCCGTTCGTCTCCGCCACCGCGCAGTTGATGTTGATGCAGTCGGGTCGGTTGGCACACAACTTCTCGTACACGGCGCGGATGGGCTCGATGGCGACGCCGCGCCAGCCGCGCTCGCGCTCAAAGAAGAGCGAGTTGTTGATCGTGATGCCGTCGTGGGCGCCCACGTCCACGAACACGCCACCCACGTGTCTCTTGAAAATCTTTTCCTCCAAGAATTTATCCTGTCCGTCCTGCGAATGGAAGGTAATTTCGTCCGTTTGTGTGCTTTTATTCATGCACTGAAGCCAGGTTTTTTAAGCCACGTCGTCAACTGCTTAAAGCTAGTGAAAGAAGGGTATGATATTATTCGCAGACTTTAATAAAACGGCGGAGGAACACGTTGCGGACATGGAGACTGCCGCCGCCTCGGACATCGAGGAGACGCACCAAGCGCTGGCGTACCAGTGTTTGCTGTACGTTAGTTGCGGCACATCGGACAAGCGGCGCCTACTGCTGGAGGTTGCGAAGTCGCGCTACGTCCTCCTGGCGTACACTGCCGTGAAGTCTCTGCTCTCGTACGCCGAAGCGCGCGATGTGATTTCGGCGTACGACACGGAGGAGGACGCCGAGTTCAAACGAGAGAACAACGAGGCGGTGGATGCGCGGAACAAGGCGCGGCGGCGCGCCGCCTTTGATCTCCTGCCCGACGTTGTTGCGCGCTTGATGGTTGATAGCGACGTTGTGCTCGCGTTGAAGACCGAGGCGCTGCGCCTCTTGACGGAAAGCCCCGATCACCTTAAGGCGGCGCGGCGCCTTTTCTTGGACTTCGTTCAGGACGCCGACATTGACGCCAAGGCGCGATACATGACGATAACGCGCCTTGAGAACAAGATTGGCGTCTCTTCGCCCGATACGCCCCTGTACGGGACCGATGAAATCATCTTGGAATGTTGTGCTTCGATGGTCGGCGACGCCTCGTTGGACGCTCGCATTCGGATTCTGGCGGCGCAGCGGCTTATCGCTCTCAAAGAGCACGAGCAGATGGCGACCCAGCACTTGTTGCGCATAGCCGAGGATGAAAGCCTTGATATGGACACGCGCGCAGACGCGGCGGACGCGGTGATGCGCGGCACCGACCCCGATGCCACCAAGCGCGCCCAAGGCGTCATTGACGAACTGGCGAGAGTGGATGGCTTCAAGCTCACGGCGAGCATTTACAGCAACGCGCAGAACGTGCACGTTTCCTCGCTGGAGCAGAGCGTGACGGACATTGTCTGCTTCTTGGCTGGGTATGCGTGCGAGCATCCGCACGATCTGACTTTTGAGAGCGTGTGCGAGGCCGTGCGCGCAACGGCGCGAGAATCGCCGAATTACGACAAGGTGAACTCGGCGCTGAATCGCATCGACGTGGACAGGTCGCTGTACAACGGCGCCTACGGCTTGCGATTCATATTCGTCTCTTTGTGGAACTACATCAGCAACAGCGAGCACTTTGAAGCCATGAAGGTGCGCCTGGAGGAGGAGCTGGTGGACATGTCCAACACGTGCTCCTCTGGATACGTCGCGCGCATCTGCAACGTCATTTCGGGCTTCGGCGGACCGTCCGTCTCAATCAGCGTCAGAGACCAGATCGTCGCCTATTGCATGAACGCTCTGGAAAAGGAAGCGCGCGTGATAACCAGTTCGGACATTTTCAGAAGCAAGGATGTGATAACTGATATTCTGCGGGTTCACGCCGACATCGGGAGCGATTTGTTGAAGGACGTGGGCGAGTACGAGACAGCCTGCGAGCTGTATGAACGGATGGCGCCGCGCGTGGACGAGCTTCTGGCGGACTTTCAGCAGAGCGTCCTCGTAGAGTTCACGGAGCAGGACTACGCGCAGCGGCGCTTCATCTCGGTCTTCATCCGCACCATTTTTCCACACGTCCGCGCCGGCATCTTCGAAGAGTTCAGCCCAGTCTGCGCCGAAGCCTACATTGACGAGGCGCTGATTGAGGTAGGCAAGTTGATCGGATGCTGATTGACGAATGATGAAAGATAAACAAATTTGTACAAATAAAATTTGTTGTTGAACTTGAGTGCGAGCGCCAACTTTATACGCATCGTTTCATTCTTCCAATAATAAATGCTGAAGTATCTACCTGTAATCACACCTGCGCTTCTGGGCGCAGTAGCCGCCGCCAACTGCGGCGTGTCGCGCGCGTCCGGCGCCAGCGTCCCCTACAGACCTCCGCCCGCGGCGTTTTCGGTCGCGTGGCCCATCCTGTACTTCTGCCTGGGGCTGGCGTGGTTCTACGAGCGGCAGCGCCAGAGAGTCCTCGCCGACGCCATCTTCGGCTCATTGAGCGTCGTCCTCGCGCTGTGGATCTACTTCTACTCGTGCCAGAACGACAGGGTCGCCGCGGTCTGGGTCATCGTGGTTGCCGAGACGCTGGCGATCATGACCTTCGCCATCGGCGACCAGCGCAGCAGGCTGCTCGTCGCGCCGCTCATAGGCTGGCTCTTCTTCGCCACGCTGTTGAGCGTCGCGGAGTTCAACAGCGCGCCAACAAGTATCTAAAGCAACACGCGGGATCGGATGACAAAACTAAAAACTTGTTTGGTGTCAATGTTTGTCGACATTGGGCGAGAAAGGTGGGACTCGTTCGCGCGTTCCAACGAGGCGTACGTGCAGTGCTTCGCAAAATATTTGCCTTTGTTGAGCAGTCAGTGTCGGATGGTGGTGTTTGTGGACTCGCGCGTTTATGACGAGATAACGAGGCTTACTTGTGACAACGAGCACATTGTGGTCGTGGCGCTCGATGCGTCCAATCTTGAAGCCGAGTTTCCGCTCTGGGCGGAGATAGAGAGGGTGCGGCGTATCCTGGCGTCGGACAAGCTGAAGCGCGCCGTGGGGGAGCGCGTGAAGTTCCCCGAGTGCTCGGTGGCGGAATACGTCATGGTGAACAACTGCAAGGTTAACGCTGTGCGGCGCGCGATGGATCTTGTGGTGGCGGACCTCTACGGCTGGACGGACTTTGGCTTGTTCTCCGATTATGAGCCGCCGGCGGTGCTGTGTCCCGAGAAGGTGTACTATCCCAGCAAGATTTCGTTGTGTGTCAGACGCTTGCCCTTACCTGAGGACGCCAGCATTGAGAAAACGCTGCGAAACGCGCCTGAAGTGGTCATCGGCGGTTTCTTCCTGGGGGACAGGCGGGCGATATTGAGTTTTGAAAAGTTATTTGAGGAAACGCTCCGTAGCTTTCACGACCAGGGTTATACGGACGACGACCAAGGTGTAGTCTTGCACGCCTTGTTCAAGAACCCATCTTTGTTTTGCTTGGTTGAGATTCCGTCGTGGAAGGTTCATAACCATATTTGTAACGCCAATAGAGAGACGCCCCGCGTCATGGCGTTCATCATGGCGAAGGACGAGGTCGGTGTTATCGAGCGCTCAGTGTACTCCTTGAAGGGCGCCGCCGATGGTCTAATTCTCTTTGACACAGGAAGCGCGGATGAAACTGTAGAAGTGTGCCGCCGAATTTGCGCCGAGATAGGAATTTCTTTTTGGTCAAAAAGTGGTGCGTTTGTGGACTTTAGCACGTCGCGCAACGAGGGACTGGACTTTTGCGACGCGGTATGTGGCGAGCAAGCGTACGACTTTTTGCTGTTGATGGACGCGGGGGATGAACTGGTTGGCGGTCACGTGATGCGCGAAGCCTTATTGAACATTGAGTTTGACGCCTTGTATATGGAGGTAGAATTGTTAAATGTTCGGCACATGACGTTGGACAGTGTGCGACTTATTCGCCCCCTGCGCGGACTGCGATACAAGGGGCGTGTCCACGAAACCATCCAGATGGGAGATAAGAGTGTTGTGAAGATGAGCCTGCCGTTCAAGCTGTTCCAGGATCGTCAGGCGTGTGCCTTGAGCACGCAGGCGCGCCTTCCGCGGGATATTGAGTTGCTGACTTTGGACGTAGCCGAGGCGCGCACCGATGAGGAGAAGTACAGAGCCGTATTCTACTTGGCGAACACCTACAGCGACCTCGGCGACGTCAAGGCGCGCGACCTCTACCTGCAGCGCCTCGAGTATCCGAGGTGGTCAAAGGAGCGTTTCTGGGCGCAGTTCCAAGTCGCGCGCATCGACGCCCGCGCTGGGGAGCACAAGGACGCGATGCGCGGCTTCTTCCGGTGCCTGGCGATAGAGTGGCGCGCGGAAGCCCTGCTGGAAATCGCCAAAATGTACGCCCAGATCGGCAACTTTGACTTTGCCTTCTTCTTTGCGCAGGAAGCCGCCAAGGTGGAGGTGCCCGACATCGGCGTTTTTGTAGAGCACTTTTGCTACGATTACGACCGCTTCCACTACCTGTCCGTGTATGCCTACGAGGTGGGCGAGTACGAGCAGGCGCTCGGCGCGTGCCTGAGGGCTATTGAAGGGGGGCGCGAGAAGCAATACGACGTCTCTGCCGACGAGAGCAACATTGAGCGAATCAGGGCGCGACTCAAGGAGACGTGTTGAGGTATGAGTGAGAATATTAGAAAACTCTACCAATAAATGGATGATATAAATTCTCGGAACGCCAATAACATCCGCTTCTTGATCGATCAAAAGAAGCGCAGCAGCTTTCCTGTATTCGCGACGCGCACGACGGCGCGCTCCGTCCTCACCGACTACGACAGCTTTCCCTACCAGCGCTTCAACCGCAACGACCCCGCGACTGAACATGCCGTCGTCCTCGAGCGCGAAGCGGGGTGGCGCCCGCGCGTCGACAACTGCTACAAGCTGCCCAACGGCACCAGACCAGTCAACCCGCTCACCATCGACACCATCAGCTCGTCGCTGGCGTTCCAGCCGCCGTGCTCCACTGTCCTCCCCAAGACAGTCATGGACCAGGACCTCACCATGTCGGATCTCGTTCTGAACAACAAGTGCATCTATATCAACATATAAGTTCTTAACGCAGTTGAGAACTTAATCAGTGAGCAGCTTCCGCCAGTCTTTTCCGTACACGTTTTCGATAACGTCCAGCTCCTCCTTTGTCATTTGCTCCAGCGTGCAGCTCCCGTTCAGGAGCACGTCAATGTACGCCTTGGCGGCGGTCTTCTGGTAAGAGGGCACCCCGTCGGCGCCGCCCTCGTAGTCGATAGCCATCGCGAGTTCGCCGTAGCGCTCGTACGCTCTGCGTTCCTCCTCGCTCAGCCGCGCCTTCGCCGCTTCAATTTGGGGATTGTCAAAAAGGTCGAATTGGCGCTGATCTAGATTGAAGGTCTGTTCGGACATAGCCGTCTCGCGTCGCCTTTAGATAGATAAAGAAAGGCGGCGAGGATGATGAAAGAAAACGAAATATCGCTTGACGTCGTGCCGTGCGGCAAGTATAAGGGGCAACTTGTTGAGCAGATGTTGCGCGACCGCCCCTATTGTCGCTGGTTTTTGTCGGTCGCCGACTTTGAAGCGCGGTATCCGCACATTTACTCGGCGGTACGAGACTTTCGCCCGCTGGAGTTCTTCATCGACCCCGCGAGGCGCTCGGAGGGCGACTTTCTCACGACGTTTGCCTACTTCAACCTCGTGCCCCCGGCGTCCATGTCCGTGCCACTGTCTGAAACGGAGCAAAAATGCTACACATACTACTTTACGTTCATCCAAGAAATCAAGCAGACCATCAAGGAGCGCCTGGATGCAGGACACGCGCCGATAACCGCCTTTAATATCGCGGCACCAAAGCAGTGGCTGAAGAACTTTGAAGCCCAGACGGGATTAGACCGGGAGCAACTGAAGGAGTTTTTGGGCGCGTACGAGCTTCCGAACGCGACGAGTATCATAACCGAAGTCAAGGCGCAGGCTGGAGTAGAGTACAAGGGCGGTCAGACGTTCAAGATTGCGCGTGCCAACTCAAAGGCGCAGGAGCTTTTCTGGCAGGAGATTTTGACAGAGAAGTTTGGGAACGACATTTGTTGCCAGTTTAATTTTCAGAAGGTGTATGAAGATGTGGCGCTGGAGACTTGTATATTTGACTTTATTAACATTCGGCAGAAACGCGTGTATGAGTGTAAGTTGGGACTAAAGGACTTCAACAAGCGCCAGTACGAGAAGTACGTGAGCAGTCTGGGCTCGTCGTTCAAGTTCTTCTTTTTGATAGACAGGGACTGCGTGTTTGACGTGTCGTCTGCGCGCATCTACGTAATTGATAAGAATAAGTTTGACCAGTATATACAGGCGATGCTTCGGCGAAAGGCGAAGCTGAACGAGCTCGAGAAGCTCGCGTGTGAGAGTGTGGTAGTTCAGGTTAATGATATAAGCAAGTATCTATAGTATTTATTTACGTTTCCTACTGCGTTTGTTCTTTTTCGCTTTCGCGCTTCTTTTGGGGCGCGACGCCGCGCGGGGCGTGCGAGGCTTGTGCGTGGGGTCCGCGGGCAGGTTCAGAAAGAGGGGCGCCGGCTGTGTCTTGTAAATGCTCGTTACGTAGCTGCGGAGCAGGCTTGGGCGCACACGAAGGCGCAAGGGCGGCAGCGGCGGGCATTCGGGCTGATCAGGCTGTTCGGGCTGATCGCACTGTTCGTCTGCCTCTTCTATGAACGCCGAGCGCTTGCGCCATGCCGCTATCTTTTGCGCTTTTGAACCACACTCGTCAAAGAAATCCATACTACGGCATGGATTTGTTCCCTCGGTCGTTTTTTTGTGCTATGCCATACGCAGACTACGATTTTTTGATCTTCAGTTTCACGCTGTCCTTTTCGACGTGCGAGAGCTCGTTGAAGTCCTTTATGAACTTCATGGGATCGGATACGCCATTCGCGCGCAAGAGCTCGATGAGCACCTCCTTCTTTTCCGTCGGCTTTATGGACACGAGGCGTTGCTTGTCCTCGATGATAAACGCGTGGTCGTTCAGCTTCACGCCGTTCTCGTTCCTGGACTTCAGGAATTGCGTGATGTCTTCCTTCAGAACCTTTGATTGCTTGCGCATATCGTTCAGTTGTTTAGACAATCGCCCAATCTCCTGTTCGAGTGTCATTAAGGTCGTTAATTTACTTTTCAAACTCATGGATGTATTTATTTACGCTTTAACGTTAGTGGCGCGGCGCTCACTTTGCGATAGACACGTTCTCCTCGAACAGCGTCGCGTTCTGTTCAAAGAGCACGCGCCGCTGTATCTGTCCGTGGTAGGCGTACTCCTTGTTCATCTCGTTCCTGAAGCCGTCTATCGTCTTGTCGCCGCCGTAGGGTATGAGCTGCCGCCAGTGCGGCGCCGGGTTGATTTTGCTGCTCGTGCCGAAAATTTCAAAAATCATCTTGTTCATCAGAATCTCCGACCGCGCGTACAACTCGTTGTGGCGGTTGTCGTTGATGAAAGCCAGCATGCACTGAAACGAGCAGAACACGCCGTCCGTCTCGTAGTAGTCGTTGTGCTCCACGCTCAGCTCCGCCTTGCTGCCGTGCTCGTTTGCCGCGACCGCAGAGCGCTTACCGCTCACGTTCTCCTTGATGATGTACGTGTCCTTGCTGATTTCGGAAAAATAGCTCTTTGAAACGCGGTTGGAGACGTAACGGATGGGACAGCCCAGCGCGTGCCCGATGAAGGGGTGCCTGTCCCAGAAGCAGCAGGGGCGATAATTGCCTGAAATGGGCGCGTTGCTCCGAACGTCGAGCATGCTGACGTTGCAGGTGAACGGGCGCCGCGATTCGTTGTAGAACGTGAGCGATTTGGGTTTTTCGTCCATTATGTCGGCGATGTTGGTATAAGGGCGGTCGACGTTGTGAATGTCGTAGTTTTGCTCTACCATGTACGTGTTGACGCCCTTGAGTTTGATTACACACTTTCGCTCTTTGCTCATGATTTAAAACAGCCGTTGTTTTAAAGTCGTTTTTGGGGCGTCTTTGCTCACGGCTCCAAGTAAAGGCGCTCTCTCGTTTGGCTCTCCTCTTCTTCTTCATCGCCGTTCGTCGTGTACGCGGAGTGGTTGTTCGTCATGAAGTCGTAGTCTTTCTTGGTGCGAAAGATGGGCGCGCGGCAAACGGGGCACAGGCGCAAGCCGTTGTGCGGAATGCGAATGTAGCACTCCCAGCACACGGAGGTGGAGTGCGTCGTGGTCTCTCCCGCGCCGGTAACGCAAAAGGTGCGGTGCGTCGTCTCGTTGAAGCACACGCTGCACTCCTTCACGCGGTGTCCTTGCTCCAGCGCATAGTCTATCTTAAAGAGGACGTTTTCTCGGCGCACGACTTCGGCGTCGGCGTCTGGGACACGCAGCAGAAACTTGTCGCGCAGCGGGTCGTAGTAGAACATTGTGTTGAAGTTGAGAATGTGCTGCGCAATGAGCTTCAGTTTGGACGTTTCGAAGGTCATCAGCGCATCGGGTTCTATCTTGGTGATGTCTCGGTCGGTGAATTTCTCGCGCGCGATGTACATGTTGTAGACTCTGTTGAAGCCGTCGAACAAGACGAAGATGTACAAGGGCGCCATGTTTTCGTTGTTGTTCTTGAACATGATGGTCTGATGGTAGAATGCGATGGTCGTCAGTATCTTCTCAACGTGAGCCGTGAATATGTCGCTTTCTTCTTGCGAAAACTGAATAATAGCACAATCTGTCATCAGCCTTCGGGGTCAGCTTTAAGCGACTAACAAACGCCGGAGAGGCTGAACTTCCACGAGCCGTCGCTGTTTCGCGTGTTCTTCAGGGGGCACGTCTTACACTCGGCGTTCGTCGAAGCCATGGCGGCGGCGGGGCTCGCGGCGGACGCCGGCGCAGCGTTGGAGTTCTCGGGCGTTATTTTACTTGGCATTTATTATCTCCAGAACAAAAAACGAGTTTAAAGTTGGGTTTGGTATTAAGTATGGAGAGTGTGAATTACTACGAAAAACTGATTGCCTTATTGGAGAGCAAGAAGATTAACGATGACGTGGGCTACTGCAGCCACGTGTCGATGTACAACCCGGTGTCCAGTCGCTACTGCCTGTCCAACAGGAACATTGACGAGCTCTTTGACAACTACTGCGCCTACCTGGCGCAGGGAAACGAGGGCAAGATGGGCATCGCCGAGTATCCGAAGAGCTATGCGCCGTTCATGATTGACATTGACATCAAGATACCGTACAGCAGCCTGACGGTGGAGCAGTCGGAGATTCTGGCGCGCGGCGACGTCCTCCATCTCTACGAGCGGAAGCATGTGCTGCAGGTAGTCGACATCGCGCAGAACATTCTGATGGACGTGGTGGACAAACTGCACACCTATCAGCTCAACGTCTGCGTTCTGGAGAAGGGCGCCTACGTGGTGATGGGCGACGAGACGAAGCCCGACGTCGTCAAGAGTGGCTTCCATCTACACTTTCACGAGATATTTTTGAGAAACTACGAAATCCAGCAGTTCATCGACCCCAAGATGAAGGAGCTGCTGGACGACTACGAGGTATTCAGCGACCTGGGCTTTGAGAAGTCCGCCGACGTGTACGACAGCACCATAGGAAAGACCTGGATGATGTACGGGTGCCGCAAGAAGGAAAAGAACTCCAAGCCCTACCTGGTCACCGATGTGATCAACCACAAAGGCGAATCCATCTCTCTGGAAGATGCCTTCAAATACTACGCGGTCTTTGACTGCGAGGACAACGCCATAAACATAAGGGGTTTGGAGAGTTTCTACCTGCCGCGCATATTGAGTATCATCCAGCAGAACCGCCCGCACATGAACATCAAGAGCGAGCTGCTCGCACAGAACATTATAGTCTTGGAGAACGAGCGCAGCCGAAAACTGCCTTCGAACTACAAGACAGAGGTGGCGGAGAACCTGCGCCTGCTGGACCTCCTGCTGCCGCTGATCAAGACGTACCGCAGCGAGCGCTTCGATGACTGGTTCAATATAGGGATGATGATTTACAGCGTGTCGGAGGGCACGATGGAGGGATTTGAGCGCTGGCTGACCTTTTCGCGCCGCACGAACGTCGGAAACTTTGACGAGGACGAGTGCTACGCGCGCTGGAGCAAGATGAAGACCGGCAGCTTCACCATCGGCACCCTGCGCTGGTACGCGAAGCAAGACAGCCCCGAGGAGTACGAGAAGCTGACGAAGACCATCACCTGCGACTTGTTTGCGAACGCGACGGAGCACTACGAGATCGCGAACATCCTGTACAACGAGTACGCGGACGAGTTCGTGTGCGCCGACGTCGCCAACAACGTGTGGTACAGGTTCTACGAGAACTACTGGCACGAGCTGGACGACGCGGTCGAGCTGCGCCGCCTGATTGTCAACAACCTCGCCGCCAAGTTCAAGGAGCGCGCCAACATGCACTTCAAAAAGGGGCTGGAGCAAGAGGACGACGGCAACGAGAACAAGAAGGCGAACCGCATGCACAAGATAGTCAAGAAGCTCAACAACAAGGCCTTCGTGAACGGCGTTGTCCACGCCGCCGCCGACCTCTTCTTCAATCCGAAGTTCAAGACCAAGATCAATCGCAACCCCATGCTGTTCCCCTTCAAGAACTGCGTGTACGACTTCAATAAGAACTTGCCGCGCAAAGGCGACCCCAGCGACTTCATTTCAAACTTTTCGGACATTGACTACGAGGAGTTCACGGACGACCACCCCAAGGTCAGGGAGGTCAAGGGCATATTTGAGCGCATCTTCGTCAAGGAGCGCCTGCGGAACTACTTTTACTACGTCTGCAGCACCTTCTTCATCGGCGGCAACAAGGAGAAGTTCGTCTACTTCTTCACGGGCGTCGGAAACAACGGCAAGTCCATCACCGTCCTCTTTCTCGAAAAGGTGTTTTGTAAGCTGGCGATAAAGTTCAACACGACGATGGTGACGGGTAAAAAGGTGAGCAACGGGCAAGCCGACCCCGAGCTGTCGCGCTCGGACAACGGGTGCCGCATCGCGTTCTTGGAGGAGCCCGACCCCGGCGAGAAGCTGAACATTGGGCGCGTCAAGAAGTACTCCGGCAACGACACGCTGATCTGCCGCGACCTCTTCCAGAAGGGGAAGAACATGCTGGAGTTTCAGCCGCTGTTCAAGATGGTCTTTGTGTCTAACGGCGTGCTTGAGGCGCAGCACCCCGACGTTGCCTTTTTCAATCGCGTTCGTGTGATTCCCTTTGAGTCCACCTTCGTCGGCACGAACGAGGAGTGCCCCGAGACCTACGAGGAGCAGTGTGCGCAGAAGATCTTCCCGATGGACAAGGAGTTGATGTGGCGCCTCGAGCACTTGGCGCCGGCGTTCGCCTGGTTCTTGCTCCAGTTCAGGAACAGACACCTTTCAAAGAGCGACTACGAGGAGCCCGACGAGGTTCTGGAGGCGACATCCAAGTACAAATCAATGTGCGACTTGTTCAGGCAGTATCAAAGCGAGCGCATCGAGCTGAACGTGAATAACTGGGAGATTGTGGACGACGTGTTCGACGACTTCAAGTTGTGGATCAAGCGCGTGAATCCGTCGGGCGCGTGTCCCAACAGGCAGACCTGTATAACGAACATGGAGCGCATGTTCGGCGGGCTGAAGGACAATATGTGGTTCGGCATCCGCATTCGCGACTTGGGCGATCTGACGCTCAAGAAGGAGGAGTTGAACCGAAAGTGCCGGGCAGAGGAGGCAAAGGCGGCGGAGGAGGCGGAGGACGCGGCGGCTGATGGCGTCGGCATGGTTGAGGTGGACAAGTACGAACTACGATAGTAAATACATTAAATTTTTAATCGCAATCGCGGACTTCTACATAAAATGAGTTTAAACATTGTTTGGGCGGAAGCATGAATATCCAACTTTTTCACCACCAAAAGGTCTCTTTGAACCGCATGCAGGAGCTTGAGGAGACGAACGCGAGCCTGCCGAACATGGAGACGAAGATTGGCTTTCTGAGCGACATAGCAGGGTACGGAAAGACGATAACTGTGATTTCGCTGATTCTGGAGGACTTGATGAGCTGGTCCTGCGAGGCGCCCTTCGAGCAGGTGGTTCGCAAGTCGTTCTGCAGTTCGTTGGTTCAGCGAAAGGAGACGCGCTTCCTGAAACGGCTGCGGGCGTCGCTCATCCTCATACCGAAGAACTTGCTGGGGCAGTGGCGCGAGGAGTTGTCGCGCACGGATTTGTGCGTGCAGCACGCCGCGGAAATGGGCGACTTGTCGCTTGTTCGTCCCGATGTCGCCGACATAGTCCTGTGTACGAACAACATGTTCAACAAGCTCATAATGAGCTACTCGGAGTGCGCGTGGAAGCGTGTGGTCGTGGACGAGCCGAGCGCGGTGCGCATCCCGAGCATGAAGACGCCGATTGCGGGCTTTTACTGGTTCGTCACCGCGACGCCGCAGCTGTTCTACAGCGCGCACCACTCCGCGAGCCGCGGCTCGTTCTTTCGCGAGATAATCGGCGAGCTGTCGGCGGAGGAGTTTCGCAACGTGGCGGACGCCATCACGATCCGCAACGATGCGGAGTTCGTGCGGACTTCTTTTGACATGCCGTCCACCAATTACGTTTCTCACTTCTGTTACTACAAGGTGTTCAAGGTCGTGCAGCACTTTATCAACGACCGCGTGAGGGTTCTTATCGAGAGCGGCGACATCCGGGGAGCGATTCTGGCGCTCGGCGGAAAGAACTGCGACAACATCGTGGACTTGGTGCGTTTAAAGAAGCAGCAGGAGGTGATGGAGCTGGACGCGCGGATCCGCCTCTACAAGATCCGCAACAACGGCGCGATGATAGAGGAGCTGACCCGCCGCCGCGTGCGCATCGAGGACCAGATCACGGGGCTGGAGGCGCGGTTCAGGGAAATGCTGGCGGCGCCGTGCCCCGTGTGCCTGATGCCCATCTCCAAGCCGCTCCTTGAAAGCACGTGCCAGAACCTGTTTTGCTCGGCGTGTATTCTGGAGTGGCTGAAAACCAGCAACAGCTGCCCCATCTGTCGCTCCGTCGTTCACCCCGAGAGCCTCGTCCTGCTCTCGGACAAGAGCGCCGAGACGACGGCGGAACAGCCCCTGTACCTCAACAAGTTCCAGACCATCTCCGCCATCGTCGAGGGCGACGGCAAGCGCGTCCTCATATTTTCGGCGAGCGACGCGCCCTTTGAAACAATCGCCGCGGTGCTCAGGGACAAGAAGCTTCAGTGCGAGCGCGGCAACACCTCGGCTGCGATCGAGGCGTTCAAGAAGGGTGCGATCAACGCCCTCTTTCTCAATTCGAAAACGAGCAGCACGGGGCTCGACTTACATGAAGCCACGGATATTATCCTCTTTCACCAGATGGACACGGACATGGAATACCAGATTGTGAGCCGCGCCAACCGAATCGGGCGCAAGAACTCGCTGAACGTCCACCGGCTGATTTTCATCTGAGTTCCCGGCGCACGGCACAAAAACGACTTGTTGCATTTGATTATGGTAATCAAATGTTGTCAAGGAAGCATATTGAACTCGCACGAAGCGCCCTGAAAAGCCTGTACGGCACCAAGGGCGGCATTGAACTGATTTGCGTGGTTCATAACGAGGCGATTTTTCTGACCCACATACCGCCGAACCGCCACTATGGCAAGCGGCGATACAAGTACGCCGTGGTCAACAGGTGCGTGTGGGACGGGGCGACGTTCGTGATCTCGCACCACAGCATTGACTACTTGAAAGAGAAAAACATCATGTACGCGTAACATAAATATAACTATAGAATAAATGTTGAGAACTCCGATTTTATACAACACTGGTTTCTTCAGCGCCGCGGCGAACGACCAAATTCGCGCCGCGCAGCACCTGCTTCCGCAGGACCTCGCCAGCTACTGCTACATGCCTCCGCGGCTGCCGGCGCCCGCCGAGTTTAAGTGCGGGGGCGCTTTCTGGCGACCCATCACGTTTCCGTACCCCCAAGCCAGCCCGCCGCTCCAAGAGTGCCCCCTGTACAAGCTCAACACCAGATTTACGTACGAGTCATAAATAAATGAAATCACTGCTTTCTCTATTGAAAGCGTTTTACGCCGAGAACGGGGACGTCGTGTGGGGCGCCGCGGCTTTCCAGTGTCTTTTCTCGGTCATAATCATCATCGTTCTTCCCAACGTCATCACAAAAATCGTCAAATCCACCAGATCGTCCGAGGAGCTGCGGCGGCAGCTACTGAAGGTCACGCTGCTGCTGCTCTTCGTTGCGGGTCTGGCGACGGGCAAGTCTTACTTTCAGATGCGCCTCTATCCCAGGCTGTCCCAGTTCGTGTCGCTGTACCTGGTCGATGCTCTGTTCAAGAAGCACCAGGCAGTGGGCGACCTGGGCGACATTTCTGTTCTGATTGACAAGATTGACGCGCTCAAAACCAGCATTCACAATTTAGCCTACTTCGTGTTCGCACACCTGATACCGCGATGCATAGCGCTGCTGATCGCGTGCGGCGCCCTGTTCCTGATGAACGGCGCGGTCGGCGCCGTGTTCACGTCGTTTCTCGGCGCGCAGGTAGTCTCCGTGCTTTTCACAGGTCGCTGTATGGACGCCGGAGGCAACACCGAGCAGCTGAAATCCAACGTCTGCGTTCATCTCGAAGACATTTTCAGAAACGGCGAGGTGGTGCGCACGACGCACGGCGCACACAACAACGAACTGCACACTTTCAAAAACCTCAACGACATCGTCGTGGACAGCGAGAACGCCATAAACAGGTGCACGTTCAAGTATCAGCTCATCAACTACGGGCTGATATTCGCGATGGTTCTTTCAACATTTTACGTCATCTACAAAGAGAACAAGGCTGGGCGCTTGAGCGGCGAGCACACCACCCAGAGCATCTTGATGGTGCTCGCCGCCGTCAGTGCGATATCCGACGTGCTCCTGTCGATGCCCGACGTCGTTGCGCGGATCGGCGCCATCTACATGAACGAGGCGTTCCTGAACGACATTGTAAAGTTCAAGGAGACCGCCGAGCCGCCGAGAGAAAAACCGGCGTCGTTCGACATCGCCTTCCGGGGCGTCCATTTCGCGTATCCGTCCACTGAGCATGCGCTGCTTGAGAACCTCACGTTGACAATACCAGAGGGCGCGCTGTGTGCCGTGTATGGTCCCTCGGGCTCGGGCAAAAGCACGATGATGAGGATGATTTACGGGCTTGAGAAGCCGACACGGGGCGATGTTACGATCGGCGGGCTGAAGCCCGTGCTCGTCCAGCCGTGGATGTGCTTCATCGTCCAAAACACACTGACGCTGTTTCGGCGGTCAATTTACGAGAACATAACTTACGGGATGGAGAACGTCAGCGTAGCGGACGTCGAGCGCGAGATTTCTCAGTTCAACCTCCAGTCCGTCTTTGGCAACCTCAACGAGGACTACCTCCTGAGAGCCGATGCCACCAAACTCTCGGGCGGTCAAAAGAAGGTCGTGCACCTCATTCGCGCGAAGATGAAGAGCGACAGCCGAATTATCCTGCTGGACGAGCCGAGCACGGGGCTCGACGAAGAGAGCAGGGACAAGGTTCTGGAGTTCATCAAGTCCTTCAGGGCGCTGGGAAAAACGTGCATCGTCATAACGCACGACCCCAAAGTCCGAGATGTGTGTTCCTCCGTGATTTCAATGTAATTTGCAGTAATAAATGACTTCCAAGAAACGCAGCAGTCGTAGCAAGCGAAGCAGACGAAGCAGACGAAGCAAACGCAGCAAGAAGGTAAGGCTCGTGAAGGTCGGTCGGTCGCCCAACAAGGACAAGAAGTACCGCGCCTATTTCAGCGACGGCAGACATACGGATTTCGGCGCAAAGGGATACTCGGACTTCACCAAGCACAAAGACAGCAAACGACGCGCGCGATACATCACGCGACACAAGAGCCGAGAGAACTGGCGCAACTACCGGTCGCCGGGCAGCCTCTCGCGCTACATTCTCTGGAACAAACCCACCCTGAAAGCCAGCATCGCCGACTACAAGCGCAGATTCAAACTCTGAAGCTGTTTCATTTATTTCGTTTCAATAAATGACAATTCTAAAAACTATCATTGGAATCTTGTTGGTCATTGTGGGAGTGTGGCTGGTTCTGTATCTGCTTGCTTACAGACACGAACAAGCGTGCTACTGCCGCGCACTGCGAGACTACACGAATCGGCGCCCGGAGTTCTTTAGCTGCTTTGACTGCACATGCGAGCGCGGTGCGTCCAAGGACTGTACGAGCAAGGAAGAGCGCGTCGACGACTACTACAGCGGAGTGACCGAGAACTCCACACTACACAGAGAACAGCCGTGGTACATAACCATGCCTTACGACCAGTTTGATATTACTTACTACCGCGATAAGGTTTTGACATAAATTTATTGATCTCCTATCTTCAGAATAACATAATATCTCGTGATATTATCACGAGATTGAAACAAGTAGTAAGAACGAACTCCGAGATTAAAGATTAATATTACGTTCTAAAAATACAAGACGAAATGAACTACAGCGCCCGACAGATTACAAACTCCCATCCATCCCCTCCATCATCGCCGCGAACTGGACGCCGCGCGGCGGGCGCCACTCGATCGCGCACTTCAGCGCCCAGCGCCGCGCGCACTGGCGGACGAAGCGGCGCCAACGCCAACGCCGATAGAGGCGCGCGAGGGCGTGGCGGAGCCTCGTGATGTTGACGCCGTTCACCCACCACTCTTTGCTTCCATATCGTTCAACCGCGGGTCCGTCTGCGCGATGTAGATGCCCGTACAACCACCACTCGTTGTCTCCATTCGCGTATTTAATCGCGGGTCCGTCCGCACGATGACGCTTCCCGTTCAACCACCACTCGTTGAGTCCATTTGCGCTTTCAATCGCGGGTCCGTCCATGCGATGCCGCTTTCCATTCACCCACCACTGGTTGTGTCCATTTGCGCTTTCAATCGCGGGTCCGTCCGCGCGATGGAACTGTCCGTTCTCCCACCATGCTTTGGCTCCATTTGCGTATTCAACCGCGGGTCCGTCCGTCCGATGTAATTTCCCATCCAAGTACCATTCAATTCTGCCCTCAAATTCTTTTCGTTCAATCATAATTCAAATCCAAATCTGTATTTATACTCGTTTTTACAAGCTCCCATCCATCCCCTCAAGCATCGCCGCGAACTGGACGAACATTCTGGTAAATACTTACAACAATTCCTTTATGCTTTCTGTGTTCTTGATTATTTGCGTCAAACATACAATATTGTTGAACAAAAAGTGGTCCGCTACCAAGAGCATGTTGTCCTGCTCGTTGTTGCGCCGCGCGAGGTCGTCCATGATCTCATTCTTGAGCGCCACTATGTCGTCTATGCGCCGCTCCTTCGCGTTCTTGTTGAAGAGCGCGACGTTCCGCGCAGGCTCGCCCAAGGTCTCCTGCTCCTTGCTCAACCGCAAATACGCGTCGCTCAACTCCTTCGTCTTCGTGTTGAACAGGTCTTGCTTGTCCTTGAAGCGCTGGATAAACCTCTGGACCTCCTGTAAGTTCGTCAGAGCCTCGGTCAGCTTCACAGAGTGCTTCTTGTAAATTTCGCGCAATATGTCCTGCACCTTATTCTTAACTTCCAAGACGTCGGTGGACACGTGAGACGTGCGAGCATACAACGCAGGAAGGTCTATGCTGGTGAACAGCTGGCGATGCGGCGCCTTGTAGTCCATCCCGTTGATGACGTACAACTGGACGTCGTTTGAGCGCGTTATAGCGCCGATGTAGTTGCCGTATTGGATGACCAGCTTGTACTCTATCGCGGAAACGCACGACTTCAGGCGCTCAAGCTGCGAGTATATCATATTGACCTCGCGCTGCTCCGTCGTCTCTATGCTCGAGAGCGGAATGTCCTGCTTGTACAGGCGGGAAAGCTGCTTGCTTATATCCTCGCCGTCCTCGCTGCTCAGCTTGACGTCGCCGTAAACGTTCTCGTCCTCCACAACGTCGGTGTTATTGACGTACGACAGAGTGTAAGAACGCACGTTGTCGGGGACGGGAATGTTGAAGCGCGACGGAATGTACACAAAAAAGCAGCAGCCGGTCGTGTCGCTCAGAGTCTGCAAGTACACGCACATGTCGTCGATGCAGAAGGCGCGCTGAACCTTAAACCCCTTGTTTCGCAAGAACGTCTCCAACTTGTAGTAGCTATGAATAGTCATAATAAACAAAAAAACTCTTTAAGCATTTATCTCGTTAGGATTACTCTTTGTCGCGCGCACGGTCTCGTAGAACGCGATCGCCTCCTTGGACGCAAAGATGCGCTCGCGCCTGTATCCGACGAGCTCTAGCCCGGCGGCGGTGCGCACTCGGCTCAGCGCCGTGTAAGCCTGCCCCTTTTCGAACACGCCGCTCATGTCGAAGCGCACCAGGTCAAGCGTCATGCCCTGCGACTTGTGCGCCGTGATGGCGTAGCCCAGGATGAGGGGCAGCTGGTGAATCTTGATGACGACCTCGCCGTTGTTCTCGATCTCCCAAACGTGCAACTTGTTAATGTGCCGCCGCCTGCCGTTGAGAAACTGAACTACCGGGAAGCCGTCGAGGAAATCAACGACGACGCCGCGGCTCCCGTTACAAAGCCCGCAGTCGGTGTCCAGGTTGGCCACCAGAATGACCTGCACGCCCTTGCACAAGTACAGGTTCTCGGACGCTATGACGTCCTTGATGTACACGTCGGCGAACACGCCGGCGTTGGCCTCGTAGTCCATCTCGTAGTGGTAGAACTGGAGCGAGTTGTCGGCGTTGAAGAGCCTGTCCAGCTCGCCGTTGTTGAACTCTTCCACGTTGCGGCGCGTAGAAAAGATAGTGGTGGGCTCGATGCCGTCCTTCGCCACGCTGACGCCTTCGCGACTCAGCAGCAACTCGTGGCTCTCCTCGCTCAGCTGCCCGAAACGGCACTCGTCCAGGCACTTCTGAAACGCGACGTCGTCTTGGCGGTAGTTCTTCAGCAACTCGACTACAGAAAATGCGGGGAAGAGGCGCGCCCAGCATCGCGCGTTGAAGCAGTAGCCGTTCGGGCTCTTCACCGGCGGCAGCTGGAGAAAGTCGCCGCTGAAAACGAGCTGCACGCCCCCGAAGGGCTTGTCGTTCCGGCGCAGCAGGCGCGCCATCAGCTCCAGTTTGTCGAGCAGGTCGGGGTTCAGCATGCTCACCTCGTCCAGCACCAGGACTTCCATGATTCTCCACCACTTGTACAAGTCCCTGTTGGACTTGATCTTGAAAATGAGCTTTTCAATACTATCGTTCCCTGTTCCGATGCCCAGCGTGCGATGTATCGTGCTGCCCTTGATGAGAACCGCGCTGATGCCCGTGGTCGCCGTCAGCGCAATGTTGGCTTTCGCCATCAGCTTGTGCTTGTAGAAGCGCATAATGACGTGCGACTTTCCGGAGCCGGCGCGAGAGGTCAAGACCACGTTTCGCCCCGACATCATCAGCTCAAGCGCCCGTTGCTGCGTCTCGTCCAAATCCTTGTTCATCATCGGTGTTATCCGCGGCAGCGGCACGGAAGTCGTTTTTGCGGCGCTTAGGAGCTTCGGTCCGCCCGACGGGTTGTACTCCAGGCAGGACAAGCTCACGCCCATCCTGATTATGTCCATTATCAAGTTGACTTCTCGCGTCAAGAAGGGCAGGTCAACGCGCTTGTACGTCTGGAAATTGGGATGGCAGACGACCAAGAACAGGGACGAGACCGACAGCCCGTAGTGCTTCTCGAGGATGTGCTTGTAGATGTTGAGTTGCAGGGCGTATTCGTAGAAGTTGGCGCTCTTGAGGTGCTCTAGCGGCGGGCGTGCGCTCTCCCCGCTCGTCTTGATCTCCTTGCTCCGCTTCCAGTCCGCGATGGTGTACGTCCCGTCGTCGTTTCGCACAACGCAGTCTATCGTGCCCGCGACCGACAGCTCCTCGTCGAAAATAGCCCATTCCGTGCGATACACCGCCGGGCGCTCCGCCGCGTTAAACGCGAGGAACTGCTTAAATTCGGGCGATTCGTCCGCCACGGGCTCGTCGTTGTAGAACAACTCGATGCTCTCGTGCATGCGCGTCCCCTGCTCGCGCGCCTCCCTGCCCGTCTGCTCCCAGAGCATCGCGATTTCCGCCTCCGACATGTTGTAGTACTCGTACGTTGGGTCCGTCTTGTAGCGCCGGCTGTTCGTGATGTACCCAATGGTCTTTGCGGCGTCAAAAGGCTTGAAGTAGGAGTGGCACAGGGTCGTGACGTTCATCTTTGCGCACTCGCCGTCGATAAAGTACTTGTGTTCTTCGGCGTTGCGCGTCAAGCGCCCGTCCCGTTCGTGTTTATTCAATATCGCCAGTTTCATAATTTCCTGTGGTGTGCCTTTATAGGACGTTTTTACGTCAAGTCAGCAGGCAGCCGACGCTGATGCTCAGCGCCACAACCAGGATCACCATTAAATTATGAATGTGCGTAAAGACAGACGCAACGTCGCCCTGAGCCGTCTCGTTCTTGAACATGACGAGAACAGCGACGAGGGCGACGAACGCGACCGATGACAGGATAAAAGGCATCATCGCCGAAGTCGTGCCCGACGCGAACAGCGCGCGCGCCGTGAACACGGAAAACACGAACAACAGCATCGTATAACCCAGCACCAGGTAGAAGCCCGTGGTGTCGAGCAAATCGAGCTTCTTGTCGGCGTCCATCGTGGACGACTTGTCAATTGAATTCAAGTACAGGGCGACGGCGAGACCGACGGCGAAGAAGAGCGCCAGTGTCAGGCGCCAGTTGAACCTGTCGGCGGACGGCGGCTTCGGGCGCGACAGAGACACCGAGCGACGCGAGGGCGCGAGGCTGCGCCTCTTGAAGTATGTTGCGGGGCTGAAGGGTGCGGACAGCGCGACGGATGACGGAGACTCCAAGTTCATTTATTATTGACTTAAACATTGTCTAAAAGAAAACTCCCAGTAAAGGAATGAACAAGAATATAGAGTTTCCTTGCCTCTTGCTGGCGAGCGAATACGCGCCGGACGCCTTCTGGTCCGCGATCCTCATGGGGCTGGCGCGCAACGAAACACCCCTCAACGTATTCATATCCAAGAAGTTTTTGTGCTGCTCGCTCAAGGGCGCGTCCTTCTCTTATAAGATCAACGAAAACGAAGATCCCGCGACCATATGCGCGGACATCATCGCCCTCTTTCAGAACAAACTCAACATCAGGTCGTACAACGACCACATCAGAGACATGAAAGCGGCGGCGGCGCACCCATCGGTGCGCAAAAAAGCCACGCGCGACCTCCAAGTCGAGGCGTTCTTGATCCGAATGCAAAAGAAACACAGGCTCTCGTGGAAGATCTGCAGGTCTCTGCTCACGCACATCAACATCGCGCTCGTGCTAAAGGCGCTGCAGCCGCGGCACTTTGTCATGCGCGACAACAACATCGAGTCCATCAGCGTGATCGAGTTCACCAACGGCGCGGTGGTCTTCCACCCCTCGTTCTTGGAGTGCTCCGACTCCGTCGTGAAGCTGTGCGAAAAACGAATCACCATTTGCGATCTGTGGAATGCCTTCATCGAGAGCCAGAAGAGCTGTTAACTGTTAAATGCCACATCGCATGATCTGAATACAAACTAGAATTCATCTTTCCTCTGGTAAATTTACAGCTAAAAGATGAATGCGATTGTCAATGAAGATAATTTGTGTCGGTGACATCCACTTTAAGGTATCAAACTACAAGGGCGACTTTCTGTTCTGCAGGAGCGTGGTGCGATTCGCGCAGCGCCACAAACCAGACGCCATTGTGCTGATGGGCGACGTTCTCGACCAGCACGAGAAAATCCACGTCTCGCCGTTCAACCTGGCGTGCAGGCTGATCCGGCGGCTGCGCCTGATTGCGCCCGTGTTCGTGCTGGTCGGCAACCACGACTTTGCGAACAACACTGAGTTCCAGTCCGAGAACCACTGGATGCTTCCCCTGAAGCATTGGTCAAAGAGGGTTCACATAATCGACAAAGCGCAGATAATGAGCGTTTGCGGCGTCCAGTTCACCTTCTGCCCCTACGTGTTCCCCGGACGTTTCCAGGAGGCGCTGGACAGCGCGGGTGCGTGGCGCACGAGCGCCGCGGTCTTTGCGCATCAGGAGATCCGCGGCGTCAAGATGGGCGCCTTCGTGTCCGTCGTCGGCGACGAGTGGGACGCCGACGCGCCCTTGCTTATCTCTGGGCACATCCACGAGCGGCAGCAGCTGCGCGCCAACGTCTACTATACCGGCAGCAGCAAACCAGTCTCTTTCGGCGATGACACGCACGGCTTGACGACCTTGGAGATTGCCGACGGCGAAATGACCGTCGAACACCATGAATTGAAGGACATACCGCGCAAAGTCAGCTTGACCTGCGACCTTGGTGACATTGCCTCCTTTGATCTGGAATGTGCGGCGCACGACGAAGTCCGGCTGAAAGTTCTGGGAACGACCGAGGAGTTTAAGGTCTTCAAGAAGACTGCGTGTTACAAGAATCTCATGAAGCGCGGAGTAAAGGTTGCGCTTCGGCTGCGCGGCGCACACATCGTGGATGAAGCGGCGGTAACAACTCAAAGTGGTTTATCCTTCCTGAAAGCGCTCCAAGAAGCCATAGCGCGAGAAGACAACGCCGAGTTGAAGCAGACGTTCGATGCGATAATCAGCGCGTAGAAAAGCCAATTAATAATTCAACTTTTGGACTGACACAGAATTTAAAGGCGTGTAATGTGAAGACTATGAACGGATACATTCATAAAATTCACAATTTTGTACGGAATCACACCAAAATTTCCGACACCGACAAGCCATTTTTTGTAGCTTGCGTATTGATTTCCTTGAAGGACACAGAATTTAGACGCATTGTCGTGGACTATGCGCATAAGCAGCATGGCTTTTTGTACGACTTGATGGAGAACCAACTGCGAAAATATGATCTGGACATTGATACCTTTCGATTCTTGCGAAGTGATGCGTCAAATGCACACCTACATGCTTTAATCAAGATGGTTCACGACATCTATAGCTCAAATCCGTCTGCGGATTTACTTGCTTTGTTCTATCACGAGTTCGTGAGATATACAAACAGCGATGGAAAGCACCAAGGCATAATTCTCACTGTAGAGCACGCCGTAGAACTAATGATAGACTTGCTCTGCATCGGAACTTCAGATACCATCCTCGACATATGCTGTGGGACCGGCTCCTTCTTGATCGAAGCTCACAAACGGGGCGCGAAAGGAGTGGTCGGGTGCGAGTTCCAAAAGAAATTGTTTGAACTCTTGAAGTGTAATTGCTTGTTGCGCGACATCACAGATTACACAATTTACAATAAAGATTGTTTCGACGTTTCCTTTGAAATGTGCACTAAGGTGGCACTTAATCCGCCGTACGGCATGAAGCAGAAAGAGTTAAGTTTCGTAGAACGTGCATTAAAGTTCGTGCGTGATGGTGGGCTTCTTGTTGCCATCCTCCCGCGTTCCTGTATTGAGTCGGTATTGAACGCAAATATACGGGCGACTATCCTGAAGATGGCGCGTTTGAAAAAGATAATTTACATGAACAAAAACCTGTTCGCGCCACATGCATCGGTAGAAACTTGTATTTTGCTGTTTGAACGAACGCGACATGGGCACGATTTTTCGCTGGACGTCGTTGAAGTCCACGACTACACGGAGGACGGCATCATCCTCGAGAAACATGTTGGATTTAAGCGCAGCGATGAGTTTGCCGCTTTGAGACAAAGAATGCTGGACACAAAGAGGAGCATAAAAATCAGTCCTAACAGGGAGTGGCGGGAAACAACGGGCTCTGTTTCCGATCTTGGAGAGTTCGTAAAGGAACATCTTATGGTAAAAGTGCAAACGGAGTTCAACCGAAAAATCCAAGAAGTAGAATCGCGTTTATGCGAATATTCACTCGGTCATTTCGAAAATATGACATGTGCCGAGTTTAGCATAACGGATTTGTTTGAGTTCGTGAAAGGCGGTAATGCGTGTATTAAGGCGTGCAAAACGGAACGGAGTGAAATCCATCGTAACTATGTGGTTAGTGCCTCAAAGAATAATAACGGACATTCTGGATCATGGAGTGACATTGCGCTTTCTAAAGACTGCTTTACGGTTTCTAAAAATGGATCTGTCGGCTACTGCTTCTATCATGCGGAGAGTATTGATGCGACGGGAGACATCTGCGTTCTTAAACTCAAGGTGGAGATTGGTTGTAGTAAAGACGAACTTGCCAGCTTAATTACTTTCAATCTGATACGAAAGCCGTACAACTACTCTTACAAGTTGAACCAGCGACGCTTGGCTGATGAGAAAGTATTACTGCCTGTCGATTCTTGTGGACTTATTACCAGAATTCGTATGCCAGAGATTAGCTTAACAATAAATATAACTTAACAGCATCTTATTCATAACCATGCCACGATATAATAAATATGCCACCGAAAAGTTCCTACGTTACCTTGGAAGACACAACACGTTATTCTTGCTGTGGATGCTTGTGTATCAAGGACCCAGCGAACAACGCCCCACCAAAGATAGTCCCACAGCCATTCGTCTTCTACACGCGCTCCTGAACAGGCTCGTAGTGGTTGCCGCTCCAGCCGATGAAGAGCACGCGCCGCGGCATGCGGTTCAGGGGCTCGAAGACAATGTCGGATGTTCCATCTCGCTCGTTCTTGACCACGACACGGATGCCGTAGAGATTCGCACAGGCTGCGATTTCGATTGCGCCGCCGAACGTTGAGGCGCGGCGCATCTCCGCGACGTACTCGGCGTCAACCGCAAAGTCGCTATCTTCAAAAAGGGCGCCCCTTTGCTCCAAGTAGTCGCAGATGCGGGATCGGAGATGCGCCGCCGTTATGCCTCCTATGGAAGGCGCGAGACTTTCAAATAGACACGACATTTTATTCAGAGTAGAATGTTATTGCAAAGTTCTTTAGATTTTATGAGAAGACAGAAAAAAATTTTGATCGTGTGCTGATACGCAAACAACTTAAACAACTTCTTGTATCATCAAGAAACAAATTATGAACGTATCGTATAAGCAATTTGAGCGAGAATGACTGGTGTATGAATCGGTAGATGAATCTAGAGATGTGGCGTTTGATGTATAACAATTTCAAGTTGTATTCATTTACTGGGGCATTACGAAAATCTTATACTTTGAACAAGTTTAAGGTTTCTCTACAAAAGGGGCAACTATCAACTTTTTTCCAACATTGTTCGCAAAGTGCGTTGGCGCAAGTTTCGCACACTTTGCGCTGTTCTGACTGAATTTCAACCATACATACAGGGCATTCTTTTACGTGATTTTCAAACACCAGCCGAATCTGGTTTTTGATGCGTTGTTCGCTGTCAGGATTCACAGTCGTTAGACTTACCTTCTCTTTGAAAAACATTGCTCTTGAAAAGAACAAATTAATGCCATTTGCGTCCTTTAGTAATGTTTTGCGAACGATTTCAGGGTAAGGCGCGAAACAAAAGAGAATGACGTTTTTGCGCGTATGACTCAACGAGAGCACTCGCATAAAATCCGTTGGTGTGCGAACGTCTCGTAGAGATACGGCACAAAAGCCAAGGGTTTTCATTGAACTCTTAATGAAAGTCTCGTTGCTGGTCGTCATTGCCATCTCCTAAAGTCGGCGTCAAGGCTCGTTTTTTTGTGTTATGCCATACTTTGTTTATAATGTGCGGAACTTGGCGTCGATGGACTTCGGGAGAAACGGCGCTTAGAGAAGGCGCGATACAGGGCAAATAAACGAGGTGTGTTTGAAAGTCGGTTGAGAAAACACAACGGCAGGCTAAAGATTTATACACATAAATTATGGAAAACTTGATCAATTCACTCAAGGAGCGCAGCGTCTTCGTCAACTTTGAGATACCCTCCTTCAAGTCGTTCGGGCGAAAGAAGAACGCCGCGCCGCCAGATATGCCCACCGATAGCGTTGCGTTCATAGACGTCGTGGGAAACCAAGACAACGTGGAGGAGCAACTTAAAGAAGAGGAGTGCGCCACGCTCCGCCTGCTCTTCGTGCTCACCAACAAGACTTTCTCGCGAAAAATGGCGCGGGTCCTCATTGAGGAAGTCTTGCTCCCTTTCAAGAGTGTCATTAAGGAGCATCCACGTAAAAGAGAGTTTGATATTCAAATGTTCATTTTCAACAACGACCTTGGCGACTTTACGCTCAAGTCCGTTCACGACATCGCCCCCAAGCCCACGGAGACCAAATCCGCCATCACGCCCAAGAGCAAGGCAAGCACGAAAGCAACGCACGCACCGCTAAAGGCAAAAATCACCACGCCCGAGGTGCCCGCCACCGACGGCAGCTCCGTGGCGCCTGAAGCCCGCCCCGAGAGTCCGCTGAACTTCCTACACAGAAGCAGTCTGGAGGACGTCCTTTCGCCGGCAGAATGTGGCTTAAAGGTCGGCACGGAAGCAGATGTCTGATACACTTGAGAACTCAACCTTCTGGTTCGCCGTCGGCACGTCGTTGCTCTTCATCATCAGTGAGACGCTCTCCTTCATGCCGACGCGAGCCAACGGCATCGTTCAGGCGTTGATTACCGGCTGTCAGGACGCCCTGAACAACCGAACCGTGCTTCCTCGTTAATGTCTTTGATTACATCAAAAGCATTAGTTTGATCAACCGCATCACGCCAGTTTGTCGTGAAACCAGCGTGGCAGCCACTTTTTGGCGTCGGCGAAGTTAGTTACGCGAATCTGTCGCAGGGAGCACCGGTGCCGCATCGCGCGCTCCAGCAGGTCGGCGCCGGTCAGAAAGCGCCCGTCGAAGGCGACGACACGCATGAACCCGCTCTCTTTGGCGAGGTCGTTCATGCTGCGGCTGAGGCAAGCGAGATTTACGCGCTCGCGGGGCTCCAGGAAGTCGCAGATCAGCGTGAAGACGTCGGGGGGTAATAAGTCCATTGTTAAATCTGCACAGCTTTAGCGATAGGTCAGCGGTTCGGTTAGCTGTCGGCATTGCTGCAGTTTTCTTCCTGCTGGAGTTCCTTGCTCTTTATGAATATCGTAATCTTGCCGTTCTCATCGATGGGGCAGTAAATCGTAATGTAGTTGGAACTCGTGAGGTAAATCTGGGACGAAAACGCGGACAGTTTCTTGAACTTCACCAGCTGCTCCATTTCAAAGGTGAAGGGCTCGCCGTCGTCGTCGCTGGCGGCGTTCTTCAAGGAGATGACGTAGCGGCGCCGGATGATGTCGTTGCTCGCGAACACGAGGCGCGCGCCGCCGTTGCTGATGGTTATCATCTTGACCTTGTTTAGCCCGCTGATGATTCGCTGGAACTCTGCCGTTTCTATCGTGTACAGGGTGGTGAAGTCCAGGGGCGGATACAGCGGAAAGATGTGCTGAACCATCTGCACGCGCAAAGTGTAGCTCGACATAATTTCGGTCTTGTTGGAAATGCGAATGATTAGGTCGTTGGGCTGCCCGTCTTCTATGATGAACTCAATCTTGTCCTTTTTGGTGACAGTGCTCAAAATCTCGTGGAGGTGGTTGGAGGAGAGCCCGATGGGCAGCGCGCACACGCCGTCTGTCAGCCTGACCTCGTCGCCCTTTAGCTCAACCGATGCCATGCATTTCTGGTAATGACCGATGCAGTTGATAATCAGCATGTCCTCCTTGAAGTAAAAGCAGGTCTCCTTCACGATGTGAAGAAGCATATTTGACAGAGCCTTGAAACGCACGGCGTTGTTGTATTTATAATAGAGCATCATTACAAAATGTGGGCTTTAAGCTCAATCGTCTAGACGACGTTGTTTATTTCCCTGACTATGCGGTTTATGGTGAGCTCGGAGAGCCCGCACTTGGCGGAGTAGTCTTTGAGCTTGACGTTGATGTTGCTTTGAGACATCCAGTAGAACACGATGCCCGCCGCGACGCTGAAGGGCTTGGCGCGGTTCAGCTTTGAGGACTTGTTCTTGAGGGACTTGCAGATCTTCAGCACTTCTTGGCGCTGCTCGTTCGTGCCCTTGTAAAAGTCCAGTATCTCGTCCACGAAGCAGTCGGGGGTTATGTAAAAGACGTTGGATGCCAGAATAGGCGAGCGCTTGCGGTTCAGGTTCGTAAAGTCCAGTCCGCGATTGCTGATTTTGCGCCCGACGTTGAAAATCTGGCTGAGACGATGGAGCGACTGCGCCTTGCCGAGGATTTTGTGGGCGTGGAAGATGACGGCGAAGACCAGGCTCTTGCGCGGATTGCCGCGGTATATCTGGTTGCCGCAGAGCTCGATGAATATCTGGTTCGCCAAGTGAACGACGTTGTCGGCGAATCCCAAGTGCTCGACGTCGGCGTAAATGGTGCGCACGTTCTCTTTGCGCGCCAGCACGCGGTTGGGGTTCTTCTGACCTTGGTCGCCGAAGTAGCGCCACTCGCGCTCCATGCTCACCTTGCTGTGCACCTCCACTCCGCACTCGCGGCAAAAACCGCGCGCGCCCTCGGTCACGCTGCTGTGCGCGCACGTCGCCGCCTCCTTCAGCTCCTCGGGCTTGTCGTAATTTTCTAATATGCTTTCTAAAGTATCAAACTCGCTCATTATATTAGTATGTTCTTGACGTAAAACTTGTTTTTAGATAGTTGTAGGTCGGTCAACATCGTTGTTAATGATGATCGAGGTCCACGATGGCGTTGAGTTTCTTCTGGAAAAAATTAAATTTTAATTTTTCAGAAGAATTGTGGCGGCTCGGCAAGGTCAATCATCATCGTTATCAAGGTCAATCATCATCGTTGTTAAACCACAAAGAATATAACAAGCAGGACAACAAACAAAAAGAGAATGAACGCGGCGCGGCGCTTGGTGTACTTGAAGTCGAAGAAGCCCTCCTTCAGCGCCTCGTTGCTGTTCTTGATCTCCGCCTCGGTCGCCGCCCCGTCCGCGCGGCAGAAGTTGGAGTACACGCGCTTCTTGACCACGTCTATGCCAGCGTCCGCGTAGAACGCCGCCAGCGTCCGGCGCGTGCCCATGCCGTAGAGCTCGAGGTCGGTGCGCAGCTCGGCGCTCAAATCCTCCGCCTTGACGCCGTCCAGACCGAGATAGAACTTTGCTTTGTTGAAGGCGTCCATGTCCGAGTAGGTGGGGTTGTCGGTCCATATCTTGTTTTCCTTCTCTCGCGTGTAAAAGTGGAACACGATGTTCTCCGTGGGGTTGAACACGTCGTAGCCCGCGGTATAAGCGCGCGCGGAGTGCAGGATTTCCTCGCCGACAAACAGGTACGGCAGGAGCGGGTCGTACGGCACGTCGTGCAGGAACGCGCCGCGCGCAAAGAGCATGCCGCCCGCCAGGTAATAGTGGCGCCGCGGCTCGTTCTCGGTGTCGCTGGTCTCGGCGCCCTGGAACGACAGCATGCCGCGCGAGTTCCAGAACGCGCGGCACATCAGCGGAACGTGCGTGTCGCCCGCCTTTACGCTGTCGGCTTCCTCGTACGTGCGCGGGTAGTGGGAGATTATCGGGCGGTGCGAGAGACCGCTCTGTTCGATCTGCTCAATCATCCGAATCAGGCGCGCGTCCCAGTCCGATACGAACTTGGTATGTGAATCGATCTGAAAGAAGAAGTCCTCGCCTTTGTACAAGGTCGCGCAGACGTAGCGCGCGTACGTCGGACCTTTGGCGTCCGTGTGCTTCAGGCGCGCGACGCGCACGTTCTTCGCCCACTCGCGACACTTGCTCAGACAATCGTCGTCGCCTTCCTTGTTTTGCTGGCAGACGCCCACAAACACGCGCTGGGGGTACTTGGCCTGCTCGTACATGTGCCTCAACGTCTCCGAGCACAGGGGGTCTCTATAACTTGCTACAGAGACAAATATAGTTTCCATCGTTTATTATATCAGTTGTCAAGACAGCGAACCGCGACAAACGGCGCAGCGATGGCAGACATCTTGTAGATGCCGCAAGCACTCGCAGCAGTATAGGTGACCGCACGCCGTCAGGACCGGCTCGGTCAAATCGTTCAGACACACAGGGCAGGGCTCACCGGCGAGGCTCGCCAGCAAACTGACCACGGACGCCGGCACCTTCGTAGAACGCAACGCTCTACGGCGGCACAAGCACCGATCGCACAACGCACGCCCGTTTCTCAGCACGCTCGACGCCGCTTCACCGCACATCGAACACTCACTGCCGATTTCAAGAATCAAGCGCGCCAGATGCGGATGGAGCAGTTGCGAGTGATTTTCGGCAGGCGGCGGCGGTGGCGGTGGCGCGGCGCTCTCTCCTCGGACGCGCAGCAAACAATCCTTGACGATATCGTAAATCTCCTGTTTCCTCAGGTTGCGCCGCACACTCAAGCCCAGCTCTTGAGCCATCTGATACAGGCGTGGTACGAACGGCGCCCTGTAGCGCGTACACACCTCGCCCATCTCCTCCAGTAGAAGCTCATGACGACCCAGAGGACGCGCGTCCTGCGTCACCCGTCTCAATATGTGCTCCACCAAGCCATCATACAACTCGCGCTTAAGTATAGACTTTCTATACTTATACCCAAACTGCCCGGCAATCATGTCCAGTCGCAGGCGCGTCGGCGCCCCACGCGGGCTATAATTTTCAAGTTCAGTCAAAACAACAGAGATATCCATTGGCCGTAAAGTAGTCTATGTTAATGATCGTTTTTATATGGCGGTCTACGCCGCGCTTGTATTTATCGGCGCCGGCCGTATGGCGTAGCACAAAAAAACGAGGTTTCGGCCTGCGCTTTAGATAGGCAATGAGTGTTTCTCAAATGAACTTTACCGCAATCTTTGAACTAATGAACGAGTTTGTCGTTGACTTTTTAGTCCAGACCGACGAGCGACTGGCTACGCAGTGGTCGGAATACGTTGAAGACGCCGACTTGAAGAGCGAGTTGCTGGCTTTGATGTCGCGTAAGGGCAGCAAGGCAGTCCGCCCAAAGACGCCTTTGGCTCTCTTTACGGCTGCGCAGATCCATAAAAGAAAGACGGAGAACAAGCCCTGTAAGGGAAAGGAGGTGCGCGAGGAGATCAGCGCCGAGTGGAAAACCCTAGAAAATGAAAATAAGAAAAAGTGGTACGATGAGGCGAATAAGCGGGTTGATGAGATGAATGAGGGCGTTGAGGAGGAGAAGAGGGTGAAGCATTTCGTCCTCAAGGAGAGCAAGAAGAAGGTCGCGACAGCCTTTGGCGAGTTCAAGCGCCTGAACAAGGACGACGTGGCTGACCTACCGGCGAGAGAGGCGAACGCAAGGCTGAAGTTCATGTGGGAAGAGATAGACTTTCGCAGCGAGGAACGCGTTCACTACGAAAACTTGGCGCGGGCGGCGAATGGTTTGCCTCCCGTGGATCCGCCGCACCGCACGGCGATGGCTCTTTTCTGCATCGAGCAGCGCCCTTTGTTGCGGCGCGAGCATGCCGATCTCAAGAACAGCGATATCACCAAGAAATTGAGTCAGATGTGGAAGGATTTGGACAAGACCGAGAAGCGGAGATACGCCGACAGCGCCGACCCTCCAAAACAAAAACAGAAAAATACTTACTCCACCGACGAGATAGCCGAGATGGCGTTCAACCTCTATTTTATACGCCACACTCCCGACATCTGCGATAGATACGATGTGGAGAGTTTAGATGAGATACCGAATTTAGAAGAGGTCAAGGAGCACTTGCGGACGAATTTCAACAGCGACCGGGGCAGAGTCGGCAAGTACATTGAAAAAGTGAAGCGCAAGATCGTGGAGGAGAGCCAGAAAAAGAAGCCCGCCAAAGACAAGGACTTTGAGAAGTTTGTCGCCGCAAACATCGCCGGCATCCAGGAGCTGCACCCCGAGTTCACGACCCGCAAAATCCGCGCCGATCTGAAAAAGACGTGGCAACAAATGAGCGAGGAGGAGAAGACCGAGTTTTTGTAATGAACTCTGGCGAAACGTTTTTGCCAGGAATGCCTGTGTATAGTAAGTATAAATACAATGTCTTGAATTTTGCCTAATAAACGTATGTGCTCTCCTCGTCCATCCAACTCTTATTCGGAATAAATGCGCTGTCGTCCTGTGTGAGAATGTTGCCGAACAACTTTACGGAGCGTTGTTTGAGTATGCGCTCGATGCTGGGGATTTGTCCGCCATTTGCCTTGTATTCAGCCTGCAGCCTTTTCAGCTGCTTTTCGTACTGATTCAGATATATTTTTTCAAAAACGTAATTGAACTCCTTGTCTACGCCCGCGAAGGTTGCCGTTACGGGTTTATAGCGCCGCGCATACACCCTCAAGAGCAGGTCTGCGATGTACTTTAAGTTCGGCACGTTGTTTTTCCTATCGCGCATGGAGAAGAAGAGACCGCGAATAAACTGAATGAGATCTACGCGCGGCACGGCAACGCCGTACATGGACCATCCGAAGTCGATGGCGACCGGGAGGTACTCTGCCCCCTCGGCGATGATTGCTACGTTCTCGTCGTGTAAGTCGCCGTGCGTCAGGTTGTGTTTGCTGATTTTCACGATGAGCGATAAGACCGCGGCGGTGAGGTCGTTGAGCTGCTGCTTCGTGTACAGCTGGTTGATTTTTTCCGTGATGGTGCTAATTATGCTGGTCATGAGGATGACGACGTATTGTTTGCCTTTGTCGGTGTAGGTGAACTGCCCGCTGATGCGCTTTTTAGTCCCGTTCAGGGTCACGATGGTGGAAGGCATCGCAAGTCCGTAGTGCGCGAAGAGGCGCTGGAAGAGAAACTCCAAGTAAAGGCGGAAGTCAAAGCCCTTCTCCTGCGTGGAGACGACTTTTACGATAGCGGTGTCGTATTTGTTGACCTGGCTGCGCGCGCGAAAGACAACTCCGAAGGCGCCCTTTCCGATTTGTTTCTCGATCAGGTATTTCTCTTTGAAAGCGTAGAGTTTGCTGACCAACGTCTTGCCGCCAATCTTATTCAGCGAGGCGATGGTCTCTTTGTTGGGCAACAGATTGCGTTTTTCTTTGTGATGCTTCTTGTGCGTCTGCTTCTTGTGCGTCTGCTTCTTGTGCGTCTGCTTCTTGTGCGTCTGCTTCTTGTACTTTTTGCGCACCGCTTTCTTCTGTGGCTTTCGTTTCTTGTATTTTTTTTGAGGCATTTATTATAGCAATACATAATGAATATTGCTACTGGGAGCTTAAAGACGACGTGTTTTGATTATGTTTGTAATCAAAAGAAACTTGACGAAGGAGCGTTTGCAGTTTGATAAAATAACGCAGCGCCTAGACGCGCTGTCCTTTGACCTCCGTGTTGATTCCGTGAAAATAACCCAGAGCATATCGAGTCTGATTTTCTCGGGCATCACGACGCAGCAAGTGGATGAGCTGTGCGCGCACTCCTGTATAAACTTGGTGTTTGAACACCCCGACTACTGCACGCTGGCTTCGCGCATCCTGATATCCAACCACCACAGGCAGACGCCCTCGCGCCTGCTCGACGCCGTCACCATCCTCTATTACAACATTGATTCAAACAAGGAGAGCATGCCGATGATTTCCGAAAAGTACTACAAGGTGGTCAGCGAGAACGCCGAGAAGTTGGAAAATGCCATCAACTACAAGCGCGACTTCAGCATCGACTTCTTCGGCTTCAAGACGCTGGAGAAGTCGTACTTGTTGCGCGCGTTCTACAACAACAAGATGAGGACGATAGAGCGCCCGCAGCACATGTTCATGCGCGTGGCGCTGTGTATGTATCCCGACGACCTGGACAAGGCGATCGCGGTGTACGATCGACTGTCGCTGAAACACTACGTTCACGCCTCGCCGACGTTGTTCAACGCGGGGACCCCGAAGCAATCGCTGGCGTCTTGCTTTTTGCTCGGCGTCGAGGACAGCATTGACGGCATCTTTGACAAGTACAGGGAGTGCGGAGTTATTTCGAAGTGGGCGGGGGGCATCGGCATCCACCTCCACAAGATACGCTCAAGTGGGTCTATGATAAAGTCAACGGGCGGTCAGTCTCTCGGTGTGCTGCCGATGCTGAAGACCTTGAATTGTATCGCGCACCAGTTCAACCAAGGGGGCAAGCGCCTGGGCTCCTTTGCGGTGTACTTGGCGGTAGACCACCCCGACATCATGGCGTTCCTGTCGGCGCGCAAGAATCAGGGGAGCGAGCACGAGCGCGCACGGGACCTTTTCTACGCGCTGTGGGTGCCTGATCTGTTCATGAAGCGCGTCCAGTCCAACGAGAAGTGGAGTTTGTTTTGCCCTAAAGTCTGTCCCTTGCTGAACGACGTCTACGGGGAGCGGTATGAGGCGTTGTACGCCGAGTACGAGGCCCAGGGGCTGTTCAAGGAGCAGGTCAACGCGCGCGATATCTGGAGAGTCGTGCTTGATCTCCAAGTTGAGACTGGCATGCCGTATGTCTTGTACAAGGACGCCATCAACAAGAAGAGCAACCAGCAGAACATTGGAGTGGTGAGGTCGAGCAATCTGTGTTGTGAGATAACGGAGGTCAGCGACGAGAACGAGACGGCGGTGTGTAACCTGGCTTCTATCTGTCTGCCGTCGGTGCGGGTCTCGCCCTTGAGCGGGCACAGCGCCTTCTTGGCGTGCGTGGACAGCGAGGGTGATAGCGCGCAGACGGAGCTGGCGCGATTGCTGCTGAACGCGTCCCAAGTCATCGTAGAGACGATTAGTGGGTGTTCTTACTGCGTGATGGTGAAGGCGCTGCTGGTGAACAATGGGATGTCGTACTTGGAGGTGCCGGTAGCAAAGCCCCCTGAGGATATGACGTACCCGCAGGTGTTCGTCCTCGGCGACGACGGCGTAAAGAGGCGCGTGGGCGGTTTTATGGACACCCTGAAATTGCTGCGCCCGCGCGTCAACTTTGAGATGTTGCGCAAGTTGAGTTATGAGTTGGTGTTTAACTTGAACCAGGTAATCGACGTGAACGACTACAGCGTGGCGAATGCGCGCACGTCTAACTTGCGCCATCGTCCCGTGGGCATCGGCGTTCAGGGCTTGGGCGACTTGTTCATGGCGATGAAGTTGCCCTTTGACAGCGAAGAGTCGCGGCGCTTGAACAGAGATATCTTTGAGACGATTTACTACGGCGCGGTTGAGGCGAGCGTTGAGTGCGCGAGGAGGAAGGGCGCGTACGAGACGTTCGCGGGCAGTCCGATGTCGCGGGGCGTCTTTCAGTTTGACATGTGGGGCGTGAGCGAGGCGGCGTTGTCGGGGAGGCACGACTGGGGCGCGTTGCGCGAGGAAGTCCAGCGCGTGGGCATGCGGAACAGCCTGCTGGTGTCGTTGATGCCGACGGCGAGCACCAGCCAGATAATGGGCTCGTACTGCGAGGCCTTCGAGCCACTCACGAGCAATTTGTACCTGCGCCGCACGTTGGCAGGCGAGTTTGTTTTGTTTAACAAGTATCTGGTGAACGACTTGCTGGATTTGGGTTTGTGGAACGAGGACATGCGGAACAAGCTGCAGTTTTACCGTGGGAGCGTTCAGCTGATCAAGGAGATACCCGCACTGCTGCGCGACGTGTACCGGACGGCGTTTGAGATTCAGCAGAGCAGTTTGATAAAGATGTCGGCGGAGCGCGCGCCGTTCGTTTGCCAGTCGCAGAGCCTGAATCTCTTCTTCAAGAACACCGAAAAGCTGAACAACGCGCACTTTTACGGGTGGAAGCTGGGTCTCAAGACGGGCAGTTACTACATTCGGACGCAGGCGGGCGCCATCTCCCAGCGTTTTGGGATGGACATTGAGGTTGAGAAGGAACTGACGCGAGGGTGCGAAGGGTGTAGCGCTTAGGTATTTTGTGTCATGCACACAAAATTACATCAGTGGAGAACGGAAATTCTCCAGAAAATTTCAATCAACGTATCAAGACTATGCGATTATAGAAATCGGTAGTCTCAAATGACTAATTCGGAAAAGTTTGTAAAAACGATAAATAAATTCACTTTAATTTAGAGTTATGATTGAACGAAAAGAGTTTGTGGACAGAGTAGCATGGTACTTATATGGACAGCACCATCGCACAGATGGACCTGCAGTTGAGTACATTAATGGAGATAAAGAGTGGTGGTTGAACGGGAAGCGCCATCGTGCGGACGGACCCGCGATTGAACGAACAAACGAAACCAAAATATGGTGTATGAACGGGCATCTACATCGCACGGACGGACCCGCAATTGAAAGGAAAAATGAAATGCGAGAGTGGGTTGCCAAAGAATGGTTCGTGAATAATAAGCGACATCGTACGGATGGACCCGCGATTGAATACGCAAATGGAAGCAAACATTGGTATGTGAATGGGCAGTGCCATCGCGCGGACGGACCCGCGGTTGAATGGGAAAATGGAAGCAAAGAGTGGTGGGTAAATGGGGAGTGCCATCGCGTGAACGGACCCGCGGTTGAATGGGTTTATAAAGGCAAACAATGGTGGGTGAAGGGGCAGCGTCATCGCGCGGACGGACCCGCGGTTGAATACGCAGACGGAAGCAAAGAGTGGTGGGTAAATGGGGGGCGCCATCGCACGGACGGACCCGCGGTTGAATACGCAAATGGAAGCAAACATTGGTGGGTGAATGGGGAGCGGCATCGCGCGGACGGACCCGCGGTTGAATACGCAGACGGAAGCAAAGAGTGGTGGGTAAATGGGGGGCGCCATCGCACGGACGGACCCGCGGTTGAATACGCAAATGGAAGCAAAGAGTGGTGGGTAAATGGGGAGCGGCATCGGGTGGACGGACCCGCGGTTGAAAGAGCAAATGGAGACAAATCATGGTGGGTGAACGGGGAGCTCCATCGCACGAACGGACCCGCAATTGAATCGGATGATGGAGGCAAAGAGTGGTGGGTGAACGGCGTCAACATCACGACGCTCCGCGACGCCGTCAACCGTCTCTATCGTTGCCGGCACTGGCGCCGCTTCGTCCGCCGGTGCGCGCGGCGCTGGGCGCTGAAGTGCGCGATCGAGTGGCGCCCGCCGCGCGGCGTCCAGTTCGCGGCAATGCTTGAGAAAATGGATGGGAGTTTGTAAAACATACGTATAGTATAAATGAGAAAGTTAAATTGTTTTCTTGACCTTGACGAGACGCTTTTGAGCTCCGTGCCAGCCGACGAAATGACGGCGAGCTTGAAACAGAAGCTCGACGCCTTTGACTACGTCAAAATGGACGACCAGTACTACGTCGTCAAGCGCCCGCACATCGGCAAATTCTTGGACTTTTTGTTCTCTAACTTCAACGTGTCGGTCTGGACCGCCGCGTCCTGCGACTACTGCTGCTACATCGTCAAAAACATCATTCTCACCAAACCCGAAAGAAAGATAGACTACCTATTCCACTCATATAACTGCGACATCAGCAAGAAAATAGGCGACGGCATCAAAGACCTCGCCATCCTGTGGGATAAATACAAGCTGGAGGGGTATGGACCCGCGAACACCTTTATCGTGGACGACAACCCCGAAGTGGAGCGCACCGGTTATTGTATTCAAATTCCGGAGTTCAACTTCACGGACGACGACGCCAGCGAGGACCGCGTGTTGCTTGACTTGATGGACGAGTTGCGCGACAAGTTGGCGGGGCGCGCGGACGTGGCGGCGGAATGAGCGTTAGCGTGCGCGGTTAGTGAGCAGATAGAGAATCCCGACGATGAGCAGGAGCACGAGGAGGGCGCCAAACACAGGATGGACGGGCGCAGGGGTGGGCGGCTCAGGAGCGCGCGTTTCGGGTGGAACGGGCGGAGGCGGCGTGACGTCTATTTCCAGCCCGTTGAGCAGGCGCATGCACTTGTTAGCGCAGTTGGAGCCCATCGGACAGGAGGCGTAGCACGTGAGCAGGCAGTGCGAGTAGGGGTCGCATCCCTTGTACGCGGCGACCTCGCGCTTGAGGTCGTAGCAGCTCGTTTTGTTCCGTGACACAAGTGGAATTAGTTTGTTCATTCTTTATTATTTATCTTGCGGCAAAAACGACTTTTGCGCGGACGTGGATGGAAAGCATGACTGACGACGAACGCAACCAACCAAGTGCGAATGAAGACGACTACTGGGTAGAGTCTCGGAACTCGGCTTCGGAGACGGCAGAAACGGGCAAGTGGCTCTTGTTCTACCCGCGTGCGCAAATCGACGAAAGGTGGCGCGCGGCGAAGGCGGCTGCCAAGCTGCTCGGTCTGGACGCGAAGTGCTCCACGCGGCGCCCCAATCCGCGCGCCTCCGGCGACGACGCGGTCGTGGTCTTTTACGCGCCGCTGGGCGACGCCCCGCGCCTGGGGCTGCGGCTGCGCGACGAAATGAAGTTTGAAGGTCTCATGTACTACAAGACGGCGAAGCAGACGGAGAAAGGCACGCGCGCCACGGGCGCGACCGAGAACCACAAGCTGCTCCTGTATCCGCACCTTGACAGGGTTATCGACCGCGCGGACATCGTGCGCATTTCGGTCGTGGGCTTCAGGTATCGCAGCGCGCGCGTCGACGACTTCGTCATAGGCTTTGAGAACGGGAGCGTGCGCTTTGAGAAAGAGCCCACCAACAAGTACGATCCCAACGCAATCAAGGTTCTGGTCGCAGACCGGCACGTGGGATACGTGGCGCGCGAGGACGTGCCGAAAGTCGCGCACTGCCTGGACGCCATCAGCCTGCTTGAAGTCATACCCTACGACCATTCTGTAATTGTTAAGCTCGTAAATAACGTTTAATCTATGATTTTTTTATATTTCATACTCCAACTGATATCTCATGACCGACATGAGATACGATTACTCTTTGTTAAGTGTTTTATCTACAATCTTCATCACGTCGCCGAATCCGTCGGTGTTCTGGAGCGACTGGATGAACTTTGACTTGTCAACGCCGCCCTCAAACATATCCTTCAGCGAGTTCGTGAGCTCTTTGAACATGTCCGATTCCATGGTCTTTTTCAGCATGTTCTCAAAGTCGCCGCCGCCGTTGGACACGAACAACTCGTCCACGACCTTCAGCGACTTCTGGAACATCTCCCCCATTCCCTGTTCTTCGCTCTCGCTGAGCTTGATGAGTTTCGACACGCTCTCGTTCTCCCGCAGCGACGGCTCGTAGTCCATCGCCACGCAGACCAAGTGCTGCCACAGGGTCTCTTCGTCGTCGAGGTGCTCGAAGGCGCGCTTGAAGTCAATGTAGACGCCGTCGCTGTAGAAAATGGTGGGTTCAACCAGTGCGTCTTTGTCCATCTCCATGATGGCGTTCTTGTTGCTGGAGCAGAAGGAGGCAAAGTGGTCAACGTGCTTTTTCCGGAGGTTCGCGTTCTTCACCCCCAAGTTCAGCAGCCGCAGGGTCATCCGCAAGGGCTTCCACTCGTCTCCAGAGAGGCACTTTGCCATCTCTTCCACCATGAAAACGATTTTTTCAAAAGTCAAGGACACTTCCATACCACTCACCCGCTCGCTTTAAGCCTGCGTTGCTCAAATGCCGCGCGACGAGTAGTTGTTGGTGGAAATGGGGTACATCCTCTGCTGCCAGCTCTCGGTGTTGATCTTCTGCATGAGGCGCTCCTGGAGCTCGTTGCGGCGCTGGAGCTCCAAATCGAGCGCCGCCGCCTCCGCTTGGTTCCTCACGCTCGCGAGGGAGACGCCGAACTGCGACCCCATCGGACCGCTGGTCTCTCCGAACCCGAAGACGTCGAGTTTGTTGTGGGTGATGTAGCTCGGCATCAAGACGCTGTCGACGTCGTCGTAGTAGTATTTGGTTTGCCCCAGCAGCGGGTCGGTGTAGGCGCGGTACGATGTGCCGTAGGAGGTCAGGCGCGGGTCGGTCATGTTCGCCGCGCTCAAGGGTTCGCAGGGGGGGTTCTTAAAGGACATGATGTTGTTCTGAATGTTGGGCTCCAGCGGGTTTTGCTGGTTGAAGGCGAGCCTGTTGTTGATGTTCTTGACGTCTACGGGCTCGAATTGTTGCTGGAAGGCGGTGCCGATGTTCGCGTTGATGGGTTCGTTGACGGCGGTGTAAAACGTGGCGTCGGGTCCGTTGTAGGAAGTGAACAAATTTTTGTTGAACTGCGCCATCTGAGGCTGCTTGTTGCACTCCCCCAGCGAAAGGTTGACTGGCAGGTTGTACGTTGTGTTATTCGTGTCGTAGCCGCAGGCGTCGTTGAGGAGTCCCACGTTGTACATCTGCGTGACCTTCTGACTGTTGGGCTCCTCGGTCGTGGCGGGCGGCACGAAGCGATTGCAGGTGCTGCCGGAGCAGAAGGCTTCGCGCGCGAAGGTGTTGTCCACGGCGTGCAGGGGCGTGAAGGCCTCAACCGAGGGCTGTATGCTCTCGCCGTTGATCAGGGGCGCGTTCTGGAGGCACTGCCCAAAGGAGCACGGCGCGTTGGGCAGATAGCCGCTCTGGTAGAGTTCGTCCGGTGACGCGGTGTTGATGTGGGAGTGGGACGTAAAGTTGGTGGCGCGCCAGAAGTCCATGTCGTGCGACTTCGGCGTTATGATGGGCTTAATGAGGGTGCGCTCCATGGGCTGTCCGAAGAGCTTGGCGTTGTTCGTGGGGTAGGGGCTGTCTTCCTGCATCGGCGCCTCGCTGTCAAACGGGTTCCAGACCGCGCGCATTAGCAAGTTGCCGTTGGCGTCGGTGGTCGCGCGCTTCAGGGGCTCGCTCACGGGCTGCGCGGGCTTTTGTCCGTACAGGTAGTCAAAGTGCTCGACGGTGTTGCCCCTGAAGCCCTCCATCGCGCGCTTCACGCAGAGCTTCTTGTAGAGAACGATGGCGAGAATGAGACCCGACGTGACCACGTAAAAGGCGAACGGCAGGTTGAAAAACAGACCCACAATCAAGACGATAAACAGAACGCGCACCACGCAGTCCAGAGTCTCGGACGGCGAGCGCGGAATCAAGGTGAAGTTATCGAAAATATCATTCATCGTTTATTTATGTTATAACATAAATAATTAGACGCCGTTATGCCTCCTATATAGGCGCCAGAGTTTCAAATAAACACGACATGGATTTATTTGATTCATATTTAATCTTACATCTCGGAGTTCGTCCTTACTACTTGATTTTCTATCTCGTGATATTATCACGAGATTCTATGGCATAGCACAAAAAACGTCAATATCGTGTGAGTGGTAAAATATGTATGATGGACGACACTTTAATTTTGAGCGGTTATGTTATTGCAAAATTCTTAAGATTTTGTATAAGAAGACATAGAGAGTATCTAAACTTATCTTTTCGTTTGTGTGATAAGGTTCTCAATAAGGAATACCTGCAAACTAAATCAATGAGAGCCCAAGAAAAAATATTAGAAAAATTGCTAAAGAAATACAACATAAACAATAATTTGTTATTAAATGATATTCTGATCCATCATGTTAAACCATCAGTTAAAGCCGTCGTTCGCGGTCTGAAATTCAACACCATAGTGAAGAATTACATTATAAATATTCGGATATCGCCAGACTGTATTGTGTGTTTTGAAAAGTCGGTTGAGAATAACCCAATAGTCAATAAGCCAGACTGGTTCATTATGAAAAATGGTAAATACCTGATTGGATATAATCAAATAGATTTGTTCAATGGTGGACATCAGTTAGACAGAGGAAACTTATATGTAGTTGAAAATAACAATACCGATAATATGCGCTACATAAACGTCGTTGCGTTTGAGCCTAAAATGTCAAAACGCGAAAGTAAAGCTCAACGTATTTACAACATCGGCTTCAGTAAAAAGAATATCTGCTTATTACACAACCTGCGAAGCATCATCGAGGACTTTTTGGACACTCGCTAACAAGGCATCTTGGACTTCCGATTTGGATAACGACCTTGGACCTACCGTATTATTAAGTTCGTAAATATAATTATTCATTGCTTTACATAACTCAATCAAATTCACAACCACGTTCAAGCGTATGAAGTAATGACTTTGGGGGGACTTGTTGAGATCCGTTGTTGCTCGGCCCGCGTAGAACCCAACCCGGCGTATTGAGATTTGCGCTTTATCCGCCTTAACAAAGCCGAATAGAGGCGACTGAACGAATTTGGGCACAAGCTCGCGGTCGTGGTCAAGTCTTTTCCATATTTGGAAGACGCAAGGCACGTCGTAATTTTTACCCGCAAATTCAAAAGCATCTTCCTCCAAATCAAAAGCGTCAACCAGATGAAACGAGCGTGGAAATATCTGCTGCATGCTCGGTTTCTTAAAACTCTTTGGTAGGATAAACGCAATCAAGTATGCGAATTCGGAAGCCCGTTTGATGAACTTTTTAGCCATCGACGATTGTCTGCCGAAAGGCGGATTTCCAACGACTGCAATCCGTCCGTCGCTCCCAGTTCCCGGGATGTCGTAAGTCAGAAAATCGGACTCTACGACATCAGGATGGTCTGGTGCAATGTCGATAAAGAGCGTCGGCGCAAAGTCGCGAAGCCGAATGAAGGCGCCGGCGCCGGCGCTTGGTTCAATTATCAGACTCGCCTCCTTGACGTGTGGCTCCAGCATCGTCATACATTGAGACACAATTTTATTCTTTGTGTAGAACTTATCCATATTAACATTAATAGCATATCTTTATGTTGTTTTTAGCGATAAAACCAGAGTGAGAAGTGATCGGCGTTGCGCGATCGTATGCGGTATAATAAACATGAACACCTTGTTAGAATCCGTAAAGAGTCTGGCGCTCCGGAACACGCAAGCCAAAATCGGCGTCGTGCGGCGTTTTCGGCGCCGTGTCGTCGACGCCAGCGAGCGCGGGCTGCCTTTCTTGAGGCGCGACGCCACGACATGCTACGTCGCGCCGTGGTCGTTTCTCATCATCAACGGCTACGACGAGATTTGCGAGATGGCGCAGTTTGAAGTTGAGGGTTCGCGGGTCAAGGACGAGACGCTCTACGGCGCCCTGCTTACGAGGCTGGACATCAACGACAGCTTCACCGCGGGCGACTGCGACCTGGACTACGACACGCGCGCGGCGATACTCCAGCAAACTCTCGGTCGCCTCAACGCGATCGAGCAGCGACTGATGGCATACCTTGAGCTCATTGAAGGCAGTGCCGCCGACGCCAAGCTGCAGTCCGACGACGAGGGCGTGATACGGATCGTGCCCGCGTGGAGTTTCAAGAGTCCGCGATTCGGTGTCAGCGTCGCCGTCTTCTACAGCGCCGGAGGCGAGCTCACCGACCGAACTCTGTACCAGGAGTTCGCCTAACTTGATGGACGGCGACCGCCTCACGGAGTCCAGTATTCAAAAATGATGAGTGCTAATTGTGATCGGAGACTACTAAAAGATGCGTTCGGCGTCAAACTTTAATCGCGCGATTAAAGTACGATAACTTGATTATGGTTTCGCGAGAATTATGAAACACTCGGGCACAAACGACAAAATCGCCTTCCTGTAAATATCGACGTACGGGCTCGTGTTGTCCAAAACAACCTCGTTTTCGTTGGTGCGAACGTTGAGCTTGACACTGAGTACCGGCGAGTCGGCGGTTTCGCTGAGAGACAACAATAAGCTATTTATTTGAGATCTCACACGCGCGAGAATCTCCCTCTGGACGTGTTTGTGAAGGGCATCAGGGTCATAAACGGCGGGCATGCCCATTCGTGGGCGTCTTTAAACTAATCTACCGTGCCCTGGCTCTTGAAGTTCCAAATCATGAAGAGCGTTAGAACGAACATTACGAGCGCCATGTTGTAGAAGGACTGGTTGACGAGCCGCACGATGCGCACCTGTTCGCTGTTGTTCTTGAACTCGATAGAAATGAGGGACAGCGCCGAAATTATCATCGTGATTATTAAAATGAGGTAGATTTGCCGAATGTCGTGTTTGTCTTTGATTTCGAGGTTGTTCACGAATACGAAGACGAGGATGAATACCGCGACGCCGCCTTGGAAGAACGCCTGCTGCGCACTCTGTTGCACCTTCTCGGTATCGACGTCGCTCACGTCGGTCGAGCTGTTGAAGAGGTTAAAGACGCTGATCGCCAGAAAGGCGAAGTAGAACACCGGCGCGTACTTCACAATGTTGATTATGCCGAAGGCGAAGAATATGATGCTGAACAGAACCACCGAGAAAAGGAAGACATAGAGCGCGTCCCTGTCAAGGGACACCCCCAGCACGTCGACGGAGGGCAGATTTCTGAACTGGGCGGTGTTCTCCACCAGCTGGTCAATGTCCTTCGCAGACAGAACGCGCGGCGGCGGCGCGTCAGGTAGCAGCGTGGATACGTGATTTTCAAACTCCATTTATTATTTGGCGCCACAAAACACGAAAAGAACCTGTTTATTGACGTCGAAGAAGTTGTAGTCCGCCCGCACGTGCTCAATGTGCTCGTAGGACATCACGGCAACATGCGCGGCGTCAAGCTGGGCGAGCTCCGCGACGTCGCGGCAGAACGCCACCTTCTTTCCGCCCTCCTCAAAGTGCCTGATCAAAATAGCCACCTTGCGCGTCAAGGGCACGTCTAAGGTGGGTCCGTGCTTTTGTATGTCGCTGTCCGTTTCAGGGTTGTAGGTAGTGCATTCCGAGGTCGCCAGCGGCGGGTTCACGTAGTAAACGTCCAAGACGTCGGCGGACATCATCATCAGCGTGTCTATCGGCACGAACAGCCCGACCGACCGAATGACGTCGATGAACCGCCGCGCGCCACGGGCGCTGATCAGCATACAGAACGTGCCCCCCAGCGAGTGCTCACTACACCACTTGGCGTCTGCCTTGAACAGCCCCGCGGCCGCCTCACGACCCCGTATGGGGTGGTGTCCCAGAAAGCAAATGTCCCACTCTGGTAACTGCTCTGTGAGCGCACCGAGGCGATCTTCAAAGTTGTCCGCCAGCGCGGCATCGTCTTCGGCGACCACTACCATCTCGTCCCCCCGCTCCACCACGCGCTCCAGCAGCCGAAGATGGCTCAACGCGCAACCAACGACGCCGCTGCGCCAAAAGTACGTGTTCTCATTGCACAAACGAATAATCTCGGGCGTGGGCTCCGTCATCGCCGCGCCATCAACCGCCTCAAACACCTCCCAGCGCCCGGGGTCAGTGGTCTGCGCCAAGAAGGTCGCGAGGCGGTCGGGGCGGCGCTTCAAGTTTATTACCAAGAAGGGCACTTTTTGTTTCATCACTCACGCGGCGGCGCTTTAAGCGCACACAGGCTGATTTCTAGCAATACTTTGTATATTCAATCCTATTTTACATTACTCAGACGCGAAATACGTCCGCATGAATAACTCGTAGAAGCCTTCGATGCTCCTGCGGTCGTGCGAAGTCAGCTTGATGTTGGTGGGAACGCGCGGAATCAAGTTTGCGCGCGAACACTCGCCGAGATACTTGTACATAGTGTCCCTCGCGTCTTTTGTCAGGATGTACTCGTAGCCTATTTTGTGCCGCTGCATCACTACCTGCGCGCACTTGTACGACGAGTGATAGAGGTTGGACGGCTGCGACACTACCGAATCCGAGAACGCATACTTCGCCCAGACCCTCCGGGAGTAGGCAAAGAGCCCCTCGGCGATCGCGTCCCTGAACTCCTCGAACCACAAGCGCACGAAAGTGTCAGAAGGCGGCGCCATGATCAGCCAGTTTTCCACACCCGGATACGTTTTGCCCTCTGCCTTGAAGCGATGCCCCCGCAGCTCGAAGACGAATGGTCGCTTGTGCTTGACCACCTGCTCGTAGATGCCTTCGATCTCGGCGGGGTCGTTCAGCACTATCGTGGCGTCCATGTACAGCCCGCCGTAGCGGTTGATGAGGTAAAGCCTATAGAAATCAGAGCGCCCCTGAACGTGGATGACGTCAAAGTTGCGCGGCAATTCCTCAGCGGGCACGAGTCTGCCAATCGTCGAGTCCGTGAGCATTATCAGTTTCCACTCGGGCAGCGAGCTCTGCATTTTCTTGATGCACGCGCTCACCAGGCGCGGCATGCGATCGCTGTTCCAGAAACAGAATATGTGCTTGTGGTTCGGCGCGGGCGTAAAGTCGCTCTGTGTAGGGGTGGGTTCGTAGCCTTCGATTCCGTGGTATTGAAACAACAAGCGTGAAATCAACAACGAAATGATGACGATTGAAATCTCAAAAATCATTTATTATTCAACTCTAAATAAAGTTATGCGACGATCTACGAATGCCAAGCGATCTGCGCGCGCCAAGCGATCCACACGCACCAAGCGATCCGCGCGCGCAAAGCGATCCACACGCACCAAGCACTCAGGTGGACACGTTAAAACCGCAAAGTACAACGAACGCTGCGTGCGCACGTTGAGGAAACATTATCCCAAGCTCTCTTTCGTGAAAATCAGATTTGGTAAAATAGGGTATAAACAAACCCCGCGTTCCCGCATCCGTCGTTTATCGCCCAAGATGAACAGACTATGCGTATAGTGACCTCAATAGCAGCTGCTCCTACAAGAGTCTGACGATACGCATACGAACTAATATAATGTCATATTAATTCAGTCGCTGGACTATACGTGCCCGCAGTAATCGTCCACCATCGGGATGGAGCTGTCGTAGATGCCCCGTTCCTCCGCCTCAATCAACAACGCCGCGAAAATGGCGTTGAAGGTGTCCGTGTGCCCCGTGTCAACCAAGTTGAGCGCGTGCGCGAGCTCGTGGAGCAGCACGTAAATGAGCACGTTGTTTGAATAGTACTTGCCGTTCTTGTCTCGCAGGCACAAATATATGTCCTCTTTATTGAACGTGTAGCTCTTGTTTCCCTTGAACAGGGAGAGCTCGTCCATTATACACCTGCCGTTCATACACGACAAGATGCCGGTGCGCGTAATCGCGGGGTCGAACATCGGCTCTAGAATCGCCTTCAACTCGTACAACTTGGGGTCCAACTCCTGGTTGAACGTTTCGATGCGGCGCAGAATAAAGTACAGCAGAAGCACAACTACAACCACGAAGAGAACGTTATAAATCATTTATTCTATGGGAAATGAATCGGATTGGGTTGTGAGCTGTATAATAAATGAATGATCCGCTCTATGCCATTTTGAACGACGACATATCGTACGTTTCAAGTCTCGACACGAAGGTTCTGATTGACTTGGTGTACGCGCCCCAAATCATCGAATCAAAGGAAACGTTCGTGATGGACTTTGTAGTTTTAAAGTACGACATTAACATGTTCAAGTTAATCACGCAAAAGATTAACGAAGTGAACGTCGATCTCTATCCGCTGACCAACGCGGGATACAAGGGTCGGCAAGACACCGAGCTGGTGCTTGAGATTCTGGAGAACTACGATAATAACAACTCTAAATTGAAAACGATGCTGTTTTTGCTGTTCAAGGAGAACCTCGACCTCTTCAAGTCGGTGGACGACAAAATGAACGAGGTGCTCATTTTCGTCCTCAAGACACTCATGTCGGACCAGGACGCCGACGACGCACTCCTGGAAGACCAGACCGACATGCTGGGCTTCTTGTACAAGCTCATATCCAACTTCATAAAGACCGAGAAAGAACCAGAAATCAAAAAGTTTTTGATCACGGAACTTAACACTTTCAATCTTTTGAAGTTGTATGCTTCGGTCGCATCCTTCGGTGCCGACGACGACATTATGAACGCCGTGAGAACTGGTTTGCGCATGATGAAAATTTCATTCAACGACCCAAAGATTGCAGACGCCATAATCAATGTCAACGACATCTCAATGTTTGAAAAAGTGCTAAAAAGCAGGGTATTTCCCTCCTCATTCCCAGCGTGGGTCATTATCTTCATCGCGCGGCGCGACGACTTCTTGTACAACATATTCGAAAAGTTATTGGCGGACAAGCGAAAGCGGGCTTTCGTAGTAGATAAAATCACCGAGACATTACGGAGCCTGACTTTGAACAATGAAGGCATAACATACTGGTTAACGTATGCCATCGATGACCTGTTTCCCTTCAAATATTATCGGTGCAAAGAAATGGGGAGCATCATATCTCTGATGATTCGTAACGTTCCCGACTTACTTGGGCTGGAGTTAAGAGAAGGATACACAGCACCAGAACACAACATCATTACGTATTTAATTGATAGGATTGTAAAAACAAAAAACAAAGACATAATCTACTGTTTGGTTGAAATGCTGAACCAATCCATGCAAAGTATATTTGATATATACAAAACCATTAAAAACACAAAGATGCCAGATTTCGCTCAGTACGTGAACAAGTACATCGTGGACGAGAATCCGCTTTTCTTAGTTGGGTTGCGAAAGAAATTTGAAGATAACCAAAAAGAGTTAGAAAGCGTGGTCGGTGTGCCGGCGCCGGTTGCAGAAGTGCCGCCCGAGTCCATTGATAAGACTCTGGAGTTTATCGAAGGCGATCTGGGGACTAAAAAGCCAGCAAGCAAAAAGAAGAAGAAGAAGAAGAAGCAAAGCGCCGAAAGTATAATTCCAGGTCAGAAAACAAATATCATTCCTCTGAACGAGGACGAAGTGGCACAGGGCGTTGAGGAAAGCAAGGTCACGGACGCCCCCGCCGCCGAGGAGAGCGATGTAATGGGCATTCCCGCCGCCGGAGAGAGCGATGTAATGGGCATTTCCGCCGCCGGGGAGAGCGATGTAATGGGCCTTTCTGCCGCCGGCAAGAGCGACGCCTTTGCGACCTCAACCATCCTTGCGTCCTCAACGACGCTCCGTGACGCGCCCACCCTCACACGAGAAGGCATGAACAAGAACGTCGCGGAAATCATTGAACGCATCAAGAACAAGCTCCGCATCTCCGCCGAGCCCAGCCCGAAGTCGGTAGTCCTTCCCAACGAACTCCTGTGGATCATCTTTGCGGGCAACGTCGCCGTGTACGAGACGGAGGACGCCGACCTCACCGCCGACGTGCTGGAGTTCTTGGGCGACCGTGCGCTGAAGCTCGTTCATTGTATTGATGCCGTGGAAATCGTCAAACGGAAGCAACTGGGCGGCGAAAGCATCACTCTCGCGCCAAAGAACCTCACATACATCGTCCAGGAGCTCGAGAAGAACGAGACCCTCATGTGCTACTTTGACTACGAGCACCTGGACGTGTGCGACGAGGTGTATGAGCTCTCCAAGATGGGCGCCCTCACCCTGCCCCTCGGCGGTGGACCATTCAAGAAGACGTGGTGCTCCGACTTCTTTGAGGCGGTGGTGGGCGCAATCTTCCACCACTACAACAAGACCAGCGAGGCGCTCGCGATGGAAAATGTGCGACGTTGGCTGGCGCTGATTCAAGTTTACGACGAACACAAAGACTACATTGTCAACAATAAAACGTATTGCGTAAGGTATATTGATGTTGTATAGACGAAACATTCGTTGATTAAATCAACAACATGCAACTACAATTCTGTTGGAAAATAAAAAAATATTTTTTCTAAAGAAATTCAACTTCCATCATCATATACAATCATTACTTGATAATGATTGATGTTCACAACTTCTTATGTCATGCCGCTGCAAATCGTTTCCCACTTCGGCTTGTGCTCGCAGACCAGCAGCTTGTAGTAGCTCAACGTCGGCGTCGCCAGCCCACAGCCCGCGCACTTCATCAACTCGCTGTCCTTGCGCACCAACGCGCCCCGCGTCGTCAGCATGTCGCACAGCACCTTCACCTCCGCCACGTCCTCGTAATCCTTGCTGAAGGTCAACACCGGACCCTTCGCGATGTGCAGCATGGAGCAGTACAGCAGCCAGTTCTTGCGGATAGACGCCTCGTACACCGGGCACACGTCGTCAAAAGTCTCCACCAGCAATCCGGGGTACTTCTCGGAGTACACCGAAATCACGTCGCGTAAGGTCTGCGCGGTCAGCACGCGCTTATTAAACTCTTCTTGGTCCATACGCTCGCGCCGCGGTCTTTAGACGTGCGGCGGCTATCCGTAGGTGGGGTCGGTGGTGGGCGCGAACCTCGTGCGGTTCATGCGGCGCGACTGGAGGTGCATGAGGTCTTCGCGCGTCTCCGTGGTCTGCTCGAGGAAGCTCAGCCCGCCCTCGTACGTCCGCCCCTTCGTGCGCAGGCAGTCCGCGACCTTGAGCGGCTGGCGGTCGTACTCCAGCCACACGTCGTCGACGGGCGTGCGGTGGACGTAGCCAACGACCTGCGCGGCGTTCGCAAACACGGGCGCGTACAACACGTCCCTGAAGTTGTTGTCCACGTAGTACATGATCTGACCGCTCTTGACGTCGGCGTAGTCGGCGTACTGTCCGCGGTAGTTCCGAATACGGGGGTCGCTGTATATCAGCGCGGGGCCGATGGCGTCGTCCGTCGGCGGGCGGTCAAGATACAAGACCTGCCCGTTGTGCATGTTCGAAATCAGGCGCGGGTCGACGCTCACGTACCCCTCGCGGCCGCAGGGCGTCGCGCTCTTCTTGAAGTCCGTGGCGACGTTGTCCAGGTACACCGCGGGGTTGAAGATCGTGAAGTCCGGCTGCACGTTCGCCGCCGGCGGCTCCACCTTGTTCTGGAAGACCAGGTTGTTCCGGCACTTCAGAAAGCCGCAGTGTAGGCAATTCGTTCCGTTAGGGACAGCTCGGTCGTTGTCTGAAAGTTGTACATATGAACAATCGCAGTTTGACATTATATTTATTATAACTATAAGTTAGATTTAGTAGCTTCACGGAAAAACTAATTTTTGTTTTACAGCTTTAATGAGCCATCCACCCACCACTCTTTGCCTCCGTCTGCGTATTCAACCGCGGGTCCGTCCATGCGGTGCCGCTGCCCGTTTACCCACCACTCTTTGCCTCCGTCTGCCCATTCAACCGCGGGCCCGTCTGCGCGATGGCGCCGTCCGTTCAACCACCACGTTTTGCTTCCATCTGCCCATTCGCAAGCGGGTCCGTCTACGCGATGGCACTTACCATTCACCCACCACTCTTTGCCTCCGTCTGCGTATGCAACCGCGGATCCGTCCGTGCGATGTAGCTTTCCATCCACCCACCACTCTTTGCCTCCGTTTGCGTGTTCAATCGCGGGTCCGTCCGTGCGATGTAGCTTTCCATTCACAAACCACTCTTTGCCTCCGTCTGCGTATTCAATCGCGGGTCCGTCCGCGCGATGACGCTCTCCATTTACCCACCACTTCTTGTTTCCGTTTGCGTATGCAACCGCGGGCCCGTCCGTGCGATGTAGCTTTCCATCCACCCACCAATGTTCGCCTCCGTCTGCGTATTCAACCGCGGGTCCGTCGGCGCGGTGGCGCTTCCCGTTCAGCCACCATTCCTTGACTCCGCTTGCGTATTC